>ERZ791871.2503-NODE-2503-length-12105-cov-4.410539_pt1 | contig 12105 bp, 10 predicted proteins | sample MGYA00510280_ERZ791871 | MGnify/ENA primary metagenome ERZ791871 (study PRJEB30046, sample SAMN00792111) | human gut metagenome | study: EMG produced TPA metagenomics assembly of the A metagenome-wide association study of gut microbiota in type 2...
GATATGGAGGCCTTTCAGGATGTGGAGCTCACCGAGGACAGCCGCATGACCCTGGGCGAGTGACTGGACCGGTGGATGGAGGACTACGGCGCGGCCACCCTACGGCTCAACACCCTGCGGAGTTATGAGCAATTCATCCGGTGCTACATCAAGCCCTATCTGGGGGATAAGATCGTGTCCCGGGAGACCCGCATGGACATCCAGAAGCTGTACCGAAAGCTGAAACACGAGGGCCGTGTCCACGGCCACCCGGAGCACGGGCACGAATTGTCGGACACCATGGTGCTCCGCATCCACGCCATGCTCCACCAGTGTCTGAAGGATGCGGAGGCGGCCCATGTGGTCGCCCGGAATCCCACCGACGGGGCCGTGGTGCCCAAGGCCAGCTATAAGCCAAAACAAATTCTCACAAAGGAGCAGATGGACACCTTCCTGGCGGCGGTGGACCGCAATGAGATCTGGCGGGACTTCTTCTACACGGAGCTGACCACCGGCTTGCGGCGGGGCGAACTGCTGGCCCTCCAGTGGGACGATCTGGACTTCAAGACCGGGACCCTGACCGTGAACAAGCAGGTCTACGAGGTGAAGGGGCGGCTCCAGGTGAGCGTCCCCAAGACACGGGCCTCCATCCGCAGACTGGTCCTGCCGCCCGGCGTGGTGGAGGTGCTGCGGCAGTATCGGGAGACGGTGGACTCCCGGTGGATGTTCCCCTCGCCGGTCAAAGAGGATGTACCCCTGACGCCGGGCGCGGTGCGACGGCGGCTCCAGATTATTCTGGAGCGGGCCGGGTGTAAGAGAATCAGATTTCACGATTTACGCCACACCTTTGCCACCCTGTCCTTGGAGAGCGGCATGGATGTGAAGACCCTCTCCGCCATGCTGGGCCATGTGTCAGCGGCCACCACCCTGGACATCTATACCCATGTCACCGGGGATATGCAGACCGAGGCGGCAGCCAAGATCGACCGTGGACTGGGCAACGAAGTGCAGGAGAGTCCTGCTCAGACAGAGCAGAGCTCAGTCGAAGACTTCCAGCCGGTGCTGGGGCGAAAGCGAAAGTCGGGCTCCGGGTGTATTACCCAGATCAATGACCATCTGTTTGAGGGACGCTACTCCCCCACCTGGCCGGACGGCACAAAGCATTCCAAATGCGTCTACGCCCACACCCGGGAGGAGTGCGAGGCGAAGCTGAAAACGCTCATCCGGGAAATGCAGGCGGAGCGAAAGCTGCTCCTGGATCAGATGCGTGGGATCACGCCGCCGGATAAGCTTACCAAGAAGCAGAAGCAGATCTGGCAGTATCTGCGGTTCCATCCCGATGAAACGAACCTGAGTGTCATCGCCAGAGGGGCCGGGGTGAACCGACATACGGTGGCAAAGTGGTATGAGATGATCCGGGGAATGGTAGGAATACAAAAGACATAACTTGACAGACCTGTTGAAGAGGATACCGTTCACAGCGGCTAAAATAGCTCTAATGTACTCAGAATTTACAGGTGGCAATGAAAAATATACGCATGTTTATGAGAAGTTTCTTTTGAATGTGTTTCAAGTAGATAAGTAAGCCCCAGTGTACCGCGACATGCTGGGGCTTGCTTGTTTGTAGGTTATTTTTCCGAATTGCTCTAAATAGTCTACGAAAATTATCCTAAAAATACTACTGTAAAAGGCCTATAAGCAATCGTTTAAAGGAATGCGTTCCAGATTGTATGCTGTTAAACCGTAGGAAGTGGCAGAAGTTAGAATAATAGAATAAGGGATGTTCTATAGATTGGTTACAGATTATTTTACCCTGCCTGTACGGCTCAGCGCCTGGATCGGGGACTCAGTCCTCCGGATCGCCAAACACCACACGGTAGTAGTCATTGTCCAGAATGGATGCGGAGTAGGCTACCCGGTTTTGGACCTCTGCCACCCGCTCCGCCACATAGTCCGGATCCGGCTCGCTCCCGTCCCACATCGTAAAGACGTCGGTAGTGGAGTTATAAGCCCCCAGATCGGTGAGGAAGCTGTAATTGGAGAAGATCACCAAGCCGGGCGTGTCGGAGAGGATGTCCCGCCCCGCCATCAGGCGGGAGTCGTACTCCAGTCCAAAGAGGTTGGCCAGCGTGGGCATCACGTCCAGGCTGGAGCAGTATTTGTCCACATGGACAGGCTCCTCCAGGTCGGCGCTCCAGAGGATCAGGCTGTTCTCATAGATCTCGAAGACCGGGTCCACCGGGTGGCCGAACAGCTCGCTGTACTCCTCGTCCGTCAGGCCGTAGGGATAGTGGTCGGCGGACAGAACGATCACCGTGTCCTCCAGCCTGCCGGCCTCCTCCAGCTGGCGGACCAGACTCTCCATGGCCAGCTCCAGCTCCTGCTGGCAGGCCAGGTAGCATTTGACCCCCTCGCTGTACGGCAGGCCGGCCACCTCGTCATAGTGCCGGTCGGACATGACGTTTCCCTCGCGGTTGTAGTTCAGATGGCCGCTCACCGTCAGGCAGTAGACCATGAAGTGATCCTCGTCTACGAATCGGGGGACAATTTCTTCCATCATCTCCAGGTCGGAGGGGGGAAATACCTCCTCCAGCTCCAGCCCATTGCCGATTCCGTAGTATTCATACCCCATGTTTGGGTGGGAGAGATTCCGGTCATAGTAGGTGTACAGATAGTCGTGGAAGGCCATGGTCCGATAGCCCAGGGCCCGGAACTGATGGCCGAAGGCGAAAGGCATGGCGTTGTCCGACGATTCAGAGTAGCTCCACACCCCGGACTTGGGGATCAGGCCGGTGGTGGTCACATACTCCCCGTCGGAGGTGGACACCCCCCACAGCGGGGTATAGAAGTTGTCGCAGATGATGCCCTCGTGGGCCAGCTTCCACAAGGTGGGGGTGCGCACCGGGTCCAGCAGCCGGTCAGAAAACCCTTCGGCTACGATCCAAACCAGGTTTTTCCCCTGGAACCGGCCGGTCCACTCATTTTCCGCTGTGGGCTTTACCTTAGAAAAATAGCCGTGCATCTCAGACAGCTCCAGGTCCTCGCGGTCCCGCTCCATCAGAGCCTGGAAGTCAATATCCATGGTGTGAAGCTTCGGCTCCTCCCCGGCGGGGGACTGCTCCGCCTGGATCCAGCGGCGGGTCTGCCGCCCCTGGTGCTTGGGGAGGATCTGGTCGTCCGGGTCGATGCCGAACAGCACCCGGCGGATCTCCAGCTCGGTCTGGGTGAACATCCCGAAGTTCTGCACCTCCAGCTCCGGCACTGCCGCCTGGAAATAGATATACCGCAGAGAGAGCACCCCGCCGCCGCAGAACAGAACCAGGACGATCCCAGCCAGCTGCACCCCGAGGCCCAGAGCCAGCCAGCGCAGATTGTTCCGCCGCCCCATGGGGCGGTCGGGAAGCAGCCGATTCCCGAGCATGGCCGCAAGCACCACCGGCACCGCCATCATCAGAATGGGGAACCAGTTCAGCAGGATCTCGCCCACCGCCATATTGCCGAACGCCCCCGCCACCATCATCATCTTGGTCAGGGAAAAGATGGTCAAAAAGGTCTTAAAGAGGTGATAGTACACCGTCTGTGCACCCATCCAAAGGGAAACCAGGGCGGTGCACAGGACCAACAGCCGCCGTCCCAGACGATCCTCCACCCCCCCGCACAGGGCCCCCAGCAGCATGGCGATGGGGATGGAGAAGAGGAGGGTGAACACTGCCCCTGCGAGGGACAGCCCGTGGAAGCAGTACAGCTTCAGAAACAGCTCCTCATAGTAAATGACGCCCAGGAAAAACAGAGAAGGAGCCGCCAGCCGCCGCCAGCGGCTCCAAAGCAGCCTGCCCTCAGACTGTCCACCCAGTCGATGTGAAAGCTTCAAGCCCTTGTCCCTCCCTGCCGCCCCCCGCGGCGTCCGTTCCGACCGTCATCGTCCCTTCTTTTGGGTTATTGTACCCACTTCCCTGAGGGATGTCAATTGAATTTCCGCCTTTTTCTGCCCGCCGCATGGATTGGGACGCTGACAGCTGGATCGAGCAGATTATTTGGTTCATAGCAGCACAATAATACCCAGAACCGAGGAGTTTATTCCCTTGACTTGAGGAGCAAAATGAATTAAAATCAAACTGGGAATGCAAAAAAATTTGGCGTTTTCGACAAGAACATGCCGTGCACCTCGCCGCCGGACGGAGCAGAGGCCTGCAGAACCAGAAACCATCAAAAAAGAAAAGGAGAGGTTTTTATGTATCAAGTTGACCTGAACAGTGACCTGGGTGAGAGCTTTGGCGCCTATACCATCGGTTTGGACCAGGACGTCATTGCCCATGTCTCCTCCGCCAATATTGCCTGTGGGTATCATGCAGGCGATCCGCTGGTGATGGATCGGACTGTGGCCGCCTGCAAGGCCGCCGGCGTGGCGGTAGGCGCTCACCCCGGCTATCCCGACCTGATGGGCTTTGGACGGCGGAACATGGCGTGCTCTCCCAAGGAAGTCAAAGCGTACATTCAGTATCAGATGGGGGCCCTGCTGGCCTTCACTGCCGCCCACGGCGTGAAGCTTCAGCACTGCAAGCCCCACGGAGCGCTGTACAACATGGCCGGCAAGGACATGGACCTGGCCATGGCCATTGCGGAGGGCATTTACAGCGTGGACAGGGATGTGATCCTGCTGGGGCTGGCGGGCAGCAAGATGCTGGAGGCCGGCAGGCAGGTGGGTATGCGGGTAGCCAGCGAGGTCTTTGCCGACCGCGCCTATCAGGCGGACGGCTCCCTGGTGCCCCGCAGCAAGCCGGGCGCGGTGATCCACGACAAGGACGAGGCCATCTCCCGCACCATCCGCATGGTCACCGAGGGCAAGGTGACCGCCATCACTGGCGAAGAGGTCTCCATCGAGGCCCACTCCATCTGTGTCCACGGAGATAACCCCTCCGCAGTGGAGTTTGTCAAGAACATCCGGGCCAAGCTGGAGGGCGATGGCGTCGCCATCGCTCCCATCGCACACATCGTCTGATTCGGAAGAGAAGCGATCCAAAGCGGGCTGTTCCAGCCCATCGAAACAAAATGTGGGAGGTATATCATGAGCAAGGGATCCAACACTCTGAACCAGCAGACTGCAAAGCCCAGCCGCTCGGTCCTGTTCGGCGCTGCGTTCCTGATGGCCACGTCCGCCATTGGGCCCGGCTTCCTGACCCAGACGTCCAAGTTCACCGCTCAGTTCGGCACCGCGCTCTCTCTGGTCATCGTGCTGGCCATCATCATGGACATCACTGCCCAGATGAACATCTGGTCCGTGGTCTCCGTCTCCGGGATGCGCGCCCAGGATGTGGCCAATAAGCTGCTGCCCGGATTGGGCGTCGTCATCGCCATTCTGGTGGCCATCGGCGGCCTGGCCTTCAACGTGGGCAACGTGGGCGGCGTGGCCCTGGGCTTCAACGCCATGTTCGGATTGAACGAAAAGATCGGCGCCGTCATCGCCGGCTGTCTGGGCATCATCATCTTTGTGAACAAGAACGCCAAGACCATCATGGACAAGGTGGCCACCGTCCTGGCCGCTGTGATCCTGCTCACGGTGGCGACTGTTGCGGTCATCTCCAAGCCCCCGGTGGGTGAGGCTGTCTCCAGCCTGGCCCAGCTGGGCAACCTGGGCAACAAGGATCTGCTGCTGGCCCTGACCACCCTGCTGGGCGGCTCCTGCGGCGGCTACATCGCCTTCTCCGGCGCGCACCGCCTGCTGGACGCCGGCATCTCCGGCCCCGAGAATATCAGCCATGTGCGCAGGAGCGTCCTGCAGGGCTGCGGCACCTCCGGCCTGGTCCGTATCCTGCTGTTCCTGGCAGTGCTGGGCACCTGTGCCATGGCCTCCGGCAACGCCGCCACCATCATCGCCGCCGGAAACCCCGCCGCCGAGGCCTTCCGCCTGGCCGCCGGAAACATCGGCTACCGCCTGTTCGGCCTGTGCCTGTTCTCCGCCGGGGTCTCCTCCGTGGTAGGCGCCGCCTACACCTCCGTGTCCTTCCTCAAGACCCTGCACCCCTTTATCGCCAAGTATGAGCGTCAGTTTGTCATCGGCTTCATCACCTTCTCCACCGTGATGATGGTGGTCCTGGGCAACGCTGCCGCACTGCTCATCATCGCCGGCGCGTTCAACGGCCTGATCCTCCCCGTGACCCTGGGCGTGATGCTCATTGCCGGCCACAACAAGCGCATCGTGGGCGAGAGCTATCACCATCCCCTGTGGATGACCGTTCTCGGCGCCGTGGTGACCCTGGTCGCCCTCTACGCTGGGATCAAGGCCGTCCCCGGCATTATGCAGCTCTTCCAGTAAAATGAAAGCCGAATGGCCCGGCCGACCTGGATCCCAGGCCGCCGGGCCCTTCAGAAAGGAGCCAGCCATGGCTGACGTCAGATTCCTGCTGACGGGCGATACCTCGGTGTGCGTGGAATTCGGCAATGAGATCAGCGAGGCCATCAACGCCAAGATCCGCGCCTATAACATCGCCCTTCAGAACAGCAAGATCCCCGGCATCGTAGAGACAGTGCCCACCTACCGCTCTCTGATGATCCTCTATGACCCGGAGGTCATCCTCTGCGCGCCCCTGATGGAGGAACTGAGGGGCCTGCTGGGCAAGCTGGATCAGATCCGGATCCCGCCCAGCGAGGTGATCGAGATCCCTGTCCTCTACGGCGGGGAGGAGATGGGGCCCGACCTGGCCTTCGTTGCCGAGCACGCGGGCAAGACGCAGGAGGAGGTCATTCAGATCCACACCTCCACCGAGTACCTCATCTATATGCTGGGCTTCACCCCCGGCTTCACCTATCTGGGCGGCATGGACGAGGCCATCGCCACCCCCCGCCTGAAGACCCCGCGGGTGAAGATCCCCGCCGGCTCCGTGGGCATCGCCGGCAGTCAGACCGGCGTCTATCCCATCGACTCGCCGGGCGGCTGGCAGCTGATCGGCCGCACTCCGGTGCGGATGTATGACGCCGGCCGCGCCAAGCCCATCCTGCCTGAGGCCGGACAGTACATCAAATTCTGCGCCATCGACCGGGCGGAATTTGACCGCATCGCCGCCCAGGAGGCCGCCGGCGGATATACCTGCCGCCGCTGCCCCAGAAAGGAGGCGGAACAATGAGCATCACTGTTTTGAACCCCGGCCTGCTCACCACGGTCCAGGATCTGGGGCGCATCGGCTATCAGCAGTTCGGCGTCTCTGTGTCCGGCGTTATGGATCCCCGCTCCGCCGGGATCGCCAATATCCTGGCGGGCAACCCCCAGGGGGAGGCGGTCCTGGAGTGTACCATGATGGGGCCTCAGCTTCAATTCGACCGGGCAAACTGCATCGCCATCGCCGGAGGCGACCTGGGCCCCACTCTGGACGGAAAACCCATCCCCAGCTATCAGGCCGTGTCCATCAAGGCCGGCCAGGTCCTGCGCTTCACCGCCCCCAAGACCGGGTGCCGGGCCTTTCTCGCCTTCGCCGGCGGCCTGGACATCCCGGAGACCATGGGCAGCCGCTCTACCTACATGAAGGCTAAGATCGGCGGCTTTCAGGGCCGCAAGCTGGAGAAGGGCGACCAGATCGGCTTCCGCTCCCCTGTGGAGCGCCTGAAGAACATGGAGCAGCGCCGCCTCACCCCTGAGTTCAAGCCCCAGCCCATCTACCCCCTGCGGGTGGTGATGGGTCCCCAGGACGAGGCCTTCTCCGACGAGGGCATCCGCACCTTCCTGTCCGGGACCTATACCGTCACCAAGGAATTTGACCGCATGGGCTGCCGCCTGGAGGGCGAGGTCATTGCCCACAGAGAGAGCGGCGACATCATCTCGGACGGCATCGCCTTCGGCGCCATCCAGGTCCCGTCCGCTGGTCAGCCCATCATCATGCTGGCCGACCGGCAGACCACCGGCGGATATACGAAGATCGCCAACGTGATCACGGCGGATTTCCGCTATCTGGCCCAGCTCAAGGCGGGCGACAAGGTCCGGTTCGTCAAGGTGTCCGTGGAATTTGCCCAGTACACACTGCTGGCCCAGCGGGCAGCCCTGAGAGCGCTGGAGGCTATCAATTCATAAACGGTCAGGAGGAATATCAGTTTTGACATTACCCCCTATATCGACAAAAAGCCTGCGGAGGTCCGCCAGCTGATCCGGGAGGGCAGGATCGACTTTCCCACCGCCGGGATGTGCCGGGGCTATGCCCAGGCCAATCTGGTCATCCTGCCCCCTGAGTACGCCGCCGACTTCGAGAAGTATGCCAGGAGGAACCCCTTTCCCTGCCCCATTCTGGAGATTATCCGGGGGGAGCAGCCCCTGACCCACGATATGGGCGAGGGGGGCAGCATCTGCTCGGACATCCCCCGGTACCGCGTGTATGAGCACGGTGTATTCACCAAGGAGCTGACCGACGCCTCGGAATACTGGAAGGAGGGCTATGTGGGCTTTCTCATCGGCTGCTCCTTCTCCTTTGAGGAGGCGCTGATGCGGGAGGGCATCGAGGTCCGACACATCGCCCAGGGCCGCAACGTCCCCATGTACAAGACCAATATCCAGACCGTCAAGGCCGGGCCCTTTGAAGGCCCCATGGTGTGCTCCATGCGCCCCATGACCCCGGAGAACGCTCAAAAGGCCTATGACATCACAGTCAAGATGCCCAACGTCCACGGCGCACCCGTCCACATGGGTGACCCGGCCCAGGTGGGGGTAGCCGATGTGATGAAGCCCGACTATGGTGAGGCGGTGGACATCTATGAGGGGGAGATCCCCGTGTTCTGGCCCTGCGGCGTCACGCCCCAGGCCGCCATTGAGAACGCCAAGCCCCCCATCGTCATCACCCACGCCCCCGGACATATGTTCATCACCGACGTGCTGAACACAGAGCTGAATGAGTTCCTGGAGCGGAAAAAAAGCGGTGCTGACCAATGAGCCATGATGCTCCGCACATTCCGCAAATTTGAAATTCCGGTTGACGTGTTTGGCAAGCAGCGCTATACTGAAACAGATGTAAGGTCCCCTCTGCGGTGCTGCCCGCAAAGGGGACCTTTCCCATACGCCGGACGGGCGTGGGGATCTGGAGCGGACCATGACCGGAAGGCGCTTTGCCCGCTGTGTAAGGAGAACCAACTATGATTCGAGAGATCTGTAAAGATGAGGCCTTTCTGGCGCAGAAGGCGGAGCCGGCCACGCCGGACGATCTGACCACCGCCGCCGACCTGCTGGAGACGCTGGCGTATCACAAGGCGGGCTGTGTGGGCATGGCGGCCAACATGATCGGTGTGAACAAGCGGATCATCGCCTTTGACAACGAGGGGACCTATATGGTCATGTTCAACCCGGAGATTGTCAAGCGGTCCGGCCCCTACGATGCGGAGGAGGGCTGCCTCTCCCTCTCCGGGATCCGCCCGGCCCGGCGGTGGACGTCCATCAAGGTGCGCTGGCAGAACGAGAAGTTCCAGGAGCGGCTGAAAACCTTCACCGGCTGGACGGCCCAGATCATCCAGCATGAGATCGACCACTGTGAAGGCATCATCATCTGAGGAGGAGACGCGATGAAGCTTGCCATTCTATCCGACACCCACGGCCTCCTGCGGCCTGAGGTGATGGAGCGCCTGAAGGACGCCGGCGCCATTCTCCACGGCGGGGACATCAACCGGCAGAGTATTCTGGATCAGCTGGAGGAATACGCCCCCCTCTATGTCGTCCGGGGCAACAATGACAAGGAGTGGGCGGAGCAGCTTCCCCACGACCGCACAGTGACTCTGGAGGGCGTCACCTTCTTCCTGGTCCACAACAGGAAGGAGGTCCCGGCGGAGCTTTCCGGTGTGGACGTGGTGGTGTTCGGCCACTCCCACCGGTATGTGCAGGAGGAGCGGGACGGCGTCCTCTGGCTCAATCCCGGCTCCTGCGGCCCCCGGCGGTTCCATCAGGAGATCACTATGATGCTGGCGGAGGTCTCCAATGGGCAGATTTTTGTGGAAAAGGTCGCCATCCCCCACGGGACAGCGGATCATGGCGGGGCATGAACCCGCAGGAGGGGAAGAGATGGACTTCAAGACAGAACACCTTCTCATCGGCGGCGTCCCCGCGGTGTTATATGGGTCCCAAGCGGCGCAGGGATACTTATTTCTCCACGGCCAGATGGGCTGCAAGGAGGAGGCGGAGGCGTTCGCCCAGGTGGTCTGCCCTAAAGGGCGGCAGGTGCTGTCCATTGACCTGCCCGGCCATGGGGCGCGCCGGGGCCAGGGTGGGGAACTGCTCCCCTGGACCGCAGTGCCGGAGATCCAGACGGCGCTGGACTGGGCCGCCCGCCGCTGGGATTCAGTCTCTCTGCGGGCCAACAGCATCGGGGCCTACCTCGCCATGCTGGCCTGGGAGGACCCGGCCCGCGCGCTCCTGGTCTCACCCGTCCTGGACATGGAGGGACTGATCCTGACTATGATGGGCTGGGCTGGCGTGACGGAGGAGAAACTTCGGGCACAGGGCGAGATCCCCACTTCTTTCGGCCAGACCCTGTCCTGGGACTACCTGGTCTGGGTGCGGGAGCACCCGGCCCACACATGGCGCTGTCCCACCCGCATCCTCTATGGGAGTGGGGACAGCATGACGCCCCGCCGGACCGCAGAGGCATACGCCCGGAGGCACAATGCAGAGCTCACTGTGACAGAGGGCGGGGAGCACTGGTTCCACACCCCGGAACAGCTTGCCGCCCTGCGGAAATGGGAGGAGAGAGCCATGAATACCGAGGAATGCTTGATCTGCGGCGCACCGCTGGAGTACCTGACCCGGGATGAGGACATGGAGTGCGCCATCTGCCACAGGTGGGAGCCCAGCAAGACCCGCTGCGCTCAGGGCCACTATGTATGCAGTGACTGCCATACGCAAGGGATGGACAGCATCTTCGGGCTGTGTCTCGCTGAAACTTCCGCCGACCCGGTGGCCATCGTCCGCCGGATGATGGAACTGCCCTTCTGCCACACCCACGGCCCGGAGCACCATGTGATGGTGGGGGCGGCGCTGCTCACCGCCTACCGCAACGCCGGGGGCCGGCTGGAACTGGAGCGGGCCCTTCAGGAGATGTACCGCCGCGGAAAAGAGGTCCCGGGCGGGGCCTGTGGCTTCTGGGGGGCCTGCGGGGCGGGGATCAGTGCAGGTCAGTTTCTGGCCATCGCCACAGAGTCTACCCCACTGGCCCAGGAGCCGTGGGGGCTGAGCAATCAGATGACCGCCCGGGCCCTGGACAGCATCGGCAGGGTGGGCGGCCCCCGGTGTTGCAAGCGGGATTCCTGGCTGGCCATTCTGGCCGCCGTGGACTTCGTCCGGGAGCGGCTCGGGGTGGAGATGGCGCGGACCGTTCCTGTCTGTCCTTACAGCAGGCACAACAGCCAGTGCATTGGGAGCCGCTGCCCCTTCTCAGCGGTGAATCGCAAAAAGCCCACCGTGGCCTTCCTCTGCGTCCATAACTCCTGCCGCAGCCAGATGGCGGAGGCTCTGGGCAGACGACTGGCCGGCGAGGTGTTCCGCAGCGTCTCCGCCGGAACTCAGCCCAGCGGCCGGATCAACCCAGATGCGGTGCGTTTGATGAAGCAGGTCTATGGCATCGACATGGAGGAGGACCAGTACAGCAAACCCCTCTCCCAGCTGCCTGCGGTGGATCTTGTGGTCACTATGGGCTGTCAGGTCCAGTGCCCAGCCCTGCCCTGTTCCCACCGTGAGGACTGGGGCCTGGAGGATCCCAGCGGTCAAGAGGACCGCGCTTTTCTCTCCGTCATGGCCCAGATCGAAGAAAAGGTGCTGGACCTGAAACGGCGCATCCAGGCAGATCGGCAAATGCTTTGATCCCACGCGGTCCTTCCCATCCGATTGCGGGGGCTGCTGGCCGATCTCTGGACCCATATCCGAGCTTAGGCCCCGGTCCACTTTCAGCGGTCCGGGGCCTGTTTTGAATTTTGCTCCGGCTTCAAAATTTTCTCTTGACAGACACCTGGGTTTGTGGTATTCTAAGTAAGCACTTGAGAGACTGGAGCCACACCAGATGCCGGAGTGGCGGAATTGGCAGACGCCCGGGACTTAAAATCCCGTGGGAGTGATCCCGTGCCGGTTCGACCCCGGTCTCCGGCACCAAGATTTCGCGGGGTAGAGCAGCT
>ERZ791871.2509-NODE-2509-length-12067-cov-2.519730_pt1 | contig 12067 bp, 12 predicted proteins | sample MGYA00510280_ERZ791871 | MGnify/ENA primary metagenome ERZ791871 (study PRJEB30046, sample SAMN00792111) | human gut metagenome | study: EMG produced TPA metagenomics assembly of the A metagenome-wide association study of gut microbiota in type 2...
GTCCTCAAGGACGGCGCCGCTTTTTACACGGGACACTTAGACGCTTCTCCTCAGGTCCCCGCAGGACTGTTATAGAAATAGTGGAACGGGTCCCGCCGCCAAAAGGCCCGGTGGGACACCGGGTCCAGCACCAGGTCCACATTGGCTCCAGGGCACAGACGCAGCTCCAGCCGCATCCCGCCCCGGTTTCCCTCCAGCGTCAGATCATAGCTCCCAGGCTGGAGGAATCCAAAGATGGCTCCACCGCACAAAAGCCGGTGGGCGGAGCAGTCCCCTCTCTCCAGCGAGTGCAAAGTCAGGCAATCCCAGGGGCAAAAGGAACAGACCCACACCCGCAGTCCGCACAGGCAAAACCGGGGAAAAAAGCACAGATCCTCGTCAGCTTCCTCCCCATCCTTCAAGCAGAAAAGGCAGGAGCACTCCGGAGCCAGGTTTACTGTCCCAGCTTTGCCTTGACCAGATACTGGCCGCCGCTGACGCCGCCGAAGAGATATTTTCCCTCTGCGTTGGTCTTGGTGGTGGCCACCAGCTTTTCAGTGACAGCGCCGGTCTGGGCGTCGGTGATCTTCTGATAGAGGCCCACGAAGCAGCCAGCCACAATACCGCCCTGGGCGTTACGAATCACACCGCTGACCGTACCGCTGTAGGTACGGGCATCCACCTCCATGGTCACCGTCACATTGGACAGTGAACCGCCGGTGATGGTCACGGTCATGGGTGCAGTCGTCACATACCCCGCAGCGGAAGCCAACAGCCGATAAGTGCCGTCGGCCAGGTCATAAAAGACGAACTCGCCGTCGTCCGCAGAGTAGGTGGAAGCCAGCGTAGTATTTTCAGTATCCATCAGTGTAAGCTTGGCTCCGGCCAGAGGCGTCAGCCCTTCCGGGCCGACGGCGGAAACCACACCAGCCACAGCGCCCAGGGACAGCGTGGTGTCCGCTGTACATACCAGAGGCATCTGGGTGGTAACACCTTCCGTCAGGATCACGCCCACAGCAGGGCTCATGAGATAGCCTTCCAGCACCGCAGCGATGCTGTAGGTTCCGGCAGGCACTCCATCTAGAGTATAAGCGCCGCTGGCATCAGTCATGGTGTGCTGGAACGGAATGCCCATGCTGTCAAAAAGTTTGACGGTTGCATTGGGCAGGGGATTGACGCCGTCCGTCACAGTGCCGAACACTGTGGCGGAAGTAGTGGATGCCGAGGACAGACTCAGATTGATGTCCGCCTCCTGGATCCCCTGAACTTCGAAGCTGGAGCTGTAGCTCAGACTGAGAATATCCTGCTTGATATCGGCCATGAAAAGAACCTCCCGAAATTATGGCTTGGGCTTGGGTTTGGTGTCAGCGCACGTGGGGCAGCCGATGAGAAAGCCAACGCTGCCGGAGACAAAATCCCGCAGCTGCGCCAGTGTGGCAGTGGCGGAATCTGAGCCGGCGATGTCCACTCCCCACCAGGCCGCGGTGCGCACCAGCAGTAAAATCACCAGACAGAAAAGGCCGATGGCCGTGGCCATCAGGATCTGAAGACAGCCCGGAGTCTGGTTCGGCGCAGTTTTCTCCGATCCCAAAAATTCCACTGTGCCTTTGTCCATCTCCTCGCCTGCCGGCTCTGCAGAAAAACCGATGCGGCTTTTGGCCCCTTCCGGCGGGAGGGGCGCATCGGGCAGATGTTCTCCCGGCCCCTTGGCCGGATCTCCAGTCCTGTTGGATGGCGCCGCCTCAGCCCCCCGATTAAAATTGGCGCTGAGCAGATAGCCGAAGATGGCCGCTGCGGAGGTGCGCACGATCACATCAATGCTGCCCGCCTCCGGCGCCAGGCCCTCCGGCAGGAACAGGCCGCAGGCCAGCTGCACCAGCAGCACAGCCATAAACAACAAAAGGCACCGGTCCACCAGATGGACCTCCGCCCAAGCCGCCCTGATCCGCTTCAAACGCCGATGATTTGACCGCAAGGATTTCACCTCATCTCCAGGCACAGGACTTTCCGCCGCGTATCGACAACCTTCCCCAGCGCCGGCAAAACCGGGACACAGAGCAAAATGCCGGAGCGGCGCTGTGCCACGCTCCACAATATGCACCATCCCGCCCGAGGGTGTCTCTCCCCCAGGCGGGATAGCAGGCCTATACTTGTTTCACGCAGCTTTGGAGCAGGCGGCAGACAATCTCATTTGGCGTAGCCCAGAATCCGGTTGGTCTCCTCCCGGGCCAGGGCTGCCACCCGATCAAAATCCACATGGGGATGGTACACCGCCTCCAGGGCATCGTGGCTGGCCTTGGCCTCCCGCAGGGCCGCCAGGGCCTCCTCCCGCAGGGTTTCGGTCATCCGCCGGGCAAAGCGCACCCGGGCCCGGTCCCCGGAGGAGGTCATGGCGTCCAGCCGCAGACGGCGGTTGGGCTTCCCGGGATAGGCACAGTCATCCCCGGAGGTGACAAAGGCCAGGCCCAGACCGGGAATCAGCAGGTGGCGGATCTGGGTGAGGTCCTCCGGGTTGGGACAGACGATGGTATTCCATCCCGCCGCTGTGGCGGCGTCGTGGAGTCGGGCCAAAGCGCCGCTGCCCAACTCCCAGCGGTCCGCCAGCTCATAGACCCGAGGGCACAGGGTGTCCACCGAGTCAAAGCGCCAGATATAGCCCTTATGGGTCATGGAACCCAGGAAGCGGCGGGTGGTGATCCCCTCCTCGCCGCCCTTTTTCCGCAGCTCCCGGGCGATGATCCCGCTGACCCGCCGGTCCAGGCGGGTCCGGTCCAACCCCTGAGCCATCCGGGAAAAGGCGGAGCGCTCCACCTGCCGGGCCGCCTTGAGGCAGTGGAAGGCCCTTTGATAGGCCTCCTTATAGGCCTCGGTGTGAGTCACCACCTCCAGGCGGCACTTTTTCAGCGCGTCCACGTCGTAAAACCGCCCCAGGTTCACATACCGGTCCACTGCCGCCGGGTACCGGGGCTCCACCACATGGGGCGAGGTGCCGTCCACCACAGCGGCGGCACACTCCGGCAGCAGCACGGCGTCCAGGGAGTCCGGGTCGCCGGAGCACCAGATATATTCCACCTGCTGGCCGGCCTCCTCTGCCGCCCGGCCCACCTGCTTCATAAAGGTGGATTTGCCCACTCCCGGGCCGCCCTTGAGCACCAGCAGATCCCGGGTCTTTTCCAGGTCCACCAGGTCGGCGTACAAGCTCTGAAATCCCTCACCGCTGTTGGCGCCGAGAAAGAAATGCGTTGTCATGTCAAATGCCCTCCCTGTTTCGGTCCGCCTCCGAAGAATATCCCCGGGGCGTTTCCCTTTTCTTTACAGGCTATGCGCCCCAGGGGCCGTCTGACAGCGGTTTTGCCGAAAACGCCTTCTCTTTCCCGACCTCTGCGCAAAAAAGGCCCCGGCCGCAGAGGCCGGGACCTTTTGCTTTGCTATGTGCAGCTTTTACTGCTTGACCGCACCCAGGCGGGAAGCTCTTCTCTTGCCAAACCACAGGATCACGCCCACATAGAGCACTGCGAACACAGCACCCACGGTATAGGCGCCGGGCCAGGGGATCCGGAAGCCGATCTGCGCGTTGCTGATGTAGGTCATGGTCACGAAGGCATAGAAGCAGGCGGGGATCAGGGGAATCCACACATACTTTTCCTTGTGATGCTCAAACATCCACACAGCGATGGCTGCAAAGGCAAACAGAGACAGGGTCTGGTTGGACCAAGCGAAGTAACGCCACAGGGTGTTGAAGCCAGAGGTGTTCACCTTGGCAAACACCAGGATCACAGCCACCAGCGCAAAGATGATGGCGGACAGGCCCAGACGCTTGCCATTGGAGCTCTGGTCGATGTGCAGGGTATCGGCAATGGTCAGACGCAGGGCACGCAGAGCCGTATCACCGGAGGTGATGGGCAGAACGATGACGCCCACCAGGGCAATGATGCCGCCCACACTGCCCAGGGTATCCCGGGCGATGATACCGATGGTATCGGTGGCCAGGTTGGGGTCAGCCTGCTGCAGGCCCAGGTTGTAAACGCCCATGGCGGCAGCGGCCCAGACCATGGCGATGAAGCCCTCCAGCACCATCATGTTGTAGAAGGTGCCGCGGCCTTCCTTCTCACTCTTCATGGTACGAGTGATGATAGCCGTCTGAGTGGAGTGGAAGCCGGAGAGGATACCGCAGGCCACGGTGATGAAGAAAATGGGAATGAAGTGGCCCTGAGCGAAGTAGTCGCCAAAGGCATAGCCGCCAGCCACGTTCCAGTCATCCCAGATGTTGACCAGGGGATAGCCATGGACAAACAGGCCGATGAACACGCCCACAGCGGAGAACAGCAAAATGGCACCGAAGATGGGGTAGATGCGGCCGATGATCTTATCGATGGGGAACACGGTAGCGATGAGGTAATAGGCAAAGATGACGCCATAGACCACCCAGGTGGAAACAGAGGTGGCAGCGCCGTCAAAGCCCAGGACCTGCTTGGCAGCGATGTCGCCGGGGGTATAGATGAACACAGCGCCCACCAGCAGCAACAACAGGCAGCAGAACACCTCATAGATCCAGAACACACCCTTGGTGGTGTACTTGCGGACCATGTCGGGCATCTGGGTGCCGCCGTCACGCAGGCAGATCATACCGGAAAAATAGTCGTGCATGGCACCGCCGATGATATTGCCGATGGGGATGGTCAAAAAGGCGATGGGCCCGAAGAGGATGCCCTGAATGGGCCCGATGATGGGGCCGGTACCAGCAATATTCAGCAGGTTGATCAGGCTGTTCTTCCAGCTCTTCATAGGGACGTAGTCAACGCCGTCCTGCTTGGTATAAGCCGGAGTCTGACGGTCATCGGGTCCGAAGACCTTCTCGCAGAAGCGGCCGTAAATCGCCGCGCCCACAAAGAGGATGACCAGACCAAGCAAAAATGTCAGCATAGTGTGAACACTCTCTTTTCTCCAAAGAAATTATATGTTCTAGAACAGTACATAACATAACACAGTCTGCACAAAAAGGCCCGTTAAAGAAAAGTTCACAGTCGTTAAGATTCTGCAAACAGCTTTTCGCGTGTTTCTTATTACGATTCTTTAATCGATTAAATGTATCGCTATAATATATATTTAATCGTTTTCGCGTCAATTTCCGATTTTTTTATATAGACCATTTTTACATGATTTGCGTCAAAAAATTGTGGGGGTTTTCTAAAAAACCCCTCTCATTTTCCATCCATTTTAGGCGTTTTATCGGGTATACCTAGTGTTTTTCTCGGAATTTTTCCCTCATTTTGGCGGTTTTCTTTACGGCCGCTTTTCAGAAAAACTCCATTTCTTTCCGGTCTCCAAGCGCTTTTCTCCCCGCGGAGAGGTCATTTTCCCTCTCTTGCGGCAGGTCTTGACCTGTGCTATATTGGAAAAAGATTGAACCTGTATTCCGTTAAGGAGGAATCATATCATGGACCCTATGGGCGTCATTCACGGCAGATTTCAAATGCTCCACAAGGGGCACATGGAGTATCTGCTGGCCGGCTTGGAGCGGTGCCGTTACCTGCTCATTGGCATATCCAACCCTGACGCAGCTACCACCCGCTTTACCAGCGCCAATCCCCACCGTTCTCTTCCCCTGTCCAACCCGCTGACCTACTTTGAACGCTTCCAGATGATTCAGGGCGCGCTGCTGGAGGCCGGGGTAGCCCGGGATCGCTTTGATGTGGTCCCCTTCCCCATCAACTGCCCCCAGCTGCTGTTCAACTATGTGCCCCGGGAGGCCAAGTACTACATGACCATCTACGACGACTGGAGCCTGGAGAAGAAGGCGACCCTGGAATCCCTGGGCTGCCATGTGGAGGTCATGTGGCAGCGGAGCAATGCGGAGAAGTTCACCAGCGGCACCGAGGTCCGTCACAGAATTCTGGAGGGGCTGCCCTGGCAGGAACTGGTGCCGCCCTTCACCTACCGGTATGTGACGGAGCATCACATCGACCAGCGTCTTTGCGCCATGGCCGCCCAGGCCAAGGGGGACGATCCCCAGTGAGGTACCGAATTTCCGGCTCACATCCGCAAAAATGGGCCCGCAACGAATCGTTGCGGGCCCATTTCCGATATTTGAGCCAGGAATTGCTTTTCACATTTCAGAAATTCTGCTATCCTGACAACAGAAAACAGCGAACCCCTTTCCGCATCTCCGAAAAGGGAGCGCAGCCCGTCCGGCAGCTTCTCACCGTCTTCTCTGATTGGAAATGCTTCTCACCAGCAGGGTGAGCGTTGCGCACACGGCGACCACATAGGACGCCTCCCGGCCAGCCAGGAAATTAAAAATCAAGATTGCCACCGCGATGATGACAAGGATGATCTCCAAAGCGATCCGCATCGTCTCACCTCCCTTATCTCTTGTCCGACTTTTTTCGATTTAGTATACCATATTAAAACAACATTTTCCATCGTCTTTTTTCCCACGCAGGGCAGCGACGATGCAATCCAACGCCCGCTCCATCGGTCTTTTCGCCGGGGCGGAGAATCAATCAAAAGGAGGAGTCCTCATGTGTGAAAACAACCATTCCTTCGGAGAGCACCTGGCCACCTTGCGTCAGGCCGCCGGCCTCTCCCAGCAAGCTCTGGCCGACCATCTGTGCGTCACCCGCCAGGCCGTCTCCAACTGGGAGCGGGACCAGACGCTGCCTGACCTGGTGATGCTGCAGGCCATTGCCCGGGCCTTGGGCACGGATCTGAACACCCTGGGCTCCACCGCGCCGGCAGCAAAAAAGCCCCGGCAGGTCCGTCGGAGCTTGTGGGCAGCGGCGGCGCTGGCCCTGGTCTGTGCCCTGTCCCTGGGGGCCTATGTGCTCCGGCAGCCCGGGGAGGAGCCTGCTCCCTCCGTGACGCAGTATGTCTCCTCTCTGTCGCCTCACCGGGTCCAGTTCACCACCGCAGACGGCATCACCATCACCACCGCCTCCGACGGCCGCCAGGAGCTGCCCGAGCTGCTGGATGCGTTTTCTGACACCGAGCCCGGTCCGGTGAAGCGTACGGCAGAGATGGGAGACACCCTTGCCTACCTGGCCGGGCAGTATATGCTGTCCCTGGCGCCGGAATACCAGGGTGGGCAGCTGCTTTCCTCCTGGGATGAGACGCTCTTCTGGCTCTACAAAATCGGCATCAGCCGCGGCAATATCATGACCCGGGAGCAGGTGGAGGAGGCCCTTTCAGACCTTTTGGGCTATACCAAAGCGGTGACCCATCAGTCCACGTCCCACTTCACCCTGACAGAGGAGGGCTATGTGCCCCAGGACGTGACCAGCGCCCGGCCTCTGCCCTTCTCCGTAAAGTCCCTGGAAAAGGGGGAGGAGCAGGATTGGACGGCCCTGCTGGAGCAGGAGGACGGGACCGCCGTCACCCTGACTCTGACCCTGGAGGAAGATACCGTCCGCTTTTCCTCCATCTCCCACACCAGCGGAAGCCTCTGAGGGGCTTTACGCTCTGCTTTTGCAGCAAAATGACAAGCGTGCAAAGGGCAAAAGGAACTTGTGAGATAAACTGCCAAGTAACAGTTCTGCAAAATAAAAACGAATCAGCAACAAGGAGGGAGCATTCTAACTATGCTCCCTCCTTGTTTCGCCTGCTCCGCCAATCAATCGATTTTCCCATTCATAATGTCATTGTAAGTTTGAACCAAGAGCAGACGCAAATCCGAAGTGTCCGCCTGGTATACTTCGTTATTTAGTTTAATTGTATTCTCGTCCAGTTCCACAGATATGTCTTCGTTCGGGGTATTGATGAAAAAATAATAATAACAGCTTGACATCTTATCGGGGCGAGTGGTCCCCTCCTGCATATTCAATTCATTGATTGCAGATACAATATCTTTGACCCTGCTGTTATCGGTAACCGTATAACTTCCATCATATTGTGGGTAACTCGTAAAATAAATGCCGGTTGCACGCTCAGGGTCAAGGGGCAAGATACTCGTATCTCGGCAAAAGAAAAATACAGCCGCAACAATTAAAACCAATCCCAAAAATGGGAAAATGATTTTTCTAATCTTCATTCGTCGAGTCCCCCCCTCAAATGCCGCATTCAGAATGATATATCATTGGGGTAATTATAACAAGAATCACGATAAGGCGCAACGATTTCGAGCAATGCTCCCAGTCCTGCCCGGCCAGGACACATCTTCAGCAGGAGCGTTCCGTTGTTCCAGTAAAATAATCCATTCTCCCAGAGCAATGAATTGGATCATGTAGTTCGGATTATCATTTGTTGGCACTGCGTATCAACCTGTGATGAAATCCTGCAAGGAGTATTTCAGCGAGTAGAACCTGTCCATGAGCCAGTCAGCAATGGCAGGGCTGCCAAAGGGTGAACAGATATAGGCGTTTTGCCGTCTCGGACAAGCAGTCCGGGCCGGTGCCTGTTTTTTTCCGATTTCTCAGCGCCCTCTGGCCGTGCGGATGCCCACCAGGTCGTAAGTCCGCAGAAAGGGTTCGATCCAGGCCCCGGCGCGGAGGTGGTGCAGCAGAATCTCCCCGCAGGCCAGGCTGTCGCTGCCCGCCCGGTGGTGGTCCAGCTCCAACCCCAGATAGTCACACAGGGTGTTGAGCCGGTGATTGGGCAGCTGGGGCAGCAGCCGGCGGCTCATCTGGCAGGTGCAGAGGTAGGAGACCGTGCCGTGCCAGAAGATACCGTAGTCTCGCAGGCACTTGGCCAGCACCCCCATGTCAAAGGGCGCATTGTGGGCCACCAGCAGTCCGCTGTCCATGACCGGTGCCAGCTCCTGCCACAGCGCCGGGAAGGTGGGCTTGTCTGTCACCAGCTCCGGAGTGATGCCGGTGAGAGAGATGTTGAAGGGATCAAAGGGACACTCCGGGTCCACCAAGGTGTCATACTTTTCCGCCACCTGCCCGTTCTCCACCACAGTGACGCCGATGGCGCTGATGCGGTCGTTGCGGCAGTTGGGTGTCTCCACGTCAAAGGCGATGTAGCGCTCCCACAAATCCCTCTCCTCCTCTCTCAGATGCTCAGGCTTCCCCGACTCTATCCGGCTGCCCTCCTCCACGGGAGCAGCCAGCACTTTCAGCACAGTTTCTTTCTCTCTTTTGCGCCGTGCCCTCCGGGCCAGCGCACTTTCCCAGCAACGATTGTACCACACCTCTGCCCGACGGACAAGTTCACCCTCAGGGCGTATTTCCCGCAAAAAGAAGCCAGGGGCACCTGGAATCAGGTGCCCCTGTTTTTTCAAGGTCAACGGGTCATTTCAGCTGATTGCCGTCCCGGAAGGCGTTGCCTACCTTCTCCCCCAGCTTGCGGTAGGCGCTGTGGATGGGGTCAAAGGTGATGGGCTGGAGCTTGTCCGGGTCGATCTTCCCGTCATCGCCCAGCACCTTCTCGTCGGCGCTGACGTTGACGATCTTTCCCACCAGGCGGCAGGTGGCCGGGTCGTAGCTGACCAGACTGCACTCCAATGTCATGGGCAGTTCATCGATAACAGGAGCGTCCACGAATTCCGACTTGGTAGTGTGCCAGCCTGCCTTCTCCAGCTTGTTTGTCACGTTGTTGCCGGAGACAATGCCCACATAGTCGCAGGCAACCATCTGCTCCACGGTGGCCATACTGACGGTAAAGGCCTTGCGGGCCAGGATATTGGCGGTGGTCTTGTACTCCTCGCTGATGCACATGGAGAGCTCGTCGGCCTCGCTGATACCGCCCCAGGCCGCGTTCATGGCGTCGGCGGTGCCGTCCGGACCGTAGGTGGCCAGGATGAACACCGGCTGGGGATAGGTCCAGGGCTTGGCTCCAAAGTTCTTGCGCATGGGAAAATACCTCCTTTTGATTCGGCAGACCCTGTGCCGGTTCCGCCGCTTTCCAACAGACCGGATCTCGCCAGGGCTCCTCCTTTGCGGCGGTGGAGCCCCAGCTCCGGGAGATCATCTGCCTCTATGATACTCCTTCTCCCAGGCGGCGCGCAAGCGCAAAAGAAAGGCGGCGGAGCGACTCCTACAGGTTCTCCCGCAGCTTTTCCACAGCGGCAGCAAAGGCCGGGCGCTCCCGAAGCCCATGGTACTTCTCCCCCTGCTCGATCTCCCTCAGGAGCATCCGCCGCATCTCCCTGGTCACATTCTGCCCAGACTCCCCGCCGGCCGGCGTGATCCCCGGGGCAAAGAGATCCTCATCCACCGGAGAAAAGGGGCCGGTGAGGACCTCCACATACCGGACAAAGCACGCCTCCGCCCGGTCCGCCTGTCCCATGCCCAAATAGGCCTCAAAGTACAGCCCCTCACTCATATCCGGGAAGCCAAAGGCTCGGGCCATAGACTGATAGGCGCGGCAGATCTTCAATACCCGCTCCTCATTCAGGGAGAATCTGGGGTCCAGGAGCATCGTCAGGCAGGGCATCACGTTGCTGACCAACCGGTACAGCTGCCGCTGGGCTGTTTTCAAAGCCTCCTCCGGCTGCTCCTTCTTCAGATAGCACTGGACCCAGACAGGGGTGGGGTCGGCTGTATGCTCCGGCAGCTCCCGCAACAGCGCCTCCGCCTGGTCCGTCTCCCCCTCCCTAGCCGCCAGACCTGCCAGCTGCACGGTGGCGCTCTGCCAGTAGGCGGCGCTCCCGGAGGCCCGGACCTGCTGCAGCAGCGCCCGCTTGCGCCGGCGCCACCGCTGTTCGGCCTCCTGATCCGGCTGGACAAGGCTCAGCATCCACAGCACATCGTACACCGCCGCGGCCTGAAACTGGAGGGTGTCAGAGCCGGGATACTGGTGCAGCAGCTCCTCCAGCGCCTTCTCGCCGGCAAGCACCCCCTTCTGCCGGGCCGTTTCCACCACGGCCCGGATTCTTTCGGCTGCCTCCTGGTCAGACAGGGCCTGGCGGAATTGCAGCAGCTCGTCCACACTGGTCTCCAGTGCCCGGGCCAGCGGACACAAAAGAGTGATGTCCGGATAGGAGCTGTCCCGCTCCCACTTGCTCACCGCCGGAGCAGACACCCCCAGAGCATCCGCCAGCTGCTCCTGGGTCAGGCCCTTGGCCCTGCGCAGGGCGGCGATGTTGGCGCCGATCTTCATCTGTTGAGTTTCCTCCATTTCCCTTCCCTCCCTTTCTTTACCTCCATTGTATCCCCTTTTCCCATCCGGCGGCAAGAGAGGCGCAGGCAACCTCAGGGCAGGATTTTATAACCGGCGGTTCAGGCCAAAGCCTCTGGGCGGAGACTCCGGCAAGGCGGGCGCGCAACTTTTTTACAGCGTGCGTCCAAATGAGGCATCTTTTGGGGCAGAGTCGGACACAATGTTCCTTTGAAAATGGCCGGTACCGTGGTATTATAAGGGCGGCCGCCAATCTCGCAGGGAATCTGACACCGGTAGCCTCTGCGAAAACGGCACGGGAAAAGCGCTTTACATTGTAGAAGGAGAACCAACATGATCGTCTATTTTACCGGAACCGGAAACAGCCGCTACTGCGCCCAGTTCCTGGCACAGCAGCTGCAGGAGGAATGTCGGGATGTCTCCTCCTTCCTCCGAAACGGCGTGGCAGGCGAATGGACCTCGGAACGGCCCTGGGTCTTTGTGGCGCCCACATACTGCTGGCAGCTGCCTCAGGTCTTTGTGGACTGGATTCGGAACAGCCGGTTTTCCGGCAGCCGGGAAGCCTACTTCGTCATGACCTGCGGCGGAGAGACCGGCAGCGCGGAGGAGCGGAACCGGGCCCTGTGCGCGGAAAAGGGGCTGCACTGCCGGGGGACCTTGCCGGTGGTGATGCCGGACAACTATATCGTCATGTTCACCGCCCCGTCGCCGGAGGAATCTGAGCAGATCATCGCCGCTGCCCGGCCTGGTGAACACTTTGTTCAACCGTTTTCAGCTCAGGGCCAAGCCTTTTGCGGTCTCCGATGCCTGCATCTCTTGCGGCAAGTGTGAGGCGGTGTGCCCTCTGGGCAATATCCATCTGGAAAATGGCAGGCCCGTCTGGGGCAGCCGCTGCACCCACTGTATGGCCTGCATCTCCTTTTGCCCCACGGAGGCCATCGACTATGGCAGGTCCACCCGGGGCAAGCGCCGGTATCAGTGCCCAGCCTTTCAGGCCCCGGATGACAGCCAATCCTGAAAAGCTCACATCGCT
>ERZ791871.2513-NODE-2513-length-12039-cov-2.789970_pt1 | contig 12039 bp, 6 predicted proteins | sample MGYA00510280_ERZ791871 | MGnify/ENA primary metagenome ERZ791871 (study PRJEB30046, sample SAMN00792111) | human gut metagenome | study: EMG produced TPA metagenomics assembly of the A metagenome-wide association study of gut microbiota in type 2...
CAGTATCCGGTCAAATTCCTCCAGGACGCCATCCAAGTTGGAGACGATGTCGTAGCCGCCGTCAAACACGTGGCAGGTGTCCAGGCAGATGCCCATCTGGTCTCCCAGCTCCACCCGGTCCAGAATGGCCCGCAGCTCCTCAAAGCTCCGGCCCACTTCGCTGCCCTTGCCGGCCATGGTCTCCAGGAGCACGGTGGTGGCCTGGTCCGGCCGCAGCACCTGGTTTAACGTCTCGGCGATGAGGGCGATGCCCGTCTCCGCGCCCTGCTTCACATGGCTGCCGGGGTGGAAGTTGTAGAGACTGCCGGGGATGTGCTCCAGCCGCTCCAGGTCGTCGGCCATGGTGCGGCGGGCAAAGTCCCGCAGACCCGGGTCCGCCGCGCAGCAGTTGAGGGTGTAGGGGGCATGGGCCAGAATGGGGAAGAGGCCGTGCTCCTTCGCAAAGGCCCGGTAAGCCGCCACATCCTCCAGATCCAGAGGCTTGGCGGTGCCGCCTCTGGGGTTGCGGGTGAAGAATTGAAAGGTGTTGGCGCCGATGTCCACGGCAGTCTTGCCCATGGCCAGAAAGCCCTTGGACGAGGACAGATGACACCCGATAATCAGCATATTGTTTCCTCCCTCTCCGGGCCGCTGCCCGGTGGAACCTGTGCCGCTTCCCGGTGGAAACGGCGGCTTCTATGATAGCGCAGAATCCGCTGTCTGTAAAGGTGGGCCCGCTCAGGGCCCCACATAGGTGAAGCGGGACATGGTCCGGCCCTCCCGTTCCACCTGCTCGTTCCACATGGCCGCAGGCCGTACCCACAGCCCACGCTCGCCGTACAGCGCCTGGTACACCACCAGGGGCTCCAGCGTCTCCGAGTGCCTGGCCACGCCCAGCACCCGGTATTCCTTTCCCTTGAAATGCCGGTAGCGTCCCGGCCGGATCTCCTCCATGGATGTGTGCTCCTCTCTTGGATATACTGATGGGTATTGTACGCTTTTGACGAAAAAAGCAAGGGATTTTTAAGAAGCTTGAGAAAATAGAAAAGAGGGTTGGAAAAGGAGGCGGGTTATGTTATCCTGCCCCTGGCGAGTTTATCGCTTTAAAGAGAGAAGAAAGAGAAAAAGGAGTATTCACTATGGACATTCAGTTGGAAAGACGGTATGGCCTGCCAACGGCTATCTGCATGGTGGTGGGTATCGTCATGGGCTCCGGCGTCTTTTTTAAAGCCGAGGCGGTGCTGCAGGCCACCGGAGGGGATATGGCACTGGGGGTGGCCGCCTGGCTGATCGTGGGTGCCATCATGGTGGTGTGTACCTTCACCTTCTCCACCCTTTCCTCCCGGTATCAGAAGGTCAACGGGGTGGTGGACTACGCGGAAGCGGCGCTGGGCCCTGGGTACGGCTATTATGTGGGCTGGTTCATGGCCATTATCTATTATCCCACGCTGACCTCCGTGCTGGCTTGGCTGTCGGCCCGGTATTTCTGCGTGCTGTTGGGCTGGGACATCACCGGCGGGCCCTGCATGGCCATCGCCTGCTTTTTCCTGTGCATGAGCTTTACGGTCAACGCCCTGTCCCCCTGGCTGGCTGGGCGGTTCCAGGTGGCCACCACGGTCATCAAGATGGTGCCGCTGCTGCTGATGGCTGTGGTGGGCACCGTGGCGGGCCTGAGCAGCGGGCAGCTGGCCGCCAACTTTTCTGCCGCCGGGGCGGACGGCTCCTCCGCCGGAGCCAGCCTCATGGCCTCTGTGGTGGCGGTGGCCTTTGCCTATGAGGGCTGGATCATTGCCACCTCCATCAACGCCGAACTCAAAAATCCCAAGCGGACGCTGCCCTTGGCACTGGTGATCGGCTCGGTGATCGTTGTGGCCACCTACCTCTTTTATTATGTGGGCCTCTCCGGCGCCGTCACCACCGGGGAGATGATGGAGAGCGGTGAACAGGCGGCCAAGCTGGCCTTCCAGCGCCTGTTCGGCCAGGCGGCGGGCACCGGGGTGTTTGTGCTGATCGTGGTGTCCTGCCTGGGGGTGCTCAACGGGCTGATGCTGGCCTGCTGCCGGGGGATGTATGCCATTGCCGTCCGGGGCGAGGGGCCCCGGCCGGATCTGTTTGCCCAGGTGGACCCGGTGACCCATATGCCGGTGAACTCCTCGGTGCTGGGCCTCGCTCTGTGCGGGTTCTGGCTGCTGTATTTCTACGGGGCCAATCTGACGGAGAGCTCCTGGTTCGGCCCCTTCACCTTTGACACCTCGGAGATTCCCATCATTACCCTCTATGCCTTCTATATCCCCATCTTCTTCCAGATCCTGCGCAGGGAACGGGACCTGGGCTTTGTGCGCCGCGTTCTGACGCCGGTGCTGGCCCTGTGCGGGTGCGTGTTCATGGTGTATGCGGCCTTTGCGGCCCATGGTGCAGCGGTGTGGTATTACCTGGTGGTGTTTGGTGTGGTGATGCTGTTGGGCGCGTATTTTGGAAGAAAGCGCAGAGACAGGTAGAGGAGTTTTGCTGGAAATTCTGTAAAATTTTTGTTTTATGAAAGTACAAACCGAAAATGTATCCACTTTTGTAACCGTCATGTGATAAGGTATAACCACAGGCAAACAACGAAAGAAAGGAGGGCATTCAGGTGCAGGCACGGATGACGGCGAACGAATACCATTCCATCATGGTGTGTGTGGATGGATATGACCAGCACATTCTGCGTGGAAGGCTGTATAACCCGTTTTTGCAGGGCGCGATGCACTTCACCGGCTTGATGGAGTTTCTGTTGGCGGTGGAGCATCTGCTGGATGAGATGAACTTCCCCCAGCCGTTCGCTCAGGTCCGGTCCTTTCGGCCACAGGAGAAAGCGCATGGAGAGATCCGGCGCGACAATTTGGAGCAGCGGGGCGAAAAAGGGACCTTTGTTATGAAGGTCATCTTCCGGCAGAATGCCAGCTGGCAGGGCACAGTCCTGTGGCTGGAGGCAAACCGGGAGGAGAGCTTCCGCAGCGTGCTGGAATTTGCGCTTTTGCTCAACAGCGCACTGGATGAAACGGGAGAAGGAAGTTGAACAAGGAAGAATCCGGTGTGGTCCGCCGGACGATGGGACAAAAAGGACCAAACTCCCCGCACCGAACGCGGAGATAGGGCTCCGCGGAAACGGAACAGGAAATAGTGAAACGGCAAACCGTCCGAAAGGGCGGGACGCAAAGTCAGGAGGCTAAAGCGGAAACGCCAGGCCCGTCCGACCGCCAAGTATTTCGTTCCTCTATAAAGAAAGGAGAACGAAAAATGGCAAAAACAAAGAAGCGCGTATTGTCCTTAGTGCTGGCTTTGGTCATGGCCCTGAGCCTGCTGCCCACTGCGGCTTTCGCATTGGGCGAGAGCAGCGATCAGCAGATCGACAATCGCGGAGGAGTCACCTATTACAAGGGTGAAGGCACTTCTCAGACTATTGTGGATCAAAAGAGTGATTATGATGTCTCGGTGTCCAAGACCATTGCAGGCACCGGAACGGAGAACCAGTTTGAGATCACGCTGGAAGTCACCACCACCCAAAAACTGGATGAGTTGAAAGTCTCTGCGGACGCGGCAGTGGTGCTGGTCATGGACGTGTCCAACAGCATGAAAAAGACACTGGGCGGAGCTGACACCTCTGATACCAGCAAGATGCGCATCACCATGGCTAAGACAGCTGCCAAAGACTTTTTGGAAAAGTATGCTGATGTGGAGGGAGATGCCACCCGGATGATCTCTGTGGTGGAGTTTGGCGCCTCTGCCAAGACAGTGTATGATTGGCAGAATATTACGGCTGAGGGCGGCCTTACGGCGGCCCAGGGCGCTGTTGACAATGTGGAGATCAACTTTAACCAAGGAGGACATCTCTGCGGCGACCCCGGCGCACATCGCATTGAAGTGGATAAAGATGATTGCAACTGGGAGAGAGTTGGATACATTGGCAAGAATCAGTGGAAATGCCTGGATTGCGGCCAGACTTTTAAAGATAAAAAGGACCATGAGCATGCGTGCGACGGTACCGAATATGTGGACGGCGAAAAGGACAGCGGTGCCACCAACATCGACGCCGGCCTGCGCCTGGCCTATAACCTGGTGAATGACCTGAAAGGGCAGGCTGCCTATGAGGACATCCAGAATTACCATGTGATTCTGCTCTCCGATGGCAGCCCCACTCAGCACAGCGGTACCACCAGTTACACCACCTCCACCTCTTTCATTGAAGGCGAGGGCGGCGGCAGCAGCATGACGTGGAAGAGCGATTATGAGGATGCCGTGAATTCCGCAACAGATGTGCGGTCTGTAGCTACGCTCCACACCATCGCCTATGCGTCTTCCAATCTTACCATGACCGTATATCCAAATAACACAAGTTATGATTGGTATGGACGACCCGATCGCGATCCTCTTAATGGCTATCCCTCCAAGCTCACCGACTTTTTGAAAAATAAGATCGCCAGCAGCACCAACACCGCCTATACGGCTGATGACCTGGACAGTCTGATGGACACCTTTGAGGCCATCAATCAGTCCATCGCCAGTCTGGCCCAGGCTTGGACCGTCACCGATCCTATGGCGGCCAACATCAAGTTGGATGTGAGCAAACTGGATAATCGCTATCCCAATGGCGGTGTCACCGTCACCGAGGATGATAATGGCCAGCAGACCCTCCGCTGGAACGTGTTGGAAGATGTTCCGGCTACAACCACCAAAAATGGGAATACCAGCTATTTTGTTTATCGGCTTGGCTATACCATTACGCTCAATAACCTGGAGACAGGTACGGATAAGGTCCCCACTAATGGGACCACGACCCTGACCTACATTCTCACTGATGACCCCAATGGTGAAATTCCTCCTGGCAAGAAGCCCAGCACCGCTATCTTCCAGGTCCCTGAGGTACACGGCCTGACTGGCGGCTTTGAGTTCACCAAGAAGGACGCCAACAACCCTGGCGCCCAGTTCGGCTACCAGACCCAGAGCGGCTCTGAGCTGAAAAACGTGGCCACCTTCACCCTGGCCCACAGCGACTCCTGCGGCTGCGGCGGTGCCTACACCACCCAGGCCAGCACGGTCAACGACAAGGTCACATTTGCGAATATCCCCTCCGGCCATACCTATACCATGACCGAGACCGTGCCCGCCGGCTATGATCAGAGCAAGGCCCAGACCTATACCGTCACCGTGGCCTGGGGCAAGGTCACCGTTCGGGACGCCTCCGACAGTGTGGTCTATACTGAAAACAAGGCCATGACGGTGGAAAACGAGCTGGATCCCCAGAACCAAACCCTCACCGTCACCAAGACCTGGCTGGGCGGCGAGCCTGCTGCCAACACCACGGTCACCGTCAATGTCACCGGCACCAATGAATCCGGTGAAGAGGCGTTTACCGGCACCCTGATCATCTCCAAGCAGAGCGACGGCACCTGGTCCGGCACCCTGACCGTTCCCACCGTGGACGTGACCAACGGGAAAACGATCACCTATTCCATTGCCGAACAGGCCGTCAGCGGTTGGAAGCAGGTCAACACGGGCGGCAGCGGCCTGGCCCTGACCCTGACCAATGCCCGCTCCGAGAATGTCACCTACTCCGTGGAAAAGAAGTGGGTGGGCCCCGAGGCGGATAAGCAGGAAGTTGTTGCCAAGCTGATGAACGGCTCCACGGTGGTGGATACCGTGACCCTGAACAGCGCCAACAGCTGGCAGGGCACCTTCAAGACCGTGGATGCCTATGACAACAGCGGCAATTCCATCACTTACACCGTCAAGGAGTTCATTGACGGCCAGGAAGTGATCAACACTGTCACTGTCAACGGCCACAGCTACAACGCTGATGTGAAGCTGGAAGACAGTACTTACGTCATCTACAACACGGTGGCCCAGGACAATACCGCTGCCGCCACCGGCACCAAGACCTGGAAGACCAGCGCCATCACCGGCGCCACCGCCACCTTCGAGCTGCTGGCCGACGGTGATGCCACCGGCGAGATCGTGACTTTGAATCAAGGCGAGAGCGCCATCAGATTCTCCAGCCTGCCCAAGTACGCTCTGCCCGACACCGTGGTCGGCGATGTGACCTATGGCGATACTGCCGATGGCCATGAGATCGTCTACACATTCCGGGAGACCGCCACCACCGGCGCTCCCACGGGCGACAGCATCAGTTCCAGCAGTACCGACAACAAGAACTTCACCAACACCCTCACCGGTACCACCAGCGTCACCGTGACCAAGGTGTGGGAGGACAATCTGGATGCCGAGGGCCTGCGGCCTGACTCCATCACCGTCAAGCTGATGAATGGTGAAACCAAGGTGGCGGAGCAGACTCTGCGCGCCACTGGTGAGGAAGGTACCTGGCTGGATGAGGATCTGACCTGCACCTTCACCGGCCTGCAGAAGTACGATGCCAACGGCGCGCTCATCAACTACACCGTGAGCGAGGACGAGGTCGCCAACTACGGCACCGAGATCACCGGCACTGCTGCCACTGGCTACACCATCACCAATACTCTGGATGCCGGTACCACCAGCGTCACCGTGACCAAGGTGTGGGTGGATACCAAGTCCGAGCACGACAGCGTGACCATCAACATCATGAACGGCACCATGGTGGCCGAAACAGTGACCCTGCCCACGGCGGAGGGCGAGTGGACCGCGACCGTGAATGACCTGCCCCTGCGTGCCAACGGCGCCATCATCGACTACACCGTGGCTGAGGCCGGCGTGCCCACCGGCTATACCGCCAGCGTGGCGGAGGGCGAGAACAACACCTTCACCGTCTACAACGTCATCGATCAGGACAACACGGTTTCCGTCAGCGCCACCAAGACCTGGGTGGGCGGCGATCAGAACCATCGTCCCGTTCTGACCTTTACCCTGTGGGCGGATGGTTCTGCCACTTCTCAGACCATCAAGAGCACGGATAAGGGCTATGATCCCGCCAACATCACCTTCTCCGGTTTGGATAAGTATGCTTATACCATCGTCAATGGTCAGAAGGTCTCCTGCAAGGAGATCCAGTACAGCATCCAGGAGACCATGAGCGGCGACCTGAAAGACCGCTATGATTCTGGCCTCAATATCGTGGAGGGCGTTTACAAGTTTACCAACACCTTCGATGCCGGCACCACCACCGTCAACGTGACCAAGACCTGGGTGGACGGCGGCAAGACCACTCATAGCGCCGTCAAGGTGGGCGTGTTCGAGATCAACGCCTCCGGTGAGGTCCTCAGCGAGACTCCCGTAAAGACCGCGGAGATCACCGACAACTACAGCTTCACCGATTTGCCCGCCTACAACACCGACGGCACCGCCAAGTCCTATGCGGTCTACGAGATGAACGGCGACACCCGTCTGACCTCCAGCGCGGAGATCACCATCGGTGAGGACACCTATGTGGTCAGCTATGGGACCGGCACCATCACCAACACCCTCAAGCAGGAGACCGTCTCCGTTCCCGTGAACAAGGTCTGGCAGGGTCCCGCCGCGGAGTCCGTGACTTTCAACCTGCTCCGCAATGGCACCAAGATCGATGAGCTGACCCTGACCAAGGACAACGCCGGTGAGGACGGCACCTGGAGCGGCGCGTTCACCGGCCTGGATAAGTACGACAGCAGCCGCAACGAGTACACCTACACCGTGGAAGAGGTCGCTGTGACGGGCTATACCTCCCGTCAGACCGGCGGCAACACCTTCATCAACACCGTGGATCAGACCACCACGTCCCTGACCGTGGTCAAGGAGTGGATCGTGCCTGAGGACGGCAGTGTGGAGCTCCCCACCTCTGTGAAGATCCAGCTCTATGCCGACGGCAGCGCCTACACGCAGGAGCCCGCCGATGGCGCCACCGACTACACCAGACCTGTGGAGATCACTGCCGGTGAGGACGGCACCTGGACCTATACCTTCGAGAACCTGCCCAAGTACGCCTACACCTATGACGATGAGGACAATGTCTCCTCCGTCCGCGAGATCGAGTACACCGCAGCGGAAGTGGGCGCCACCCTCAGCGGTGAGGAGTATGTGGTTCAGATTGGCCACGATCACTACGAGGTGACCTATGCTGCCGACGAGAACGGCCAGTGGGTCATCACCAATGACTACATCCGCACCGATGTGTTCGGCTATCGCGTCATCCGCAACTACTTCACCATCACCGATGGTGTCCGCAGCACGGACGGCGTGGAAGGCCAGCTGGAGCCCACCCTGGGTGAGCAGGGCGACAATGTCTCTGTGGATCCCGCCAGCTATACCCAGTATGAGGGCAAGGATTACACCTTCAAGAGCGGCATGATCGACGGTGTGGGCGTGGAGAACTTCGCGTTCAGCCTGGATGCGACCAACCACATCTACATTGTGGTGCTCAATTACGAGCGGACCGTGACCACGCCTACCGATCCCCCTTACATCCCGCCCGACACTCCCGATCCTCCCACCACGGATCCCGAGGATCCCACCGACATCCCCGATGAGGATGTGCCCGAGGGCGAGCTGCCCGAGGAGCCTGACGATCCTACCGACATTCCCGATCAGGACGTGCCTCAGGGCGAGCTGCCCGAGGAGCCCGCGGACATCCCCGATGAGGATGTGCCTCAGGGCGAAGCTCCCAAGACCGGCGACAACATGAGCATGTGGCTGGCCCTCAGCGGCACCGCTGCCCTTGGCCTGGTTGCGCTGAATGTGTTCGACAACAAGCGCAAGAAGAAGGAGCACGAGGATCAGTAAGCTGCTGATGCAGTGAGCTTTTGCAAAACCCCATCAAACGCGCCCCGGCTTTTGCCGGGGCGCGTTTTTTCCCCTTCAAACAGGAATGGGGAAAATTCACGATTTTGACATAGCACTTTTGGAGAATCTGTGCTATCATGGGCAGGAGAAACTATGAGGAGGTGAGACCCATGGCGGCAGCCTTTCCGCTCCAGACCTGGCTGGAGAGCTTGGATGCCTTTTTGACAGCCCATCCGGAGGTGGGATACTGGTATACCACCGTGGTCCGCTTCGTGTTTCCGGTGCTGGCGGGCCTGATCTTACTGCGGGCCATCCGCTCGCTGCTGCGGGTGCCCCATACGCCGGAGACCTGGGCTCAGCTGAGTATGCCCAACGGCGCACCTGCGCCGCTGACCCATTGGGAGAATATCATCGGGCGAAACAAGAACGCCGATGTGGTCCTCAATTATCCCAGTATTTCCCGGCAGCACGCGGCCCTGATCCGCAATGAGGACGCCACCTGGACGGTCCATGACCTGGGCTCCAAGGGCGGTGTACTGGTGAACGGAGAAAAGGTGGAGGGCAAGGCGGACCTGCAGGAGGGAGATACCATCACCCTGGGCGGCGTGCCGCTGATGCTGCTGCCCACCACCGTGGCGGAAAAGGAGCACCAGGCTGCCCGCCGTCGGGCGGAGCGTCCTGCGGCCATCTGGCCCTCCTTTTTGTGGCTGACATTGTTCCAGGTCCTGACCTGTCTGCAGCTGATCGTGGCTGACGGTGCAGCGGTGACGGCGGCGGTGCCCATGGCCTTTCTGGCTCTGACGGCGGCCATGTGGCTCTATTACATCGCCCTGCGCCTTTCCAACTGCGTGGGCTTTGAGATGGAGACCATCGCCTTTTTCCTCTCCACCTTGTCCCTGGCGGTGACCGCCTCCTCGGCGCCCTCCTCGGTGCCCAAGCAGCTCATCGCCATTTTACTGGGCCTGGGGCTCTTTTTGGTGCTGGGCGTCTTTCTCCGGGACTTGTCCCGGACCCAGAGGATCCGCTGGCTCATGGCGGCCGGCGCCATCGGCCTTTTGGGCATCACTCTGGTGCTGGGCACCGGCAAATACGGCGCCCAGAACTGGATCGTGCTGGGTCCGCTGTCCTTCCAGCCCTCAGAGATCGCCAAGATCTGTTACATCTTCGCCGGCTCCGCCACGCTGGAGCGGCTGTTCCGCCGGCGGAACCTGGGGCTGTTCATTGTGCTCACCGGTGTGTGCATTGGCTGCCTGGGCCTGATGAGCGACTTTGGTACAGCAGCTATCTTCTTTGTTACCTTCCTGGTCATTGCCTATTTGCGTTCCGGAGACTTTGCTACCCTCAGCCTGATCTGCGGCGGCGCGGTGTTCGGCGCGGCAATTATTTTGAAATTCAAGCCCTATATCCTCAGCCGCTTTGCTGTCTGGGGCCATGCCTGGGAGCAGGCCTCCGACGCGGGCTTTCAGCAGACCCGCACCATGTCCGCTGCCGCCTCCGGCGGCCTGGTGGGCGTGGGCAGCGGCAACGGCTGGCTCCACAATGTGGCGGCTGCGGACACGGACCTGGTGTTCGGCATGGTGTGTGAGGAGTGGGGGCTGCTGATCGCCGTGGCGGCGGTGGCGGCCATCATCACCCTGGCGGTGTTTGCCGCCCGGGCCTGCCGGGTGGGCCGGTCCAGCTTCTATGTCATTGCCGCCTGCGCGGCCTCCTCGCTGCTGGTGTTCCAGACCTGCCTGAATGTGTTCGGCTCGGTGGACATTTTGCCCCTCACCGGCGTCACCTTCCCCTTTGTGTCCAACGGCGGCTCGGCCATGATGTCCGCCTGGGGATTGCTGGCCTTTTTGAAGGCCACGGACACCCGGGAGCACGCCAGCTTTGCCATCCGGGACCTGTCCTGGCGTCGTCCGACCCATCGGCGGGTGAGAAAGGAGGGGGCCTATGAAGAAGATTGAACGGCGGGCCTTTGTCTGTCGTATTCTGGCAGGCGTTCTGGCTTTGGGACTGTGCCTGTTTGTGGGCAAGTGGTTTCTCCAGGGCGGCAAGTGGGTCTCCGCTGCCTTCAACCGTCACCTCTACAACAACGCCGGTCAGCTCTCCTGCGGCACAGTCCTGGATCGGGACGGGGATGTGCTGACCACCGTCAATGAAAATGGGGAGCGGACCTACTATGACAACGCCACCGTCCGCAAGGCCACCCTCCATGTGGTGGGCGATCTCCAGGGCAACATCGGCACCGGTGCTCTCAACGCCTTTGCCGACAAGCTCACCGGCTATAACTTCATCAACGGCGCCTATGGGGCCACCCAGGGCAGCGACCTCTATCTGACCATCGACGCCCGGTACAACTACATCGCCTATGAGGCCCTGGGCGGCCACAGCGGCACGGTGGCAGTGTATAACTACAAGACAGGAGAGATCCTCTGCCTGGTGTCCGCACCCTCCTATGACCCGCTGAACGTGCCGGAGGACATCGAAACCAACGACCGGTATAAGGGAGCCTATCTCAACCGCTTCCTCTCCTCCACCTTCACCCCGGGCTCCGTGTTCAAGACGGTGACCCTGGCGGCGGCGCTGGAACAGATCCCCGACCTGTACCAGCGGACCTGGAACTGTGAGGGGTCCGTGCAGATCGGCGGGGACACCATCACCTGCTCCGGCACCCACGGCACGCAAGATATCACCGCCGCTCTGGCCAACTCCTGCAACGTGGTCTTTTCTCAGCTGGCGGCGGAGCTGGGTGCGGATGTGATGGAGACCTATACAGAGAAGGCAGGGCTGATGGACTCCTATTCCGTCAACGGCCTGCCCACTGCCAAGGGCACTTTCAGCTTCCAGGGAGCCACCGACTCCCAGCTGGGCTGGGCCGGTGTGGGCCAGTATCAGGACCAGGTGAACCCCTGTGCCCTGATGGTGTATATGGGGGCCATCGCCAACGGCGGAAAGGCCGCTGTGCCCTATCTCATTGAAAAGACCGTGGGCCCCCTGGGCCTGCCGTCTCTGCCCCATTTCACCCGCAAGACCGGCACCCTCGTCGAGTCCGGTACCGCCGGGCAGATCGCGGACATGATGGCCAACAACGTGGTGGCCACCTATGGCGCCAGCCGTTTCCCCAATATGGACATCTGCGCCAAGTCCGGCACCGCCGAGGTGGGAGAGGGTCAGTCGCCCCACGCCTGGTTCGCCGGTTTCCTGCGCAACGAGGATGCGCCCTACGCCTTCGTGGTGCTGGTGGAAAACGGCGGCGGCGGTTCTTCCGTGGCAGGCACTGTGGCCTCCAAGGTCCTGGACGCGGTGGTCAACGGCTATTGAGCGGACAAAAAAAGCACAGAGGGAATT
>ERZ791871.2517-NODE-2517-length-12010-cov-3.288164_pt1 | contig 12010 bp, 7 predicted proteins | sample MGYA00510280_ERZ791871 | MGnify/ENA primary metagenome ERZ791871 (study PRJEB30046, sample SAMN00792111) | human gut metagenome | study: EMG produced TPA metagenomics assembly of the A metagenome-wide association study of gut microbiota in type 2...
CGATTTCCGGGCTGCCATACTGATAAGCCAGTTTCTCACAGCTATTTACTGCTTCTAATGACTTTTGCGTAAATTTATTTATATTCATATAAGTTCCTCCTAACCCGAAGATGCTTATTTGTTCTACACTTCGTATAACATATATATAGCACTATCTGTTAGCCATGTCAAGAGACGAGTGCTAATTTTTTGAGATTTTTTGGTGAAGCTTTGATTTTACGGGCTTCACAGGGATTTCTCACTTGCTTTCGCACTCGATTTTCTTGATTTGACCACATTTTTACGACAAGTCTTTGGAAAAATATATTCGTCTGATTTTCTTACCACATTTTACGACACAGTTTTATTGTGGGATAAGAATGTCATTAATGATTAACCCACAGATTGCTGGAAATGCGTAATGCAATAGTAAAATATCACAAAAATCGAATGCAAATTTTGTAATGAGTTATGCGCTTAACCTTTGTAAATTTCACATTTATAATGTACCATATAATCATAATATTGCAGAAGAAGGGATGAAAAAGGATATTTTCTTATGATAAAAACGACATCTGATATCAAAGAAATTCCGGTATTTGCATCCATGTGGAATATGGATGGACTGATTCTGATTAGATTTTGTAAAGTTGATTATGAAAATCTTAGAAATCCGATATAATTGATTACCGCAAATTTATATTCTAATACCTTTTCCTGTTTGTTATCACCCAAGTGCCACATCCAGAATCATCATTAAGCTAAACCCAACTGCAAAGAAAACTGTACCAATGTCCGAGTGCTCTCCCTGCGACATTTCAGGGATCAGTTCTTCAACCACGACATAAAGCATAGCTCCTGCTGCAAAGCTCAGCAAATATGGTAATGCCGGGATTATCAGCTGTGCAGCAATAATTGTCAATACTGCGCCAATCGGTTCGACCACCCCTGAAAGTACACCACCTAAAAATGCCTTTCCCTTACTTTCTCCCTCTGCCCTAAGCGGCATGGATATAATTGCTCCTTCCGGGAAATTCTGAATAGCAATTCCAAGTGATAACGCAAGTGCACTTGTTGCTGTAATCTGTGCATTTCCAGCAAGAAATCCTGCATACATTACACCGACTGCCATACCTTCAGGGATGTTATGTAATGTAACTGCCAACACCATCATTGTAGTACGGCCAAGCCTGCTTTTCGGTCCCTCTGCCTGATCACTTCCAACATGAAGATGCGGAATCAAATGATCAAGTGTGAGTAAAAACAATATACCAATCCAGAACCCAGCAACTGCCGGAACAAATGATAAGTTTCCCATCTTCTCCGATTGTTTAATAGCTGGAATCAGAAGACTCCAGATTGAAGCCGCAACCATTACACCTGCTGCAAATCCTGTAAGTGCACGTTGCACTGATTTGCCTAGCGTTTTTTTCATAAAAAAAACACATGCTGCACCCAGCGTTGTTCCAACAAATGGAATCAGTATGCCAAAAAAAGTATTCATTCGCTTTTCACTTTCCTTTCTTTAAAACCGGAATAACTACTATTTTGTAGTCCTTCATACTATTTTGATATTAGTTCTAACTAACTATTCTGTATAAAAGAAACCGTGCGAAAATAAAAGTGTAATTTCACACGGTTTTTTCTGTCTTTTATAGTATATCACTTACGGAATGATATAACAATAGAATTCTTTTTCATTCTGCTATACCTCTGTTATTCTTTTCCCGGTCGCTGACACATCTGCTTACCATCACAGAATTTTCGGATTGTATCCATCAGTTTCGGTACATTTAATGGTTTTGACAGATGTGCATTCATCCCTGCCTCCATCGTCTTTCTTTTATCTTCTGCAAAAGCATTGGCTGTCATAGCTATAATCGGTATGCATGCTTTATCCTTATCTGGCAAATTTCTGATTGCCTGTGTTGCTTTATAACCGTCCATTTCCGGCATCTGGATATCCATGAAGATCATATCATATGTTCCTGCCGGCATTTTCAGTATTCTGTTCACACACTGAATACCATTCTCCACACGTTCTATCCTAAGACCGGCACGCTCAAGTATTGCCTCTGCAATCTCTGCATTTAAATCATTATCCTCCGCTAAAAGGATATTCCTGCCTTCAAGGATTTCATTTCCTGTTCCAGGCTCTTCAATATGCTTTTTTACATAATATCTTTCATCCGCTATCCTGTGTTTTAATGTAACTGTAAAGGTGCTGCCCTTGCCAAGCTCACTCTCTACATCTATTGTTCCACCAAGCAGGTCAACATAATTCTTGACTATTGACATGCCCAGTCCGGTTCCTGCAATTTTGCTCTTTGTGGTGTTCTTCTCACGCGTGAATGCTTCGAAAATCTTTGTCAGATAATCCTGACTCATACCGATTCCGGTATCGCTGATTCTGATCCTCACTATCATGTATCCAGACTCATCACAAGGTAATTCATCTACATATACCATAACAGAACCACCTGCTGGAGTATATTTTATGGCATTGCTCAGGATATTGACCAATATTTCTTTTATCTTGGTAACATCTGTCAATACATGCTCATGCTCTACATTCATCGTGTAATGAAGCGAAATATTCTTTTTCCTTGCTTTCTCATCAAATACTGCAAACAAAGATTTCCAGACATCTTCAATCCGGCAGTAATTCTCATCAATCTCCATCCTTCCACTCTCAATCCGGGCCATATCCAGTACATTATTTATGATTGACAGAAGAAGATTTCCAGACTGCTGCAGTTTTTCCAGATGTTCTAAAGCTTCAGGTATGTCTTTTCCATTTAGTTCATTCTCCATAAGCTGTGCATAACCCAGAATTACATTCATAGGAGTACGGATATCATGTGACATATTGTTAAGAAAACTGGTCTTTGCGAGACTGGCATCCTCTGCTTTTTTCAAAGCGATTTCCAGTTTCTCATTAAGTTTTTGTGTATCATTTGCAGCAAGCTTTGCGGCAGCTTCTGCTTTCCTTGCCTTGCGTAAAAGTACGAGGATAATAACAATGATGCTGAGTGCAGAGAATCCTGTGGCGAGAAAAAAAGCAAGCATATTGTCTTTTACAAAGTCCAAAAATGTTACCTTATCTGCCGTACTGTCATAGATAGCAAGTGCGCTTGTAAGCATGCCAGACGGCATGCCCTTTAAAGTTTTATTCAGTATCGACAAAAGAGTTCCCTCTCCACCTTTTACTGCAAAGCATGCCTCCATTGTTTTTGTAAGTGGAACACTCTTGAAATCTCGATTGTTATCATATACCATCGCCTGACTTGCTCCCATGAGAAAACAGTCTGCTTTTTCATTAGTAATCATTTCAGCAGCCTCCTCAAACGAATCATAATCCACAAGATTCCATTGTGGATAACTAAAGGTAAGCTGCTGTTTTAAAGCTTCTTTTTCCTTTGGCACAGCTACTGTATACACATTACCCTCGTCAAAATTTTTCTCATCAGTTACTGCCATAAGATTGTAGGTCCAGGCTGTGTTTGTAAGTGCATAGCCTTTTTTTTCTGCAATATCAGGATTTCTGCCGGCATAAAAAATCATGTCAATTTCATGATTCTGCAGTGCCTGAAGCATTTCATCATAATCATCATAGTCCTGTATATTAAATTTCAGCGTCTGATTTCCTAGACAGTCTTTGGCATAGGAGACATATTCTGATAGCATACCGGTAAGTTTTCCAGTTGTTTCGTCCATGGAAAAGATTGCCGGATCATTGTTCAAAAATCCCATCCGGATGTCACCATGTTCTTCCAGCCAGGATTTTTCTCCACCTGTAAGACTCTGATTATAATCAAGAGTAAAATACAAAAGCATCAATCTCATGATTCGCTAATTTCTTTTCGACATCATTATCATTATTCACATTTACATGCTCTGTATGTATACCATTTTTATTTTCCCATTCTGTCAGCATAATTTCTGGCTCTGTATCCATGAGCACACCTACACGTTTCCCATCCATAAACTTAAAATCAGACATCCCAATATCCATATTCGATAAATCAGCATAAAGAATATATTTTTCCTCACCCATCGGTTCATCCGAAAAAAGCATCTTTTGTGCACGTTCATCGCTATAAGAGATATCACCCATAATATCAATCTCACCATTTTCAAGCTTATCAAAACAGTTGGACCAGTCACATTTCACATACTCAAATTTCCATTCGGTATAACCTGCCAGAGCCTGCATGAGTTCGTAGCCATATCCTCGTCTTACACCGTTTTTGTCGACATAATTAAAGGTATCCTCAAATGAGCCGACACGAATGGTCTGTGCCTGTTTTTCATCATTATTCGTTTCAGCGGCCTGGCTGTGTACTGATAACATCATCCACATTCCCAGAACTAGCAATATACATACAAATAGTACGGCTGATTTTTTTCTACTTTTATCCATATTCCTTATTTCCTTTATCCGTGCGGATTTTCTGAAGTTCCAAACACCTGATCAAACACGCTCTAATCCAGCAGGTTGTTGTGTAAAGTACTAATTAACTCCTCTATAACTATCGGTTTGGATAAGAATCCATCCATACCATATTCCAAGGCTTTCTTCCTGTCCTCATCAAAGGCATTAGCAGTCATGGCAAGGATGGTGATTCCCGACAGTGCCGGATCATCCAGCGCACGAATCTGACGGGTGGCCTCGTATCCATTCATTACCGGCATCTGCACATCCATCAGCACCAGATCATACTTACCTGGAGTCGAATTCTTAACTTTCTCCACTGCCTCTGCGCCATTTTCGGCAGTATCAACCAGAAATCCATATCCTTTCAGAATTTCCACCGCAATTTCACTGTTCAGTTCGTTATCTTCCACAAGCAGTATACATCTGCCTCTGAAATCTGAACCTGCTTCTGGAAGAATTGAATCTTCTACTTCAGCCTGACTCTGTCCGATAGCAGTCATCAAGGTATCTCTGATATCTGACATGAACAGCGGTTTCGCACAGAATGCAGTCACCCCTGCTGCCCTGGCTTCTACCTCGATATCTGACCAGTCATAAGCAGTCAGGATAATGATCGGTGTATCATCACCAAGGCTGCGGATTTGACGGGTGACTTCAATACCATTCATATCCGGCAGACGCCAGTCGATGATATAAGCGCGAAACGCATCACCCAGTTCCATAGACTGCCGCGCACGGAGAACAGCCTCCTTACCGGAAAGTGTCCACTCCGAACGCATTCCAACCTTCAGAAGCATTTTTGTCACACTGTCACAGGTATTAAAGTCATCATCTACAACTAGTGCCTTAAGTCCTTCTAGTTCTGCGATTTTCTCTATACGTTGGCGCTCAGACTGAAGCCGTAATGGCAGGCGGACAATAAATTCGGTACCTTTGCCCTGTTCTGTCTGAACCTCAATGGTTCCACCCATCATATCCACAATATTCTTGGTGATTGCCATGCCAAGCCCTGTGCCTTGGGTTCTGCTTACAGTGGAAGTCCTCTCCCTCTCAAAAGGAGAAAAAATCTTCTGCACGAATTCCTGACTCATACCGATTCCTGTATCCTTTATCCGGATTTCGTACAGCGCACTGCCTTTTACTGCCCCCGGATACTGCTTCAGCCGGACAGAAACGGTTCCTCCTGCAGGTGTAAACTTAACCGCATTAGACAAGAGATTCAGCAGTACCTGGTTCAATCGAGTCTTGTCACAATAGACATCTTCATTTGTAACATCCATGGCATCCATATAAAGTTCCAGCTGCTTCGCATGGATTTGCCCACTGATAATTGTCTTCAGATCATGAAGCACATCCGACAGACTGACCTCCGTCTCTTCCAGATGGAGCTTTCCACTCTCAATCCTGCTCATATCCAGTATATCATTGATCAGTGAGAGCAGATGTTTACTGGAGGAAAGAATCTTACCCAGATAATCCCGGACTCTTTCCTGATCATCAATATTACTTACAGCCAGTGTGGTAAAACCGATAATCGCATTCATTGGTGTCCGGATATCGTGAGACATATTAGAAAGGAAAGTGCTCTTTGCCTGATTTGCTGTCTCTGCCGCATGTACCGCCTCAGAGAGTGCCTGGTTCATTTTCCAATCAGAGGTACGATCCGACATAACCAGAATATATTTCTTTTTCCCGTTCACCTCACTGCCCATTACAATATTATGGAACCAGCGTTTTTCCCCTGTCTTCAGATGGACATATTCAAAATCACATTCCCTCTGTTCATGAACCTGAATTTCCTCCAGATAATTTTTCTCTGGATTTTCCTGTTCCTCTGGATGTAGTTTTCCCAGGATACAAATATCTTTACGAATCTGTTCTACCGTAATACCCAGCAGCTTTTCCGCATTTGGGCTGACGTAATCTGCCTGATATGTTTTTGCATCCAGCATCAGAAAGACGTCATCTACATTCATTGAAAGCTTTTGAAACAGCTCGTCCCTGTACAGAATCTCCGTATCCTTTTTCCTGAGGTTTATTCTGCCTTTTTGAATAATAAAACTAATAAGTAAAGCGGCAATACAGAGCACGACCGCACCAACAAGAAGTATCGTACTACGCTGCAGACTGTTCATACTGGCATTGACGATATCCGCCTGGACAAGTCCCAAAAACATCCAGTCCTGAATATCTGATTTTTCATAGACCAGATAATAGTTTCTTCCATCCAGATTTAGCAGCATTGCATCGGTACGTCTTGCTTTAAACTTCTCTGAAAGTTCATTAATTTCTTTTTCGGACATATCAGAATGCTCTCTCAGAACACCGAAGAAATTATACACGTTCCCCCATGCCTCAGAAGAATGATCAACCACAACACGGCCATCAGGATGAACAACAAAACTCTGGGCATTTCCATCAAAAGCAGAAATATCCAGTACATCTACGATATCAGAGTTTTCATAAGCAATGGCAATGGCATCATATTCAAATCCCTGATAAATTCCATGAGCCTTAGGTGTGGCAAAAACAAGCAGCTGGGATTTTCCGGGAACCGCTGCATTCGCTATCACATCATTTCCCTGCCGGATATCCTCTTCAATATTTTCCTGTAATCCAAGGTATCCGGTTTCACCTGTCGCCATCTTATAGTTCCCGTCAGCTGACAGAAAAAAGAAGTCTAAAAATCTGGCATCTTCCTGCGCTTTTTTTATATAGTCACGAATTTCATCTTCGCTGGAAATATCCTGTAGATTCTCCCCCCACATATGAAGATAGTTCAGATTCTTATCTGTCAGTTCCCTCAGCATATTATCAGACTGATGAAAAACTTCCGTCAGATGAGAAACACTTTCCTCATAAATAGTTTTCGATACAAATCCAAAATATTGGAAAACCGTCAAAATGATTCCCACAAAAACAGCAACAAAGACCGCTGTCCTTAACCATTTTCTCATGACAGTCTTCTTCCTGTCTTTATTATGATTCTTAATATCCATTCTTCTCACCTCAGAATCATATAGTCTTCAGGCTCTGCAAGAACGGCATTACCATCCGAAATATATCTTGTCCAGGTATCTTTCACCGTGATATTCTCTCCATCAAACACAATCTTCTCATCTGTCGGATAAGTTTCCATGTGTTTTGGTGTCGCTAGGCAGGTTACTGTAAAAGTATCACTGTCCTGAACTTGTTTTCCATCTTTTGTAACGCTGCTCAATGTATATCCATCATCTGTTTCCTTAATTTCCACAGAAATACCACTAACTACAGGAAGAGAGCCTCGGTTAAACGGAGTAAATCCACCCTCATAGCCTTCTACAAAGTTTTTAACTGCCTCTTTCAGTTCAGCTCCGCTCATTTTGCTGCTGTAAGCTGAAAGTTCATTCGGCATGATCATATCGCCCGCCATTTTTTCAGTATAGCCGGCTTTCAGCACGTTTCCCGTAAAGCTGTTTCCGGTTGCGATCAGCACATCTGACCCATAAATACCGCGCAGCGTGTTTGCCATAACAGAATATGCTGCATTCCCTCCACTGCTGTGAAAACGATTGGAATAGGATTTCTGTGAATCCAGCACGATATCCTCAGAAGAGGAGTCCTCCTCAAGAAGCTGAGAATTAAATGACTCATAGGCCTGCCCTGCATCGTATTCTCCTGATATCATCTTCGAAACCACATCCTTAGAAACAGAGAAAAAGTCATTTGACGCTATGCGGATATACATATGGTTTTCTTCGATCACAGGTTTCACATCCTTCAGATATTCCGTAAGCTGGAGATCTACATCCTGACTGTAGCTTAACAAATCCTGTCCATCATAAACGATTCTATTCTGCGCATCCGCTGAAAGCATTGTGTCCAGTACCTTCATTGCTTTCTTTCGACGTGTCTCATCCTTTGTCAGATTGCTATTTAAAGCCACCTGGAAATATGGCGTAGTCATAATCCATTTTTCACCGTTTTCCTGAAAGAATGGAAGAAAGGTTGTGTTAATGCCCTGATCCTGAAACATTTTTACACCAGCAGAGGTGCCAAAGTACATGGCAAGCTTGCCACTTTGATACATCTCAACGATATCATCATAATTCATATCCAGATCATCCTGGCTCAGCCCGGTATCCTGAATGAACTGTTCCATACGTTCAAAAGCCTTTGGCCATACTGTACTGTCCAGACCTTCTCTCTTTGTATTATCCGGGTCACTGTAGGTAGTACGCCACTTTCGTCCGTCCACGGAAGACAGTTCTGATGCTGACAGACCTTGCAGTGTTTCCATACAGGTATAATCATAATAATAGTCTGCTGTAAATCCACGAATCCCCACTTTGTCAAATGCCTGACAGGCAGAGACAAAACTTTCATAATCTGTTGGAAGAGGGATATCATACTTTTCAAAAAGGTCTTTGTTCACTACAAAACCATGTGCATCCGCACACACCGGAAGCCAGTTTACGCTTCCATCCTCATTCATAAAATTGCTGAGGTAGGTATCATAGACAGCACCAGCAACATTGGTTGTAGAAAGATCCATCAGATTGTCTTTCAGGGGACTCGCGTCATGCAGTGAGAAACGACAGCAGGTTATAATATCCGGCAATCCACCATTTTCATTCAGAAATTTGTAGAAATCCAGATCATTATTCCCTACGACAAATTCAACATTGATATCCGGGAGCTGTTCCTGAATGTATGGTGCATATTTTTCATAGAGGTTTGTACTCCATAAATACACCGTTATTGTTTCTGCATCTTCTTTTTCTGTACTTTTCCCCCCGCAGCCTGACAGAAGTGATATACTCATCACCATCGTTAAAAGTACAGCTAAAACTCTGTTCCATTTTTTCTTTTTCATTACGAATCCCCTTTCTGAGACTATTTTTCAAACACGCTCTAATGCACCAATTTATGAATTATCTTTACCAATAGTTTTGCATCAACAGGTTTTGCGATATGTTCATTCATTCCTGCTTCTTTTGCTCTTAGCCTGTCCTCCGCGAACGCATTTGCTGTCATCGCAATAATCGGAATCACCTTTGCATCCTCCCTGTCCAGAGACCTAATCATCTTTGTGGCTTCATAGCCATTCATTACCGGCATCATGATATCCATTAGAATCACATCAAATTCACCAGGTCTGCTTTTTTCAAATATCTCAACAGCCTCCTGTCCATTCCATGCTTTGGTCACCTCAGTGCCTTCATTCTGAAACATAAATTCTGCAATTTCCATGTTCAGCTCATTATCTTCTGCCAGAAGAATATGCAGCCCCTTTATAGATTTTTCGGATACATCCGCCTGTTCTTCACGTATATCCACATCAAGATCTATTTTAAATGGAACCCGAATCACAAATGTCGTCCCTATGCCTTCTGCGCTTTCAAAGGTAATCGTTCCACCCATTTTCTCAATCAGTTTCTTTGAAATCGGCATTCCCAGTCCAGTTCCGGCAAATTTTGTACGGCTTCCGGTATGTTCCTGTGCAAATGGTTCAAAAATTTGTTTCTGGAATGCTTCTGTCATCCCGATTCCGGTATCCCGGCAGACAAATTCCATTGTTGTCATTCCTGGCTGTTCGGATGGAATTTCCGTGCAGGTGATATAGATATGTCCGTTTTCTCTGTTATATTTCACTGCATTCGACAGAATATTCATCATCACACGTTTCACATACCCCGGACTTCCAATAAAATCCCGGTGTGTGATTTCTTTTTTCTCCCACACAATTCGGATATTCTGTTCTGCTGCGATCTGTTCGATCACAACAAATACTTCTCTGGAAATACTGCTCAGATTAAATGGTATTTCTTCCAGCACCACTTCTCCGGACTCCAGCTTACTCATATCCAGAACATCGTTTACCAGTTCCAGAAGCAGATGAGAGGCTTCTTTGATTTTTCCCCTGCATTCGGTCTGTTTTTTCATATCATCGGCATAATGGTCTGCCACATCGAGCATGCCACAGATTCCATTGATCGGGGTTCGGATATCGTGGCTCATACGCTGGAGAAACTCAGTTTTTGCCTCATTGGCGGCTTCCGCCTTTTTTGCAGCAATCAGAAGTTCTGCTTTATATTTTTCATCTTTTTCCTGTTCCTGTTTTCGGTGTGCCAGATTGGTTCTGTATGTCCAGAACCAGAATATGCTGAACATCAGAAAATAAAGAAAGATAACACCTGCTACACTTAATGGAAGGTTATGGAACACTTCCGTATCTGGAAGATACGCATAGATATAATAGTCCCTCTGCTTCAGCATGATTCCGTAACATCCGGTTCCTTCATTCTTCAAATGATAAATGTGCTGGCTGTCTGTATGCCTCTTCATTGCCTGAACAACTTCGTTGTCAGCCGTATTCTGCCCCAACAGGCTCTCATCGTTGCTGGCAACAACGATTCCCTCGTCTGCAACAATAATTGTTCCATCTTTCTGAGTACTATAGCCATTTAAAAGACTCTGTATCGTCAGAGTATAGTTTCTGGCAAATTCGGAAGACGTATAATAGTAGATTGCCACGATACCCGGTGCATCTTTTCTGGCACAGGCTGCAATGTCGATATGTGACCCGTCTTTCCTGGTAAACCGTTCCGAATAGCTTCTTTCTTCATATCCGGTAAAATCCATGATAATGTCTTTTTGCAGATATTCCGTAATCTCACCTGTCAGAGGCTCATCCATGCTATATTCGCAGTCCGTCTTTCCCTCTGCATCCAGTACAAGGATGCCATCCACCCAGAGAGTCTGCAGGTTTTCTTTCAGGAAATCCTCGCTTAGATGACCACCGTTTTCTGTTTCCATTTTAATATTTGTACTCATCTGTCTGGCACTTTCAATGGCACGGAGAAGACTTTTGGATTCCGAAGATTCATTATAATGGGTATAGGTTGAACACTGCACTTTGACATAGTTTACAATCTCCACCATTCTTTTCTCTGCTTCCGCTTTTTCTACGTGGAAGAAATAAAACAGAGAGACTACAGCCACACAGATTCCAATCAGACCGCCGAACAGCTGTATTTGTTTTTCTTTTTTCCTTCTCTTAATATCCAAGATCATCCACCTCCAGATATTTTTCCGGATCATCCAGATATTTTTCAATGATTTTCAATGATGTGCCATCTTGACGCATCTCTTCCAGGGTCTGGTTCATCTGCTCACAGATTCCCCGGTCATCATCTTTTGCAAAAGCAACTCCTATCCCCACAACCATCAAAGGTTCTTCCAGAATACGGAAGCTTGCATCATAATCTTTCATATACTGGACAACAGATTCCTCATGTGCAGCCACAGCATCTACATATCCTTTTCCCAGAAACGTATAGATTAGCTCCCGGTGTGCAAGACTGATCAGATTTTCCAGTTTTGGGATTCTGTCATCTGTCCGCTTCAGAAAGATACCTTCCGGTTTGGTTGTGGACTGGACAGCAAGATTCTTTCCTTCCAGATCACTCAGTTTATAGATGTCACTGCTCTTATTTACGGCAACTACCTGACGGCTTGCTATGTATGGTCCTGCCCAGCGGTAATCATCAAGACGACCTTCCATGGAAAAGCAGCCCATGATACAGTCAATCTCTCCGCTCTCCACCAGTT
>ERZ791871.2539-NODE-2539-length-11892-cov-4.479598_pt1 | contig 11892 bp, 10 predicted proteins | sample MGYA00510280_ERZ791871 | MGnify/ENA primary metagenome ERZ791871 (study PRJEB30046, sample SAMN00792111) | human gut metagenome | study: EMG produced TPA metagenomics assembly of the A metagenome-wide association study of gut microbiota in type 2...
GGGTAGGCACTTTTGGAACCGAAAGTGCCGTAAGAAAACGTGGTGGCAGCAGGAAGAGAAAACAGGAGAGAACAATGATAGGAATTGCTCCACAGGAGTGGAAAACAGATCTTCCGGAGTTTTGTGAAAAAACGAGGGATTTTTATGCAGGAAAGATGGATAAGGGCTCATATAAGGGCTTTTCAGGACGTTACGGCAGTTATGCACAGAAAGGCGGCGCGGCGAGCATGCTGCGTCTGCGTATGACGGCAGGATGTGTGTCGAAGGAGAAGCTTGCATTTATCGCAAAGGCAATCCGTGCATATCAGGTAAATATGGTACATTTTACGACTTGTGAGAGCGTGCAGTTTCACAATCTGGATGAGAAATCAGTCTGTGAATTGATGGAGCAGGCACTCGATGCCGGGATCGTGACGATGGGCGGCGGCGGGGATTTTCCGCGAAATGTGATGTGTTCTCCGCTTTCCGGCGTGGAAGAGGGCGAATATTTCGACGTTATGCCGTGGGCGAAGGCGGCGGGAGAATATCTGATGACCTTTATCAATGCGGAAAAGATGCCGCGCAAGCTCAAGGTCTGTTTCTCTAATTCACTGGCGAATGTGACGCACGCGACCTACCGCGATCTGGGATTTGCGGCTTGTCCGGACGGAACGTTTGATGTGTACAGTGCAGGCGGCCTGGGAAACAATCCGCAGTTTGGCGTTAAAGTTGCCGAGGGCGTTGCGCCGGAGAAGATTCTTTATTACGTTAAGGCGATGTGGCTGACATTCCGGGCATATGGCAATTACGAAAACCGCGGAAAAGCGCGTACCCGGTATATGCAGGAAGCGCTCGGCGGAGCGGAAAATTACCGGAAGGCGTATCAGGAGAAGCTTCAGGAGGTACTGGCATCCGGGGAGCAGCTGGATCTTTCCCGCGAGGAAGTGATGGCAGCGGCAGGAATAAAAGAAAAGCAGAGCAAAACAGGCGATGGAAGCAGCGCGTCGGGAGAACGTGTGCTGGAGCAGAAACAGCCGGGACTTTATACGGTTATCTGGCATCCGATTGGCGGACAGCCGCGCCCGGAGACGCTGGCAGCCCTGGGAGAACTGATGCAGACGATTGACGGCACAGAGCTTCGCCTGGCACCGGATGAAACTGCGTACATCATTAATTTGACCGGAGCAGAAGCAGAGAAGATTCTGGAGGCGACGAAGGAGACGGCTCAGACAAAGTTTGAGACATCGGTAAGCTGTATCGGTGCGTCGATCTGTCAGGTTGGTGCACGCGATTCGCAGGCTCTGTTACAGGCGTGTGTAAAGGCGGTCGGGGAGGCACAGATCCCGGACGGCGCACTTCCGCAGATTCATATTTCCGGATGTCCGTCTTCCTGCGGTACCCACCAGACTGGACCGATGGGATTCCGCGGCGGCGTGCGGATGGCAGATGGCAAGGCACAGCCGGCATTTGTATTTTATCTGGGCGGAAATGAGGTACAGGGAAAAGAGACGATGGGACGTGAGCTTGGCACGATGTTTGAGAGCGAGATTCCGTCGTTCTTAGTCAAACTTGGAAAAGAGATTGCGGCAAGGGGGCTTGATTTTGAGAGCTACCGGACGCAGTACCCGGATGGGATTGAGAAGGCTGCAGCGGAATACTTGGCTTAGAAGAACCTATTTTGAGTTAAAGCATCGTTAAATCCGTGACAGACGTTATAAATTTATCAAATGTCCGCGAGCTACGTACAAATGTATTTTTCTTGCGGAAAAATGTTGATTTTTTGTTTGTTTTGTTATAGGATAGACAAGAATTACAGCGGCAGAGTGAAAACGTGTTGCAGAGCAGGAGCTTCCTATCCAAACTCCATCCTGCCATGAGAAGCTGAAAAAGCCGCTGTCAGAAGAGGAGAAAAACGATGAACATGGAAAAGAAATTACGTGTAGGCATTCTGGGAGCAACTGGTATGGTAGGTCAGCGTTTCATCACGCTTCTGGCAAATCATCCGTGGTATGAGATTACTGCGCTGGCAGCAAGCCCGCGTTCTGCAGGAAAAACATATGAGGAGGCAGTCGGCGGACGCTGGAAAATGCAGACCCCGATGCCGGAGTGTGTGAAGAAGATGACCGTTATGAACGTAAACGAGATCGAGAAGGTAGCATCCGAAGTTGATTTCGTGTTCAGCGCCGTAGATATGACAAAAGAAGAGATCCGTGCGATTGAAGATGCGTATGCAAAGACAGAAACACCGGTTGTTTCCAACAACAGCGCACACCGCTGGACACCGGATGTTCCGATGGTAGTGCCGGAGATCAATCCGGAGCACTTTAAGGTGATTGAGTTCCAGAAAAAACGTCTGGGAACCAAGAGAGGCTTCGTAGCGGTAAAACCGAACTGCTCCATCCAGAGCTATGCACCGGTTCTGACTGCATGGAAGGAATTTGAGCCATATGAGGTAGTAGCTACGACGTATCAGGCAATCTCCGGAGCGGGCAAGACGTTCAAAGACTGGCCGGAGATGGAAGGCAACATCATCCCGTACATCGGTGGTGAGGAGGAGAAGAGCGAGCAGGAGCCGCTTCGTCTCTGGGGAGAGATCAAGGACGGCGAGATCGTGAAGGCATCCGAGCCGGTGATTACCTGCCAGTGCATCCGTGTACCGGTTCTGGACGGACATACAGCAGCCGTATTTGTAAAGTTCAGAAAGAAACCAACCAAAGAGCAGCTGATCGAGAAGCTGGTTAATTTCAAAGGACTTCCGCAGGAACTGGAGCTTCCGAGCGCACCGAAGCAGTTCATTCAGTATCTGGAAGAGGATAATCGTCCGCAGGTACAGCTGGATGTCAACTATGAGAAGGGCATGGGCGTATCTGTTGGCCGTCTGAGAGAAGACAAAGTTTACGATTGGAAGTTTGTAGGTCTCTCCCACAACACACTGCGCGGCGCAGCCGGCGGTGCGGTACTGTGTGCAGAGCTTCTGACCGCACAGGGATATATCCAGGCGAAATAAAGAAATCTGTTCAGAGAATCCGTGAAATAGAAAATTAAAACTGATAAAAGTAAGAACTGCCGCCCAGTGGCGGAGAGGCTGTTTAAAAAACGATGGCTGACTCTGTCCGGAACGGCAGTTTTTGTTTGTGTCATAGGAAACTTCGTCCTAAGACACAAAAATGCTCCGCGTGATGCGTCAAGGAACCTTCTTTTTTATCTGAAATGGAATCTTGGTAATTGTTCACAGGTGGGAATTTTCTGAACTGAAAATTCCGTAAGATACAGTTCTGGCTGCAGCTTTTGCCGATTTGGAATGTGAAGCATCGGCAAAAGCCTGTTACTGGGCACACATGTGTGAACAGTAACGAATCTTTAAATTTTTATAATGGGATTTGGAAAAAATGGGTGTGCATGAGGGGAAAAGTATTGTATACTTAATAAATCAGCTATTTATCTCAGTCGAGAAGACTCCCACCTCTTCAGGTGGTGAGTAATAGCAAATTTGTCTCAGTGGAAGCCTTGTCTCCGACTGAGATAAACGCTCCGCGAGGATGCGCAGTGATTCTGATAGGAATATGTCAGCTTCGCTGACCAGAATCACGCGCCAAGTCTCACGGACGTTCGATTTGAAAAGGTAAATAGATTTAATCTGACATAGGTAAGCATAAAAAATGCGAAAAATATTTTTCGGATTCTAAAAATTAAGGGGGATTTGGCATGGTTGAGAAGACAATCTTTGGAACAATGGAAGATGGCAGAGAGGTCAGTCGTTATACATTGACGAATCAGAATGGCGTTTCTGCATCCTTTTTAGATCTGGGTGCAATCTGGTCCACGATGCTGGTGCCGGATCGGAATGGAGAGATGGCGGATGTCCTGCTGGGACATGAAACAGTAGCAGACTGCCTGATAAGCGATGGACATCTGGGCGAGGCTGTTGGACGAAATGCAAACCGGATTGGCGGCGCGGCGTTTACGTTAAATGATAAAAAATACGAATTGACGGCGAATGATGGTCCGAACAACCTGCACAGCGGTATGGATTTCTACCGGAACCGTATCTGGGCGGCGGAATATGAGACGGGCATTAATCAGGTTTCTTTTACACTGGAAAGCCCGGACGGCGATCAGGGATATCCGGGAAATGCCTCGATCCGTGTGACCTACACGCTGACAGATGAAAATGAAGTAAAGATTCATTACGAGGGGATCTGCGATCAGGATACTATTTTTAATATGACAAATCACGCGTATTTCAATCTGGCAGGTCATGAGAGTGGTCCGGCGCTTTCACAGATGGTTTACATTGACAGTGATGCGATCACGGCGGTAGACAAGGTGCTGATCCCGACCGGTGAGATCCGCAAGGTGATGGGAACTCCGATTTCTCGGATTTCAAGCCGATCGGATACGATATTGAAGCGGATTATGATCAGTTAAAACTGGGCGGCGGCTACGATCATAACTGGATTCTCAACCATGAGGCGGGTGTGTCCAGTCTGGCGGCGGCTGCGATCGATGAGGAGAGCGGGCGCAAGATGGAGGTATACACTGATCTGCCGGGAGTTCAGTTCTACACGGGCAATTTCCTGGACGGACAGGTTCCGGGTAAGGGCGGCGTGAAGTATGCGAGACGCCAGGGATACTGCTTTGAGACTCAGTATTACCCGAACGCAGTCAACATGCCGGGATTTGCATCCCCGATCGTGAAAAAGGGCGAGAAATACGATACAACGACCAGTTATAAATTTATGACGGTTTAAATTTGTATTTGATTTGTGATCATTTTGACATAGGATAGAGATTGACATGAGTGAGACAAACAACAAGGGAGTAAAAGTGCTGGCATCTGCCAGCCTTTTATTTGTAACAATTATCTGGGGCAGCGCGTTCGTTGTGATGAAAAATTCGATGGACGCGATCACACCTACATACCTTTTGGCGTACCGGTTTACGATCGCGGCGCTTGGGATGGCGACTCTTTTCTGGAAACAGATCCGGGGAATGTCGATGCAGGAGTTTAAATGCGGCGCACTGGCGGGATTGTTTCTATTTATCAGTTATTATTTTCAGACGTATGGGCTGAAATACACGACCGCGAGTAAAAATGCGTTTATTACGACGTTGTATGTGGTGATCGTACCATTTCTGGCATGGGCGGTTAATCATGTGCGCCCGAAAGCAAATAACCTGATCGCAGCGGGATTTGCTGTTGTGGGATTGGCGCTTTTATCGCTGAAAGGCGATCTGTCGGTCAATTTTGGTGATTTACTGACGCTGGTGTGCGGCATCTGCTTTGCGGTTCATATGATTTTTCTGGATCGCTTCACGGCATACTGCACTCCGATCCGCCTGACGGTCATGCAGATGGGAACAGCGGCGGCGTGTTCGTGGGTGCTGGGGCTTCTCACGGAAGGAGCGTTCCATCCGGAAGTATTTACACTGCCGGGAGTAGCAGTTTCGATGCTGTATCTGGGACTCGCATCCAGTATGCTCTGTTTTCTGCTTCAGACAGTGGGGCAGAAATATCTGAGCGCCAGCACATCCTCGATTCTACTGTCGTTTGAATCGGTGTTTGGACTCCTGTTCTCTGTCTGGCTGCTGCATGAGAAGCTGACGGTGCGGATGCTAATTGGCTGTGCGCTGATGTTTGCGGCGGCGATTCTGGCGGAGTGGACGCCGAAGCGGAAAAGTAATTAGAGGAAATTAGGTAACTGTTCAGCAGGTCTGCGCATTTACTGCGCTGACCGTACGAAAACATGGGCCAGCAGGCAAAAATCCCATTGCCGTAGGCAATTTTTAATGGATTTTTGCGCGTGACTGTGAAGGTACTGAACAGTTACGAAATTAGTAAGATAGGAGCAGAACAACGTGGCAAAATCGTTATTTATAGCCGAGAAACCGAGCGTGGCGCGTGAGTTCGCAAATGCACTCAAGGTAAATGGACGATCGGTGGATGGCTATATTGAGTCGGAAAATGCGGTTGTGACCTGGTGTGTTGGACATCTGGTCACGATGAGCTATCCGGAAGTATATGATATGAAATATAAGCGCTGGAGTCTGGAGACACTTCCATTTCTCCCGAAAGAATGGAAATATCAGGTTATCGACAGCGTAAAGAAACAGTTTGGAATCGTGAGCGGTCTCTTAAACCGGGCGGATGTAGATACAATCTACGTCTGTACCGACTCGGGACGGGAGGGAGAATATATCTACCGCCTCGTCGCGCAGATGGCTGGCGTGCGGGGCAAGAAACAGAAGCGCGTCTGGATCGATTCACAGACGGAGGAAGAGATTCTGCGCGGCATCCGCGAAGCGAAGGATCTGTCCGAATACGATCATCTGGCGGATTCGGCATATCTGCGGGCAAAAGAAGATTATCTGATGGGAATTAACTTTTCCCGCGCACTGACGTTGAAATATGGACCATCTGTTTCTAATTATATGCGAAGTTCTGACCGGACCGTGATCTCAGTCGGACGCGTCATGACCTGTGTCCTCGGCATGGTAGTCCGCCGGGAGCGGGAAATACGGGAATTTGTCAAAACGCCATTTTACCGCGTGATCGGTACATTTGGACCGGCAGGCATCTCGATTGACGGCGAATGGCGGGCGGTGGAAGGAAGCCGGTACTATGGAACGCCGTGTCTGTATAAGGAAAATGGTTTTAAGGAGCGAAAGGACGCGGAGGCGCTGATTGCATGGCTGTGGGAACGCGAGAATGGAAGCGAAAATTCGGGAGTCATGCAGTCAGAGGTCAGCGACGCAGGAAAAGCGAACGCGGGTTTAATGGGCGTATATAATACTCCGCAGGGAACCATTTTAAAAGTGGAAAAGAAAAAGGAAACCAAAAATCCACCTCTTCTCTATAACCTGGCGGAGCTCCAGAATGATTGTTCTAAAATGTTTAAAATCAGCCCGGATCAGACCCTGAAAGTGGTGCAGGAGCTGTACGAGCGAAAGCTGGTTACCTATCCGCGAACGGACGCGCGTGTGCTTTCAACGGCGGTGGCGAAGGAGATCAGCAAAAATATCGGCGGTCTGACGCATTATGAGCCGCTGGCGGCATTTGCATCGGAGGCGATGCAGGCAGGGCTGTGGAAGAACATAGCAAAAACGCGTTATGTCAATGATAAGCAGATTACCGATCACTACGCAATCATACCGACCGGACAGGGACTCGGCGCGCTGCGAAGTCTCCCGGAGTTGAACCGCAAGATTTACCAGGTGATTGTGCGCCGTTTCTTAAGCATCTTTTATCCGGCGGCGGTTTACCAGAAATATGCGGTTGAGATTGAGGTAAAAAGTGAACATTTCTTTGCCGGTTTCAAGGTATTGAAAGAAGCGGGATATCTCAAGGTGGCGGAAATTCCGAAAAAGAAAAAGGAAACCGCCGGGGAAGGTGTCGGCAGAACGAACCGCCTTGAACCAGGTATAGATGGAAATGATGCGGAAAATCCGGCAAGAGAAGCAGATGGAACAGACAGCAGCCAGCCAAAGGTAATTGACGCGTCCCACCCAGAGTTTATCCAGATGCTGGAACAGCTCAAAAAGGGGATGAAAGTGTCACTGGATGATTTGCAGATCAAAGAGGGCGAGACATCTCCGCCGAAGCGTTATTCCTCCGGTTCGATGATTCTGGCGATGGAAAATGCCGGTCAGCTTATCGAAGACGAAGAGCTGCGCGCCCAGATCAAGGGCAGCGGCATCGGAACGAGTGCAACCCGCGCGGAGATCTTGAAAAAGTTGTTCAACATCAAATACATGGCGCTCAACGAAAAAACGCAGATCATCACGCCGACCTATCTGGGAGAACTGATTTATGAGGTCGTACACACCTCCATGAAGCAGCTTCTCAACCCGGAGCTGACGGCAAGCTGGGAAAAAGGTCTGACCTATGTGGCAGAGGGCAGCATCACACCGGATGAATATATGCAGAAATTAGAGCGCTTCGTTATCGGACGCACTTACAATGCGGTTCATATGGGAAATGCGTATGGGCTGCGGCCGGCGTTTGATGCGGTTGCTGTGTTCTACCAGAATGCAGAGAAAGAGAAGAAGAGTTCGAGAAGTGCGAAGAGCGCGGGAAATATGAAAGCTGCAAGAGTGACAAAAGCTGGAACCAAATAGCTTATTTATAATAATAGAATCAATTGAATTTTAGGAAAGGCAATGATCATGAAAAAAGAAGAAATGAAAATCACAGAATTATATGATTTAACCCATACGCTGGCTTCGGATTATCTGAAACAGTTTACATACCCGTGGGAGGCACTGGCAGGTCTTAGTGATTTTATCATCGAACTGGGAAACAGCCTGGATCCGGCAGAATATGAGAAACGCGGTGAAAACATCTGGGTTCATAAGACAGCGAAGGTATTCGACAGCGCCTATCTGCACGGACCGGTCATCGTCGGCAAAGACGCCGAGGTGCGCCACTGTGCATTCGTCCGTGGCAGCGCCCTGATCGGAGAAAGTGCGGTAGTCGGAAACTCCACTGAGCTTAAAAACGTCATCCTGTTCGACAAAGTACAGGTACCGCACTACAACTACGTCGGAGACTCCATCTTAGGCTACAAATCCCACATGGGCGCCGGTTCCATCACCTCCAACGTAAAATCCGATAAACTTCTGGTAGAAATCCACGCCGAAGACGGCAAGGTAGAAACCGGACGCAAAAAAATCGGCGCCATGCTCGGTGATAACGTAGAAGTAGGCTGCGGCTCCATCCTAAATCCAGGTAGCATCATCGGACGCGGCACCAATATCTATCCGCTTTCCAGCGTGCGCGGCGGGGTGTATGCAAACTCCATTTATAAGAAGCAGGGAGAAATTGCTAAAAAAGAAGTGCGCTGACAAATCTCTATATTGAACGGTTTTTATACTAAATGAAACACATCCACCAGCAAAATTTCTGCCAGTCCATAATAAGTCACAACCGCTACCAGATCATTCACCGTCGTGATAAGCGGACCAGACGCAACTGCCGGGTCAACCTTCAGCTTGTGAAACAGCATCGGCACCAGTACGCCGACCAGGCTGGAGATTACCATTGCGGTCAGAAGAGAGATGCCGACACAGCCGGAAAGTGCAAACGAGAAGAAAAGACTCTTCTGTTTCATAATATGGATGAAAATGCCGATTACGACGAACGAAGCCGAGCCGAGCAGCAGTCCATTTAAAAATCCGATTCGCATTTCCTTGAATACAAATCCCAGCTTCTGCATCGCGGAGATATCCTCATCCATCAGGACACGGATGGTGACAGCCAGCGACTGGGTGCCGACATTGCCTGCCATGTCGAGGATCATCGACTGGAAGCAGATAAGAAGTGCGATACGGTCAACGATCGGCTCGAAAATGCCGACTACTGAGGAAACCCCCATGCCGAGGAAGAGTAGCAGCACCAGCCACGGGAGACGTTTTTTCAAACTCTGCAACAGTGGTTCGTGCAGATCCTCTTCCGAAGTAAGACCTGCCAGCTTTGCGTAGTCATCACCCATCTCGTCGTCGATCGCCTCGGCGATGTCCTCGTAAGTGATGGCACCGATGATCTTATGGTTCCGATCGAGTACAGGGATAGAATCCTCGCTGTAATCGATCAGCTCTTCCATACAGTCCGAAGATTTTTCATCCGCGTACACATACGGATAGGAGGTACTGATAATGTCCTCCAGCTTCATGTACTCACGGGCAGTGATTAAATCCTTCAGCTCGATCGCACCGAAATAGCGCCCATTTTCGTCTTCGACGTAGATGGTGTCGATGTTGTCGTTGTCCTCCGCCTGGGAGATCAGATGGCGCATTGCCTGCTTGATCGTACAGTTATTGGGAATGACGATGTAGTTGGTCGTCATCCGGCTACCGATCTGTTCCTCATCGTAGGAAAAGATCAGGTGGATATCATCCTTAGATTCCTGATCCATGCGCGCGATCAGGGCTTCTTTTTCCTCCGGATCTAAATTTTCGAGGATATCGACCGCCTCATCGGCATCCATCTCTGCCAGAACGGCTGCCGCCCGGTCAAGTCCCAGCTCATGCAGATAAGGCGCCGGTTCATCGAGATAGGTGAAAATCTCTGCCGTCATTTCCAGAGAGAGAATATTGTAGAGGCGTTTCCGGGTCGCAGTGTCCAGTGTTTCCAGAACCTCGGCAATATCGTTTGCATGGTAATTGTCGAGGTCATCCCGGATCACGCTTGCCGGTTTTCCGCTGCGGATGATCGCGCGGATATTTTCTTCAAAATTAGCATTATGCTCTGCGGTTGCGGCGATCGGAGCCGTTTCCGGGGAGCTTGTTTTCTTTTCGTCCATTTCTGGAGTCTGATTCATATTTGGTTCCCTCGCTTTCTGTCGTTCTATTTAATGCCGTTTGGGACGTACAGGGCGAGCAGTGCGGGGATAAAAAAATCCACCGCCAGTCGGGAACAGGATGAAATGCCGCAGATGGCAGTTTCAAACCCGCGCCAGGGCGATGGACAAATATATATGAAAACCAATCGTGCCGGGAAACGTTCAGCACTGAATCACCAGCCTGTTAAAGTAGGCGGAAATGTGCTGCCAGACAGCCCGATTCACACTCAAAAAGACCCTGCGGCAGACCAACAGTCTGGTACGCATGGTTGGAATTCATAGTTTGATTTTGCCCATCGCGACGACTTCGCCCGTTGCTGTCACAACTGTCCATGTGGTTCTCCTTTCTGAATTTTTAAAAATTGCAGTTTTATTAAAGCACGGAATTTCGTGAAAGTCAAGCCGGATTTTCCAGCACTCGGATGCCTTTTAAGATAAAGTCCTCTGTCAAGATTGCCATCTGTTCTGTGGATTCCTTCATGCCGCTTTCGATCCAGTACTGAACGGTACCGACACAGCCGGAAACGATAAAGGCGGAAAATGCCGCGAGCGTATCCGGATCGCTGGAACATTTGAGATCCAGCCAGCCTTTTAAACATTTATCGCTGACAATGCGTTTCAGGCGGTTGACAAAATTCAGATCACCGTTTTCTCCTATTAAGATAGAAACAATCTCTGCATTTTCCTGTACAAGAGGAAATAGTTCTGAGAGTGCGAGGGAAGGGCGCGCTACCAGTTCGGGAACGGGATGGTGCGTCAGGACAGACTCAACCTCCTCGATCAGTTCATTTTTGATCTGATCCATCAGGTCAAAGACATCTTTATAATGAAGATAAAAGGTGCCGCGGTTGATGTCAGCCATCTCGGCGAGTTCGCGCACCGTGATATCCTGAATTTTTTTTTCTTTGAGGAGGCGGGTTAAGCATTCTTTTAACTGGCGTCTCGTCTTTCGTACACGCCGGTCGAGTATTTCTTCTTTCATAGTGACTTCCTTTCTGAACGTTTCCAGACGGGGAAACGCCGTATGACTGTGTATCGGAGGCTGTGGATGAAGGGAGTGTTAAAAATAAGTAAAAATGGGCACACCAGATACAAAAAACAAACATAATGTGATGAAATGTTGATTAAAATACAACTGACGCAAAAATGATTATTGTATTCATTCGAACAACTTAGTATAATGCATTATAGTTCAAAAATGAACAAATGTCAATTAAACAGACATGAGTTGTATATGCTCTATTTTAGATGTAACTGTTCACTGCGAAGAAGTCTTTTGTATGGAACGTTTCACAGACGGCAGGAGTGGCTGACAATCGTGAAAGGAACGGCTATGAGAACCTGCAGCATATGCGAAAGCAAAAGGAAATAGATACGAAGGTGGAATCTGGTATGAAAAATTTTGTCATTACAATCGGAAGAGAGTTTGGAAGCGGCGGCCATAATCTGGGGAAGTCTCTGGCAAAGGAACTGGGAATTCCCTGTTATGACCGCCATCTGATAGAGGAAGCAGCGGTGTGCGGCGGATTTAAGATGGAGGAACTGGACACCCGGCATAGGCACGATAACATCA
>ERZ791871.2555-NODE-2555-length-11815-cov-2.625170_pt1 | contig 11815 bp, 18 predicted proteins | sample MGYA00510280_ERZ791871 | MGnify/ENA primary metagenome ERZ791871 (study PRJEB30046, sample SAMN00792111) | human gut metagenome | study: EMG produced TPA metagenomics assembly of the A metagenome-wide association study of gut microbiota in type 2...
CCTGCGGCGTCTTTTTTATGCCTTTGCGTTCTCCTCCATCTGGCGGTCCACCGCCTGGCAGATGGCGCGGCACCAGTCCTCCCGGGCGTCGAAGAACACGTCCGGGGTCTCCCGCAGCAGCGGGTGCTCCAGGTCCAGTCCCTCAGGCAGGGAGAAGTCCACCGCCTTGGCGGGCAGGTCCTTGGCGCTCTTCCCCGTCAGGGTGGCATACACCGTAGCGGCCACCAGATAGCTGCCGTAGACGGAGGCGTGCTTGCCGTCCACCCAATACATCTCGATCTCCGGATGCTCCCGGCGCACCGTCTCCCAGACCTGGCCCACGGGGATCAGCAGCGCGTCGTGCTCCGCGGCCATCTTCTGATAGACTTCGGTCATGATCGCCTGATCCTCCGGGTGGGCCTTCTCCGCCCAGGTCATCAGCAGAGCCGGCCGGGTGTCGGCGGCCCGGCACAGGGCGATGAACTCTCCCACCGTCTTGCCCGTCACCTCCGGATCCGGGAAGGGGTGGGCGTGCTGCTGCAGGATGCAGATGTCATAGTGCCCGTGGAGAATGTTGAAACGGGTCTCAAAATACTCCTTCCGGTGCCATTCCAGGGACTGGCCAGAGTGGCTGAGCATGGTGACCTCCGTGTCCACGCCGCCGTGACGGCAGAAGGCCGCAAACAGCGCCGGCATATCGTTGAAATAGGTGTGGCTGTTGCCGATAAATAGTACCCGCATGGTATGCTGCTCTCCTTTTTTCTGTTCTGGCGGGCCTGTCCTTCTCTCTTTGAAGCAGTTTTGAAAAATCAAAGGCCCACCGTGGATTCATTAGATTTTATTATACCGGCCTTGCCGCTTGGGATGCAAGTCTTTTTTCCGCAGGCAAAAAAGCGGCGTCCCGCCTGCCGGAGGTCTCCGGCAGACGGGACGTGTGCAGGAAAGCAGGGAAGATCGGGACCGGCACCTTGTCTCAAATCGCCCCTCAGGCCCTGGCCAGGACCTCCCCCAGCTTCCGGCAGGCCTCCAGACCCACTGCATCCGGCGTCTCGTTGACGATGAGGCCCTCGTCCTCCACCAGAAGGGCGCCGGCGCTTTCGGTGCGCTGATACCAGTCCCGCATCCACTGACCGTCGCCCCAGCCGTAAGAGCCGAACAGCGCCACCCTGCGGCCGCCCAAATGGCCCTCCAGCTCCGTGAAAAAGGGCTCAAACTCGCTCTCCTCCAGCACCTCGGCGCCCATAGCTGGGCAGCCCATAGCCAAACGGTCATAGCTTGCGGCCTCCGATGCGCTGATCTGGGACACCTGAAACAGCTCCGTCTCCGCTCCGGCGGCCTTGGCGCCCTCTGCCACCGCCTGGGCCATAGCGGCGGTGTTGCCGCTGCTGGACCAGAAAATCACTGCAACCTTACTCATGGTTTCGATACCTCCTGTGGGTCTGGATTTTAGTTAGCATATGCTAACTGTTGGGTTTTGAAAAAGGAAAGCTGGTTAGGCTTTCCTTACTCCTTGGTCAGTATACAACAGCGCAGGAGCGGTTGTCAACACCCTTTTTCACCCCTGTGGGCAAAAAGAAAGCGGCCCTCCCGGTCTGGGGAGGGCCGCCGCAGGCTCAGAGCACATAGAGATAGACCGCCAGATAGTGGCACAGGGAGCCGGCCAGAATCAGCAGATGGAACAGCTCGTGGAAGGTCCACTCCGCCGACAGATTGGGCCGCTTGATGGCATAGAACACGGCGCCCACGGAGTAGCACACGCCGCCGGCGGCGATAAGGGCCATGCAGCCCGGCTCCGCCGCCGCCAGGAAGTCCTCCAGCACAAAGAGCACCGCCCAGCCCATAGCCAGGTAACACAAGGTGCTCAGCACCCGGGGCGCGTTGATCCACACCAGCTTGGCCAGGATCCCCGCCACGGCGATGCCCCACAGCACCAGGCAGAAGCGCTTGCCCTCCGGATAGGGCAGCAGAGCCAGGGAAAAAGGGGTGTAGCTGCCGGCAATGAGAACGTAGATCATACTGTGGTCCAGCTTGCGCAGCAGCCGCTTGACGCCGCCGGTAGTGACGTCCCCGGGATAGAAGTGATAGACCGCGCTGGCGGTATACAGGGCAATCATGGACAGGCAAAAGCACAGCGCCGGCGCTATCTGAGCCGCCGGAAGTGCGGCCCCCAGTCCTCGCAACAAAAACAACACACCGCCCGCCAGAGCCAGCACCGCCCCCATGGCATGGGTGGCACAGCTGACCCGGTCCTGCGCGGAAGCAAACCATTTGTGCAGCATATGCATCTCTCCTTGCGAAAATACGGTGTCGAAACCGTGTAATATAGTTTATGAAACTATATTACACGATATCCATACCAAATTCAAGGGGAAACTGCACAATTTTCCTGCAACTATTTTTCGTCTTTTGTCAGATCAGTCAACCGCTCCGCTGCGATCTCCTTCTGCTGGTCGGTCAGTACCCAGTCGGCATTCAGTTCCACGATCCTATCCTCCCAGCACAAAAGCCACCGGTCGTCAGCCTCGCCATCCCACCACAGGCGGTAGGCCGCCTGTGCGTTCCAGGGATAGGGGTCCTCCGGGCGATATTCCCGGTCCGGATATTTTTCATACTCTTCCAGATACTCGGAGAGACACCAATCGTAGAGGAAGGGCGCTCTGACCGTCACTACCTCATAACTCAGCCCCGGTTCCCCGGTGCCGGCAATGGACAGATACCACTGGCTTCCCCGCAGATAGCCCAGGAGAGGGGAGTTGTACTCCGTGCGCTCATAGGAGTAGTTCTCCAGCTCCAGTCCCGTCAGGTCCTCCACTGTCAGGGGCAGGTCATCGTGGTAAATCTTAAACTGAAAGCCATCGATCTCATAGACGGCTGCCGGCTGGTCCAGGAACCAGCCCTGTTGGGTGACGCCCCAGAAGATGAGGAACGTGAAACCGCCCACCAGCACCACCGCGCCCAGCACGTCTGCTGTCAGAGTCAGCGCTTTGTTGGTGCTCTTGTTCACGCCCCGGCGCCGGAGCCCCTCCTTGACGCCCCGCACCAGGAGGATCAGCAGCACGAGCCCCGCCAGGTAGAGCAGAAGGACGGGCAGGATCTGAGGACTCCCCTCTGTCACAAAGGCCAGCACAGAGCCCAGCAGCGCCACCCCATACAGCGGCCAGAAGATCCGGGCCAGCCAGCGATAGCCGCTGCTGGGTGCGCAGGGGCCGCCCTGGGCCACGGACCGCTCCGACCGCCGGATCCACAGCACATAGTCCAGCAGATTCCCGGCGGTGACCAAAAACGCCAGCAGCAGCCCGAGCATGGCCAGCATCCAGCTGGTCATGCTCAGGATCCGCACCGGATCCCAAAAGAGGCGGAAGAGGTTTTGCGTCAGCATCAGCAGCAGCATCAATGTCAGCGGAATATTTTGCTGAACAACGGACTTCCGCCCGGCCCGGCGCAGCACATCCAGACGCACGGCGTCCTCGGTCTCCAGGGGCAGGGGATCGGGCTGTTCCGTGCGGAAGATCTGCATCTGGAGCCAGTTCCCCGCCTCCTCCCAGCCGGCGGCGGCGCACAGCTCCCGCAACTGTGTCTGCTCCCTGGTGGGAACGGGATCAAATTCCGAAAGTCCGGGGATATAGGTGACGGCATAGTGGACCTGCCGGGGCTCCACCCGCCGGTACTTCCAGAAAAGGCCGGTGCGTTCCAGCCGCCAGCCCCGGGCCTCCATTCTTTCCAGGTGACGCTCCACCCCCTGATAGTCATAGAGGGCAAAGGACTCCATACGGTACTTGGTGTTCACACGCTCTCCTCCTCTCCCAGGCACCGGCGGTAGTCCGCCGTCTGCGCGCAAAGCCTGCGGTACTCCTCCCGCAGGGTCTCCTTCCCCTTCTCCGTCAGCACATAGCTCCGCCGGCGGCCCTCCACCTTGGTCTCCACGATCATGCCGGCGGAGAGAAACTGGTCCAACAGATGGTACAGCGTCCCCGGCCCCACGGACACCCGCCCGCCGGTCAGCCGTCCCACCTCCTCCATCACATCCATGCCGCAGCACTCCTGCCGCAGGCATAGCAGGATATAGAACATCTGCTCCGTCAGGGTTTGGAATTTTTCTCTGGGCACGGTCTCACCTTCTTTTATCGAATATCGTTATTTTCAGTTTTACTATATCATCGAATATCGATAATGTCAAGAGGGCGGCATTTTTATGTTGACAACGGATAATCGTGGCAGTATGATAGGGAGAAATATCGCTTGGCCAGGACATGTATCCGCCAGGCCGGGACAGAGAGAAAAGGAGCGATCAGCCATGGAAAATCAACTGCGCAGCAAACTGATGAAGGGCGGGAAGCCCATCGGCACTTTTTTTGAGAGCGGAAGCGCAAGTATCGTAGAGTGTCTGGCTCTGGCGGGGCTGGACTATTTCATCGTGGACTCCGAGCACGGCCCCTTTGAGGTGGAGAGCACCATCGACTTTGTCATGGCTGCACTGATCCGGGGCATCACCCCTCTGGCCCGGGTGAAGGACGGGTCCCGGGCCTCCATCTTGAAGATGCTGGACATCGGCGTCCAGGGCCTCATCATCCCCGACCTCCACACGGTGGAGGAGGCTCGCCAGGTGGTGGAGTATGGCAAGTACTATCCCCTGGGTCGCCGGGGCGTGGCCTTCGGCCGGGACGCGGGCTGGGGCTATGCCTCCCACGCCACAGGAAGCATGGACGACTACTTCACCATCTGCAACCGGGAGACCATGCTGATCCCCCAGTGCGAGACCCGGGGCTTCCTGGACCACATCGAGGAGATCTCTGCTATGGAGGGCATCGACGGCATTTTTGTGGGTCCCTATGACCTGTCTGTGGCCCTGGACAAGCCGGCCCAGTTCGACGCGCCGGAGTTCCAGAGCGCGCTGGACCGGGTCCTGGCAGCCTGCCGGGCAGCAGGCAAGCCCTGCTTCATCTACGCCCCCAACAGTGCCGCCGCCCAGGCCCATCTGGACCGTGGCTTTGACAGCGTGGCCGTGGGGATGGACACCATCATGTGCGTGGAGGGCTTCCGGCAGCTGCTGGGAGAGCTGCGCACGGAGTAAGGCGTTCCCCATTTGGCTCCATGCCGTCCACGGGGCGATCCCAGAGAAGAAAAACCGCCGCCCGCCTCATGGCAGGCGGCGGTTTTTTGCGGAGTGCTCCCTTCAGCCTCTCTTCTCTCCCTCTTTTTTGCCCCAAATGCTTTTCAACCGCCCGCCACCGTGGTATCATGGCAGCAGCAAAGGGAGGGCAGCGTATGGAGAAATCGGAGCACTGCGCCGGCGATGTGCTGTTTTACTTCCATGAAAGGCCTGTGGAGCATTCCCTCTATGAGGCCTTGGAGGCCCGGATGGAGGAGGCCTTTCCCGATGCCGCGGTGAAGGTGCAAAAGAGCCAGATCAGCTTTTATGCCCGCCATCTCTTTGCCGCCGCCTCCCTGCCCGTCCGCCGGAAGAAGGGCTGGCCGGCCCGCTGCCTGCTGGTGACCTTCGGCCTCTCCCATCGGGTGGACCACCCCCGCATCGCTGTAGCGGTAGAGCCCTATCCCAACCGCTGGACCCATCATGTGGTGGTGTCGGCGCCGGAGGAGATCGACGGGCAGCTGATGGACTGGCTCCGGGAAGCCCACGATTTTGCCCTGGTCAAGTGACGCAGCACAGAAAGGAGAACCCCACCATGCGCATTCTCATCTCCCCGGCCAAGAAGATGCGGGAGGACACCGACACCTTCCTGAGGGAGGGACTTCCCGCCTTTCTGCCCCGAACCGAGCGGCTGAAGGCGGCCCTGGAGGCCATGTCCCCCCAGGAGCTGCAGCAGCTGTGGCGATGCAACGACGCCATCGCATCCCTCAACGTGGAGCGGCTTTCTCACATGGACCTGCGCCGGCATCTCACCCCCGCCCTCTTCTCCTACGAGGGCATCCAATACCGATATCTGGCCCCGGGGGCGCTGGAGGAGGCGGCGCTGGACTACCTGCGGGAGCATCTGCGCATCCTCTGGGGCTTTTATGGGCTCCTGCGCCCCTTTGACGGGGTGACGCCCTACCGCCTGGAAATGCAGGCCCGTCTGAACGTGGACGGCACCGGGGATCTGTACGGCTTCTGGGGCAGTGCTCTGGCGGAGACCCTGGCCACAGAGAGCGACGTGGTGGTGAACCTGGCCTCCCGGGAGTACAGCCGGGCGGTGGAGCCCCACCTGCCCTCCTCAGTTCGGTTTCTCACCTGCACCTTCGGCGAGGAGCAGGAGGGAAAGGTTTTGGAAAAGGGCACCATGTGCAAAATGGCACGGGGGGAGATGGTGCGCTGGATGGCCCAGACCTGCGTCACCTGTCCGGAGGCATTGACCGGATTTGACCGCCTGGACTACCATTTCCGCCCGGATCTCTCCTCTCCCCAACATTTTATCTTTATCAAAGGAGGCAACGAACCATGCTGCAAGCAGGCATGAAAGCCCCTCTCTTCACCCTGCCCGACCAGGACGGCAATCCCGTCTCCCTGGCGGATTTTGTGGGCAAGAGAGTAGTGCTCTACTTCTACCCCAAGGACAACACCCCCGGCTGCACCCGGCAGGCCAACGCCTACGCTCAGGCCTACCAGGCTTTCCGAGATCTGGACGTGGTGGTCATCGGCATTAGCCGGGACTCCTCCGCCTCTCACCGGCGGTTTGCCGACAAGAACGCCCTGCCCTTTCTCCTCCTCTCCGACCCGGAACGGGTGGCCATTGAGGCCTACGATGTGTGGCAGGAGCGGAAGCTCTACGGCAAGGTGAGCATGGGTGTGGTGCGGACCACCTATATCATCGACGGCAGCGGCGTCATCGAGGCCGTCATGCCCAAGGTGAAGCCGGACACCAACGCCGCCGATGTTCTGGCCTATCTGCAGGAGAAGGAGGGAAAGTGATGGCCCGTTCCTTTGACTTTCCCATTTTCCCCCGGGAGGCGGACCTGGACTCCATGGACAAGGCGCAGCTGCAGGAGAGCCTGGAGGCAGTCCGGGCCCAGATCTGCCAGCTGGACGAGGCCGAGCCCGAGGACATGGAAAGCGAAGCCTATGAGGATTGGGGCGACCGCCACGAGGAGCTGGAGGATCTGCTGGACGAGATCACCGAGCGCCTGGAGGAACTGGAGGAGTGAGCGACAAGGCCAGAGAAAGGAGACTGAGCCATGGCTGATTTTGCCTACTGCAAGTTGGAGATCTTTCTGCCGGAGAGTCACCTGGCTGCCCTGCAGGAGGCTCTGCAGGCGGTGGACGCAGGGCACATCGGGCGCTATGACAGCTGTCTTTCCTACGCCCCGGTCACCAGCTGCTGGCGGCCCCTGGCGGGCACTTCTCCCTATCTGGGCCACCCCGGGGTGCTGAGCACCGAGCCGGAGCTGAAGGTGGAGGTGACCTGCCCCACGGAGCGAGTGGACCGGACGGTGGAGGCCATCAAGGCTGTGCACCCCTATGAAGAGCCGGTCATCAATGTGATCCCCCTGTATCGGACCAGCTTTTAAGGCTGCATCATGAAAAAGGAGCTCTCTGGTACATACCAGAGAGCTCTTTTTTTACCGGCACAAAAATGCCGCCCAGGGGCCCGGGTCCTCCTGCCAGTGGGTCTGCCAGTAGGTCAGGCGGTCCAGGTACTGCTGCCGCCGCTCGTCCACCGCCTCCCGGCAGTGTTCCACACCGCATCGCCGCACCAGCGCCGTCAGCTCGTACATGGGAAAGCCTAAAGCGTGTCCCGGGGTGTGGACCACGGCGCAGGCCTGGCCCACCCCGTGGCACAGGGCAATGTGTTCCGGAGCCTCCATCTCCCTGGCCGCTGCGTGGCAGTCCAGGATGGCTCGTTGCGCTCCGCGCATTTTCTCCCGGCCCCGGGCCCAGAGCCAGCCGGGGACGGTCCTCTCCCGGATAGGCAGCTTCCAGGGCCTCTACGCCCTCCTGAGCCAGCTCCAGCGCCCAGAGCACCACTGCCCTGCGGTCCTGGCCTTCCAGATGCTGCCGCAGCGGCTCCAGGCAAACGCCGTCCCTGGCGATCAATATGGCGTTTTTCCGCCGCTCCCTTGCCCGGATCTCCTCCATCCAGTCCATTCTGCTCTCTCCCCCTTCTGCATTTTTTCGCTCCCCATGATACCCTTTTTCTTCCACCGCCGCAAGTCCCTCTCCCTTGCGCGGCCGGGCCGCCCATGCTATACTGACAAAAACGCCGCCGACGGCGGCCAAAGGAGGTCCGCACCTATGTTGGTGACCATTTCTTCTTCCGCCCTCACCGTAAAGGTCGAGGATTTGGGGGCACAGTTGGCCTCGATCCGCTCCCCAGACGGCACCGAATATCTCTGGCAGGGTGACCCCAACATCTGGGCCCGCCGGGCGCCTATCCTCTTCCCTGTCCTGGGCCGCCTCCGGGACAGCCGCTATCTTCTGGACGGGGTCCCCTATACCATCCCCACCCACGGCTTTGCCCGGGACAGTGTTTTTTCCGTTGTGGAACAGGCCCCGGACTCTGTTTCCTTCCAGCTGACCGACAGCCCGGAGACCTTGGCCTGCTATCCCTTTGCCTTCTCCCTCACCGTCACCTATACCCTCTCCGGAAACCGCCTCACCAAGACCCACCGGGTGGAAAACCGCTCTGACCGGGAGATGCTCTATGAGCTGGGTGCCCACGACGGCTTCCGGGCACCTCTGGGGTCCGGGGAACAGATGGGGGAGTATGCCATCCGGCTGCCCGGTCTGGAGGCCATCCGGCCCTATGGCATGGACGAGCAGTGCATGGTCACGCCCAAGGGACGGGAGATTCCCCTCTCCAACGGCCGGATGCCCCTCACTCCTGCCTCCTATGGCCTGGATACGGTGATCCTGGACCGTCCGCCCCGGGCCTGTGCCGTATTGGTGGACAGCGCCGACCGGCCCCGGGTGACGGTGGAATTTAGCCAATTCCCCTATCTTGGCATCTGGACTCAGAATAAGCCCTTTGACACCAACTACGTCTGCATTGAGCCCTGGTCCACCCTTCCCGACGCCACTTTTGTGGGCCGGGAGCTGGGGGACAAGGCCGGCATTCGCCGCCTGGCCCCCGGTGCCGCGGAGACCTTGTCCTATTCTGTCACCTTCTCCTGATCCGCTTTGCCGAAAGCCAGGCATATCCCAAGGAAAGGAGGATTTCTTCCATGGAGTACCGCTTTGACGACCGGGCCCTCACGGCCCAGGTGTTTCTCTCCCTGGTCAACCAGGTTTGGCCCGGAGACTATGACAGGGACAAAACCCAGGCTGCCTTAGAGAATACCATTCAGGTCACCGCTTACGACGGTCCGGTGCTGGTGGGCTGCCTGCGCATCCTCACCGACGGCTGTTTTTTCGGCACCATCACAGAGCTTTTGGTCCTTCCGGCCTATCAAAAGCAGGGCATTGGCAGTCATCTGCTCCAACTGGCCCGGGAACGGACACCCACCATGCTCTATTTCGGCGCCCAGCCGGGTCTGGAACCCTTCTATGAGAAAAACGGGTGTCTTAGAAGCCTTACGTCTTACCTCATTCCAGGCCCATCGTCTCGCTGAGTGGGCTATCAGCCAGAGGCGCAGAAATCAACACAAAAAAGCAGGGTATGGAGTTCATACCCTGCTTTTTTCATTGTCTCAAAACTGCCACAGCTGGAGACCCGTCACCGGGTCATAGGTGCGGCCCACCTGGCCCTCCAGGACCCGCACGAAGATCTCGCTGGTCCCGCTGATGCGCGCCTCCTTCAGGTGGCCGCCAAAGGCGCCGCCGGTGGCGTCAGCCAGCGTAATATGCAGATGGAGATAAGGCGCCCCTTCCTGTCGGGTGAGATTCCCCACCAGGGCGGTGACCTCCATCTCTCCGTTCTTTTCCACCGGCGTGAAGGCCTTCTGCTCCACCCCGTAGGTACCGAAGACCACATGGTCCACTGCGCCCAAACCGGTCACAGAGGCCAGCTGGATCTGCTCCTTCCGGGCCAGCTCCAGCAAAGACGCCACGATCTCCTCACCACGGTCGATCCGCACCAGCAGCGTATCGCCCACTTTTTTGACCTGCATGGGAATTCCTCCTTTTTCTCTACAATGGGATGCCCCAAATGAACCACAGCAGATTGTGCACCACACAGTGGAGTCCCATCAGTCCCAGCATCCCCCAAAGCCATCTGTCGGACCAGCGAAGGACCCAGCCCTGCCGCCCCTTCAGGCGCCACAGGGTCTGACTGACCAGATAGGCCGCTGCGGAAACCGCTCCCACCAGCACCGCTGGATGAAAGCACAGAGAGTCCAACATCCGACCGCTCAGCAGGGCAATAAAAGCCCGGGTCCCACCGCAGCCCGGGCAGTAGATGTGCCACCTGGTATAAAACCAGCAGGCCGGCAGAGAGGGCTGTCCCAGTGCATTCCAGAGCAAAACGCCCCCCAGAAAAACGCCGCCGGTGATCCACAGCGCGGGATAGAGCACATCATCAAGGGCACGCTCACCGCAGTTCATGGAACAAAACCTGCCTTTTTCAATGCAGCAGATGGATCTGGCCCAGCAGGGGGACCTCCCGCTCCTCACCGTTGATGGCGGCGATCAGGCCCATGACCCAGCAGACAAAGACGAAAATGCCCCAGATCCATCCGATGCAGGGGATAAAGCTGGGCAGACTGGCCAGCCAGATGACCAGCGCCTGGTTCAGATGGAACTTGGCCCCCTCCCGGTCTCCGGCCACCAAAGCGATCAGCAGTCCGATCCAGGTCAGATAGGCAACGATTCCTGTGGTTTTGGCATCCATAGAAACACCTCATTCTTTTATTTCACATCTTCGATGTCGGATTCTAGCTTATCACATTGGGGAAAAGAATACAAGCGCTCACTCCTCCGGCAGCAGCGGGCTATACATCATAATCGCGTCATTGGAAAAAAGAAACTCCTCACCCAGCAGTGCGCCGGACTCGTCAAACACGCGCCGAAACAGCTCATTGTGTCGCACATAACCGCCCCAGGCCGCCTGATCCATTCTGGGATTACGCTCCACCACCTCAAAGTACAGCTGCTGCGGCACCGTTGCCCGCCACTGCCCCTCCAGATGGGTCTCTCCCACGCGCAGGCACAGCTGAAATGGCACTTTGGTATCGTTGCGGATCATCAAATCCCGGTGGGGATAGGCACAGGTAGCACCGCTGCCAAAGGGCTGGGTACGGTTGGCATCCGGGAAAACATCATGGGAATGGCGATAACGTTCTGTCACAGTCAATGGAGTATGGAGCGTCATCCAAAAGATGAGATTGGAGAGCTGGCACAGTCCTCCGCCTACATCGCTGCCAATGCGGCCCAGAAACAGCACCATACCCTCTCGATATCCCTTACCACGGGTGGGCCTGCCAATAAGTTTCCAATAGCTGAAGGTCTCTCCCGGTGTAAGCACAAGACCGTCCAAACGCTCCACCGCCAGGCGCAGATTCACCACCTTGTTGCGCTGCAGCTCCATTTCCTCACCACGGAGTTTCCGCAGCAGCGGTGTGGCATGGGATGCCCGCACGTAGGGCAGCCGCTCACTTTGTCGCCTCCTTGCCCAACGAAAGCGGGGCGAGCACCAGAGTAGATAACGCCTCCAGGTATAATAGACCTTTCCCAGCCGCAGGCGCAGCCAACTGCGTTGGATCGGCGGCCGCAGGGTCTTGCTGCGTGGATCCACCATACGCTCACCCCTTGTCCCTTTGATTGTAAGTACTTTCATTCTTGAATGTCTACAATATAACACAAGGGCAGAGAAAATTCGCCACAAAAGAGAAACAAAAAAGAGACAGTCAAATGACTGTCTCTTCTCTTGTGTTGGCGCTACCTATCTTCCCGGGCCGTCTCCAGCCA
>ERZ791871.2556-NODE-2556-length-11812-cov-5.865527_pt1 | contig 11812 bp, 8 predicted proteins | sample MGYA00510280_ERZ791871 | MGnify/ENA primary metagenome ERZ791871 (study PRJEB30046, sample SAMN00792111) | human gut metagenome | study: EMG produced TPA metagenomics assembly of the A metagenome-wide association study of gut microbiota in type 2...
AATCTATTTCGATGAGTCTTTAGACTCCAGTGCCGGTAACAGACCCTTATAGGGTCAAAGCAAACCACCGGCTAAGCCGGTGGTTGTGATTTAGGGACTTATTTCACAGACCCTTTCTTTTTAGGAATCTGTGAGTATGTAAATAAATTGTTTATTAACGATACCTGAAAGTTATCGATATGTGTGACTCTTAATAAATTATTTCTTTACATAGATTTCGATTTTTTTAGTTCTGACAGAGCAGGAACCTGTTGTTACCATTTTGTATCCTGCTGGTACCGGAACTTCACTGGCTTTAATAGATGTAGCTTTTTTATCGACAACGATTTTTCCAGTAGTAACAATTCTGTTTGTTTTTGCTAATCTATAAACAACTTTAATTGTTTTTCCTAATTTTTTAACCTCAACAGTTACTGTATTATTTTCGGAAATTTTTAATTTGGAATCAGTTGTTGCAATCCGATATCCGGCTGGTGCTGTGATTCTGCTCTTATCAACATATTGGGCAGTAGCTACTACAGAAAGTTTTTTACTGCTGACAACATTACCAGATTCTTTAAAAATAACAGTTACAGATTTCTTATTCTGGTCTACAGTAATATAAACTTTGTTATTTTGGGAAATTTTAATGTCACCAACGATGCCAATTGTATATCCATCTGGTGCTGTTAATTTGCCAGTGTTAATATAAGTAGCATCTTTATCAACAGTCATAGGAGCTGTTTTGATGACATTTCCTTTTCTATCCTGATATACAACAGTAATTCCTTTTGTTGTAACTGCTTTACGAACTTCTGCGTATACATAGCCATCTCTGATTGGGAGATCACCAACTTCAACAAGTTCATAACCTTTCGGAACAGTAAGTTTGCTGGTATTTACAGAAGTAGCATCTTTAGCAACTTTAAGTTTAGGCTCAGCGATCTGTTTCTTTTCGTCTGGGCAGTAGAAGTTAATTTTTACAGTTTTAGTAGTAGCAGCTTTACGAACTTCTGCGTATACATAGCCATCTCTGATTGGGAGATCACCAACTTCAACAAGTTCATAACCTTTCGGAACAGTAAGTTTGCTGGTATTTACAGAAGTAGCATCTTTAGCAACTTTAAGTTTAGGCTCAGCGATCTGTTTCTTTTCGTCTGGGCAGTAGAAGTTAATTTTTACAGTTTTAGTAGTTGCAACTTTACGAACTTCTGCGTATACATAGCCATCATTGATTGGGAGATCACCACTTTCAACAAGTTCATAACCTTCCGGAACAGTAAGTTTGCTGGTATTTACAGAAGTAGCATCTTTAGCAACTTCAAGTTTAGGCTCAGCGATCTGTTTCTTTTCGTCTGGGCAGTAGAAGTTAATTTTTACAGTTTTAGTAGTTGCAACTTTACGAACTTCTGCGTATACATAGCCATCATTGATTGGGAGATCACCACTTTCAACAAGTTCATAACCTTCCGGAACAGTAAGTTTGCTGGTATTTACAGAAGTAGCATCTTTAGCAACTTCAAGTGCAGGCTCAGCGATCTGTTTCTTTTCGTCTGGGCAGTAGAAGTTAATTTTTACAGTTTTAGTAGTTGCAACTTTACGAACTTCTGCGTATACATAGCCATCATTGATTGGGAGATCACCACTTTCAACAAGTTCATAACCTTCCGGAACAGTAAGTTTGCTGGTATTTACAGAAGTAGCATCTTTAGCAACTTCAAGTGCAGGCTCAGCGATCTGTTTCTTTTCGTCTGGACAGTAGAAGTTAATTTTTACAGTTTTAGTAGGTGCTTCAGTAGCACTGCCAACATCAACAGAATCAAATGCTTCTGGTGCGGCATCAGTTCCGTCAGAGAATACGCTGACGTCAGAAGCTGCTACAGGTACAACGCTGGTCCCTGCTACGCAGGCAGCGAGCATTAAAGCCATGATTTTTTTTCTACGTTCTTTTAATCCCATACTCTTTTTCTCCTTTATTATCTGAAAAACGTATTTCTTTTGCATTGCAAGAATGGGGCATAATCATGAATTATGCCCCGTCTTGCCTGTTGGAATCTTATATAAAATTACCCAAATGGATTATTTTACAGTGATCTTTTTAAGATTGGACCATGGGCTGAATACTTTCTTGCCGTTTTCGGAAGTTCTGTTGAATGCATGCATTCCTACTGTCCAGCTTCCTTTTGGTACATTCTTAAATGTAGCTGTTACTGTACCTTCTTTGAGGTTCAGGATCTTGTGATCGCCATAGTGATATGGACGAGTCTCGCCGTTTTCTTTCTTGGAAGATGTTCCAAGTACTACGTCGTATCCTGTTGCATTAGCAGCTGCTTTATATGTTACTTTTACAGTTGTTCCGCTTACTTTTACGCTTGTGATGATCGGAGCATCCGGTGTGATTGCAGATACAACGAATGGATATGCATTTGACCAGTCGCTGAATACTTTCTTACCGTTTTCGTCACGTTTCCAAGCGTGGCAGTATGCATAGTATGTTCCCTGCTGTACATACTTAAAGTTAGTGGATGTGCTGACCTGATTCTTGCTGATGGAATCATAGTCTTTATTTGTAATGCAGTCACGGTCTGTAGAGATTACATAGTCATAACCTGCAGCGCCATCAGCATCACCGGAAAGAACAACTGTTGCTTTATTTCCAGTAACATTTACTTTAGTAATCATCGGAGCATCCGGTTTTTCATCTTCTGCTTTTCCGTCTGCAACTACTGTCTTGGATCCTGTATAGTTTTTGGATGTGCTGTTTGCTTTTACTGTATATGTTCCGTCAGCGTTCTTTTCAGAAGTATATTCTGTAGACGGAACTGGGAGATATCCGTTTAATACAGTTGTAACGCCATCTTTTACAGTTACAGTACAATCACTGATGTTCTTCTTATCAACGCCCCATGTTAAGTTTGCTCTGGAGTAAGCTGTGCTGTCAACATCGTCTGTATCGAATGTTGCAACGCCAGATTCTGTGTATCCGTTGATACCTTTGATTTCTACTCCATAAATATCACCAACAGTTACATCGATAGGAGTTACAGTGTTGCCATTTTTGTCGATTAATCTAAGAGTATAATCTTTGCCTTCAACTAATGTGCTTCCACCAATCTGAATCAGTACTTCTGGTTTAACTGGAAGGCCGCCTGCATATGTAGCGTTCTTAACACTTACATTCTTAGCAACGAATTTAACAGATTTGATTGTGAATGGGATATAAGCAACAACACCGTTGATAATTGTTCCATCAGAAGTAACAATTGTCTTAGTTCCTGCAAATCCTGTTCCTTCTTTAGCTACTGCATAGATATAACCAATGTTTTCTTTTCCAGCAGTTACTTTCTTACCTGTGATATTGTCTGCATATTTGATTTCGAAATCGCTTTCTTTTGCAGTTGTCTTTACGCCATCATTTGTAACTTTTCTGATGTTGCTTAATAATACCTTTGCAAAAGTATGCTCATTTCCGTCAAATGTGAATGCAACCTGGCTGTTATGAACTACACCATTTACATTTCCATCAGCATCTTTATCTACGTCTGCTTTATAAGCATCTGTTACATCAAATCCTTTGCTGTCATAAACATTAAGAGTAGCTTCTACTTTTTCTTTTACGATATTGAAGCTTGCTGTGATGTTAGAACCTGTGAAGTTCTTGTTTCCATCTAATGGTTTCAGAACAACTGTTCCGGTTCCAGCTTCAACATTTTCGCCATAAGAAACAATCTCAAACTGGTTGGACACATCGTTTCCATTTAATGTTGCTGTAAATTTACGAGGTCTTACCTGTTTTCCAGTATAATCCTGATCAGCGATGGATACTTTTACATCTGCTGTGTTTGCAGCTGTGATTGTAAATGTTCCAGTTGCTTTTCCTGAATAGAAGTAGTTGCATCCCTGTACAGTGATTGTTCCAGTACCAACATTTACAGCATTGCTGATGCTTACTTCCTCATATTCAGCATCTTTATCGTTAACTTCACCCTTCTTGTAAAGAGCAATAGCACCGTCAAGCACTGCATAAGTAGGCTGGATCTTTCCACCTGTGTAAGTATAAGTAGAAGGTGTTGCAACAACCATAGCGTCTGTTAATTTCTTAGGTACGATTTCTGTCTTACCGCTTGCTGTAACAGTTCTTGTTTTGCCGTTTGTTGTTTTTAAAATATAGTTTGTGTTTGTAACAGTAACTTTTGTAATGATGTTGTTAAACAAGTCATTACCGAAAGCTTTTTCATATTCATATTTAACTGTGAAATCGCTGTCTGTGAGAGTTTTTTCTACTTTTTTTCCTGTTTCGTCTTTTGCTACAACTGTTACAGGAAGTTTATATTCGCCTGCTTCTGTAAGTGCTTTATTAATAGAAACATCATCCGGTACAGTTACATAATCAGCTTCAACTACCAGTGGTTTGATTAAGAACGGAATAGATGCTGTCTGATCTTTGTATGTTCCGCTTGTAATCTTGATGTTAACGTAAGCATTTGCTACTGGATTGTAATTTCCGTCATATACAGTTGTTGCATTTACGTTGTTTGTATATCCTGTGATTTCGTATCCGTCTGTTCCAAGATCTTCTGTTTTGGGTTTACCCTGTGCGTTGAAATACTGAATAACCAGTTCTCCTAAATCGCTCTTGGAAGGTTTGATCTCATCGCCTGTATAATCTATTGTATACTGTGTTTTTGCAGATACAGCATTTAATGCAGCTGCAGTAGCAACAACAGTGAATGTCTGCTCACCTGTGCAGTTTCCACCGTCTTTTGCACGTACTGTAACAGTATATGTACTTCCGTTTTTAAACTGTTTAGCGTCTGTACCATCAGCATTTTTTACAATAAGTGTATATTCTTTGCTGGAGTTTTTAATTGCAGAAAGGTCTGAGCCTTCTACACCTGTAAATGTCAGATAATCAGCTAATTTGCTTACAGCAATATCTGTTGGAATCTGTCCACTTAAAGTGTTAACAGTAATCTTTGTTCCTGCTGTAGAGAGGTCACGTTTTGCAACGTTAACAGTCTCATCTGTTGTGTAATATTCATCTGCATCTGTAAAATTCTTTAATTTTGTTTTGTCAACATATACAACAACGGGGTAATCACCTACTTTTGTATATTCAACCTGAGCAGTTGTAACTGCAGCAGATAAATCAGCACCGCTTAATTTTCCATCAGCGCCTTTATTACTGGAAGCAGATTCTTTTAATGTAATGTTATCTTTGGAAATCTTAATAGCCTTACCTGTATACTGATAGGACTGTCCTTTTGTTGCTGTTGCAAGGATATCTCCTTTTGCATATGCTTTTGCTGTAACCTTACCGATTACAAGTTCAGCACTGCCTGTGTAAGCAGAGTCTTCTTTTGCTGTTACAGTAAGTTTGAATTCTTCTTTATTATTAGTTGCATTAGTTACAGATGTTTCATAAGCATCAGCAGCTACATTTGCATTTTCAGAATCCAGAACAGTAAGTGCAACGCCGTCAGCTTCAGTAATAGTCTGAGCAAAACCGTTGTATGCTTTTGTTGTGGTTGCAGGTGTAGCAGTCACAGAATTTAAAGATCTCTTTTCTACAGCTACAGAAATACCTGTGTTAATGTCATAAAGAGTTTGCTGATTGCTGTCTACATCGTAAACATAAAGAGTTAATGTTTTTCCAGCCATGTCAGCTGTTGTATTCAAACTCATATCAACTGCATCGTCTACTTTTCCGTTAGAAGATGCATATGCAATACCTTTTTCGTCAACCCAACGATACTGCCATCCACCTTCTACTTCTGATCCGTCAGTTTTAGTTACAGTACCACTGATAACAGATGCTCCTCCCCAAACAACTTTTTTGCTGTCTGCAGATAAGTTAAGAGTAATATCAGCTTCATTTACCATTACAGATGCTGGAGCTGCGTCTTCTGTATCGTCAACAACAGGAGCTTCTGCAGCGAACGCATCTGCTTCAGTAGCTACGGAAGCGTCAGTACCATCGCTGAACTCAGCAGCCCAAACCGGCACGTTAGAGGTTGCCAGCATTGCAACGACGAGAGACATACTTAAGGTTTTCTTAGCCATGCCTTTCTTCGTATTCTTAATCTTTGTCATGATTATAGTTCCCCTTTGGGTGGTGGACAGGTTGATTTTGTATAGGGATTTGGTGTGAGGAATGATGATTATTTGTTAAAGTATATGCGTTATATGATTTATAACTAATTTTTTATAGATTTTTATATGAAAATACATAATTATATTCAAAAAGGTCTGTATTTAATGCGCAAAAAAGCTTTCAATCATATCCGAAAAGATGCGATTGAAAGCTTTTTTCACATTATGTAATAAACTTGCTACTTGTTGAGTATAGTTTCATACAGAATTATAAAGGTATCATTTAGAACTTTAGGCTGTAAAAGTCATTCCCATAGATTTTGCAATCTCTTCCAGCTTATCTGTGGCAAAACCAGTATATTTTTTAATTTTGTCAATTGGTTCTTTATCTTCAAGCATCATTTTTGCAAGGGACAGATTTTTCTGTTTTACACCTTGTTCCACGCCCTGTTCGATGCCCTGTTCAATACCCTGTTCAACAAGTGCTTTTCCAAGATTACACATATCCTGCACCTCGCTTTCAAATTCTTCTGTCATGGCAATGCCGAAATCATCCTGAAGACGGGCTTTCTTCGTTTCCGGGGATATGGAAAGAGAAAAGAGTGTGTTCAGCAGATCAAGGATCTCCAGATCACTTTCTTTATCAGCATCACCCAGGTTTACGATCACAACTTCCATAAGGTCATAGCTGTCCGGACTTTCATAAGGTTTCCCCAATACCGTATCTTGTACTGTGTAATAGCGGAAAATCCCGTTCCTGCGTTTTTTTGCCGGATCCGGACAGATCCAGATGCTGTAGACTTTCTGGAGTTTTTCATAGTGTTCTCCAGTAAAGACAGTCCCATACTGTTCAGATATCATTCTTGCGCAGTAATAGAAACCTCTTGTAACTAACGGATATCCCGGTGTGTCATTCAACTGGATCTCCAGATTGATGATCAGCTGCACCGGTTCTGAATTGTCCGGAATGTATGCCCTGAAACGGATGTCATAATATACCGTCTGTTCCCTGATTGCATTTGCCTCGGAATTAAGGCTGTCTATCCGTTCGTTTCCATCCAGTGTTCCGGTGTAGTCAGGCTGCTCCTGATGTACTGCGCGGCTGGAAACTTCGATGTTGCCATTTAAGCAGTTTTCACAGATAAACTTAACACTGTATTGGGAAAATTCTTTTGTACAGGATTTGAGGATCCAGGCAGCAACTGCCTTATAGGTTAATAGTTTCTTGGCACATTCGTCATATCTTGCACGTTCTGCGGCAAGGTCTATAGTCTGTGCCAGATCTGTCTGATGTACTATGGATGTCACCTCCCTGTCACATATTTTGTATTTATATTTTATCAGAGCTGTTGTTTGTTTACCAGAGAAACTTTTCGACAATCATAGAATAAATTTTGACAAAAAAGAACTCCTATCGTAATGATGATAGGAGTCCTATTTGGGAATTTCTGTTCTTCTTGCTTTATAAAAATTTCTGTATCATTTTATGTAAAGATTACTTTCTTCCCGGATTTTTTCGATGATCTGACCCCAGTAGCTATGGGATCCTATTACCAGTGCAGCAATCCGGACAGCAATGAAAAAAACTGGACCGGTCATATCCGTCCATTAAACATAAACAGAAATGAGTTTGAGGTGACCGCTCGTGGGAGCACTTTCCATCTGCTGGTAGGAAAACATGCATATGGAAAGTATCTGTGTATTCCCAACTGGGGGATCGGCACAGAAATATCGTCTCTGTCGGACTGCTTCTGGAACAGGGAACGCCTTGAACAGGACTATCCGGAGCTGTCAAAGGTGGACATCATCAGTATTGTAAAAGCACTTGAAGCACTCAGCTCATATGTAACATTGTAAATGAAACAGATAATCCGGCAGGAAATCTGCCGGATTGCACAAAATGCCAATGACACAAAACATAGCAGATTATGACATGGGAGCAAATCTGACTAGTGACAAACTAAGAAATCAGCAACAGGAACATTTTGGGATAATCTTACCAATTTACCTTTGTGAAAAATAGCAAATCTATCCGTATTATCATAAAAAACTGCCAGATCACATTCTTGCAGCAAATACTGCAAATTTGCAAAGGATTCTATATATCTTTTTTCAATATCTGAAGCAGGAATTCCATGTCCACCATTTTGAACTCTTTCTTCCACTCTTTGTTTTGCAGTTTCAGCAGAATCTACACTTATGAAAATGCTTTTAAATGACAAACATTAAGAACAATTTGTCGATTCTTTGCTGTGGCAGAAGCATCAGAATAATGTTATAATTCCTATAAACAAGAAATAACAGGAATCAGTTTGGAAGAAAGGTGGTTTTTATTTATGGGGTTATATTTGAATCCAGGAAATGAGGGATTTTTTGAGTCAGTTTCTTCCCAGATTTATGTAGATAAAACAGAACTCATTCAGTATACAAACCAGGTATTTCGAACTAAGCAGAAGTTTCTTTGTGTAAGTCGTCCAAGACGTTTTGGAAAGTCTATGGCTGCCGAAATGCTGGCAGCATATTATCAAAGAAACTGTGATTCACAAAAATTATTTGCCAATATGAGCATAGCAAAAGACCCTTCATTCCCAGTGCATTTAAACAGATATAATACAATTTTTTTGAACATGCAGGATTTTTTCAGTCGCACACATAATATTGACAGGATGTGTGAGCTTTTCAGCAAATATGTTCTTCGTGATCTTCTGAGAGAGTATCCTGATCTTGATTATCTGGATCAGACAGATCTGATTGACGTGCTGCAGGAAATTTATAGAGAGTACAAAATTCCATTTGTTTTTATTATTGATGAATGGGACTGTATTTTCAGAGAAAATAAAAATGATATGGAGGCTCAGAAAAAATATCTGGATTTTCTCAGAAACCTGTTGAAAGACAGAAACTATGTCGGGCTTACTTATATGACAGGAATTCTTCCAATCAAAAAGTACGGTTCTCATTCTGCATTAAATATGTTTGACGAATTTTCCATGACCAATCCAGGAGCGCTTGCTGAGTATGTTGGTTTCACGGAGAATGAAGTGAAAGTGTTATGCAAACAATTTGATATGAGTTTTCAGGATACAAAGTGTTGGTACGACGGATATTTTTTTGAAAAAATCGGACATGTTTATAATCCCCGTTCTGTTGTAAGTGCCATGCTGAGCCATTCTTTTGATAATTACTGGAACAAAACAGAAACATTCGAGGCTCTGCGAGACTATATTGTTATGAATTATAAGGGCCTGAAAGAAGCTATTATCGAATTACTTGCCGGAAAAAGACTGGCAATAGATATTAGCTCGTTTAATAATGATATGACTACCTTTTCAAGCGCTGATGATGTATTAACGCTGTTTATCCATCTGGGATATCTCGGATATGATTTTTCCAGAAAGGAAGTGTTTATTCCAAACAGTGAGATCACAACGGAATTTATTACTTCCATACGAGATGCCGGATGGCAGGAAGTAATTACAGCAATAAGAAATTCTGAAGAGTTACTGCAGGCAACATGGAAACTGGAAAATAAAGTAGTTGCTGAGAAAATACAGGCGGCACATTTTGAAACTTCTATTTTAAAGTATAATGATGAGAATGCATTGGCTTGTGTACTTTCACTTGCATATTATAGTGCTCGTGCTTATTATACAGAAATCAGGGAGCTGCCGTCCGGAAAAGGTTTTGCAGATATTGTATACCTGCCCCGAAAAGAGCACCTGGACAGGCCGGCTATGATCATTGAATTGAAATGGGATAAAAGTGCTGACAGTGCAATCCGGCAGATAAAAGAACGCAATTATCCCCTGGCATTGAGTGGTTACTGTGGAAATTTATTAATGGTAGGAATTAATTATGACACGAAAACAAAAATACATGAATGTATTATCGAAAAATTGGATATGTAAATTGTAAAAAGAAAAGCTCCGGTCGCAATGACCGGAGCCTTCTTTTTTAGGAATCTGTATTAATTACCCAAATGGATTATTTCACTTTAACTATTTCAAGATTGGACCATGGGCTGAATACTTTCCTGTTATCAATGGATGTTCTGTTGAATGCATGCATTCCAACTATCCTAACACACAGGGATTACCAGTTGCAAATAAAATTTTTAATTGAACTTATTTAAGTAATATGATATAAATAAGTTTGAGGTGATGAATATGGAATATAATTTTTCAGAGGATCTGAAGTCTATACGAGAGATTCTGGGATTTTCTCAAAGTGAACTTGCAGAAAAAATCGGAGTAGAGCAGGTGACGATCTCAAGAACCGAGCTGAAAAAAACAGAACCATCGGCAAGGCTTTTGGAAGCAGTATATTCGTTTGCATTTGATAAAAACATAAAGATAAACAAATTAAAGGAAATGTTCTGGAGAGATGATTTAGGTGCAAATGAAAAATTGCTTTTTCATGGCGCTAAAACTGAAATTGACGGAGAGATTGATATTCATAAGGGAAGAAAAAATAATGATTTTGGGCAGGGATTTTATACAGGAGAAAGTTATGAGCAGGCAATATCATTTGTTTCAGGGTTTGGTAATTCTTCCGTATATTATATCAGATTTGATGACAGAGATCTGAAATGCAAGAGATATGAAGTAAATCAGGAATGGATGATGACGATTGCTTACTATAGGGGAACATTGGATGAGTATAAGGATCATCCGGCAGTAAAGGCACTTATAGAACAGTCACGGAACTGTGATTACATAATTGCTCCAATTGCAGATAACCGTATGTTTCAAATCATTAATTCATTTATCGCCGGAGACCTTACAGATGAACAGTGTAAACATTGTCTTGCTGCCACAAATCTTGGGATGCAGTATATTTTTCTGACTGAAAAGGCTGTATCCCAGATAAAATTAACAGAACGATGCTATATATCAAATAATGAAAGGGAATACTATAAAAATATAAGACTTGAAGAGTCAAAACTGGGTGATGACAAAGTTAAATTAGCTAAAAGGCAATATAGAGGGCAGGGAAGATATATTGATGAGATTCTGTCATAAAGGGGTGACCAATATATGAAAAGGATGAATAAGGATGGAGTGCTTTTATGTGAACTTCAGGCAACAGCATTTGAAAAGTCAATTGATAAAATGGAGTCAAGTTCAGAGATTTTTATCAGGCGATTTATGAGGAGTCGAATAGCTAAAAGGCTTGATGATGGATCAGTACTGGAAAGTAATATCCAGGCAGAGGATATCCTGCAGCTGGTTAATGAAGAATATGGGTTTTCTAATTATGGTTCTGTGAAATATACCCGTAACGAAATGTATTGGATTGGATATATTTACAGGTATTTTGTAATAACCTACGAATTAACTTCCATGCAAGTCTATAAGATCGTAAAGCCAAAGGAACTGAAAGGGCTGTTTTTGCCATATCATACAATGGATCCATCTCAGGCTATTGAGCGAATATTGGAAGCAAAAGGCCTGTTTACAGATGAAAAAATGGAATTGGAACGTCAGTATGAAATATTCAAAAGAATACGAAATAAAAAAATATAAGGGGCTGTCCTGAAATTCACCAATGTTAAGATTTTCACCGTATGATAAAGTAAAGTTTTTAGCAATATCAATTTCATTTCCGTTTAATGTAGCATAAATTTCATCAGCTGGTACTTCCAGTGAATATCCTCTTCCTGTCGGAATCAGCGAAGAGGAATACCTGGTCAACATCCTTAAGGGAAAAGAAAAAATGTCAAGATCAGAAATTGAGAAAG
>ERZ791871.2563-NODE-2563-length-11769-cov-4.629759_pt1 | contig 11769 bp, 17 predicted proteins | sample MGYA00510280_ERZ791871 | MGnify/ENA primary metagenome ERZ791871 (study PRJEB30046, sample SAMN00792111) | human gut metagenome | study: EMG produced TPA metagenomics assembly of the A metagenome-wide association study of gut microbiota in type 2...
AATTACTTCCTGAAAACGTCTTTATACCTTTGCTCATTTATATTGTCCTCACAGGCTTTCCTTTACCTCAAAGCAAGGACACGCCTTGATCCACTCTTCCGGTTCGATCTCCCCATCTCCGTTCAGATCCGGACTGAGATCCCGGTGTCCGCACACCCGGCAGCCGGGGAAACGTTGCTCCAATTGATGCACCAGCAGGCGGAGGGCGGCACGTTGTTCCGGCGTCCGTGTATCTGCCGGGCGTCCCCGGCAGTCCAGACCGCCTTCATAGCAGATTCCGATACTCGACGCATTGAATCCTTTTGCATGTGCCCCGATGCGTTCGATGGGACGAGTGAGGAGTGTTGTCCCGTCTTTGCGGATATAGTAGTGATAACCTGTTCCGTTGAATCCCCGTCGTCGGTGCAGCGTCTCCAGATCAAAGGCCGTCAGTGTCCGGTCCACCCGTGTTGCGGAACAGTGGATCACGATTAAATCGATCTTTCTCATGATTCGTCAGATTTGGTAAATCCCCGGTTTATGATTGCCTTATACGGTTGGGTCCGGAGCTTCTTCGTCACCGTCATCGGGATCCGGTTTGGGTTTGGGGTTTTCCGGATCGGTCTTGTCTCCTTCGCTGCTTTCCGGTTTGTACTTGCTGTAGTCCAGCGTTTTCAGTGCGTCTTTAATCTCCTTTCCGGGGCGGAAGCGGACACGGGCACCTTTGATCAATCCTTCTTTCACGTCCTTCTGGACGAGTACGCCGTTGCTGCGCAAGGTGACATAGAACGAACCGATATTCCCCAGGCGGACGATCTCTCCTTTCTTGAAACTGTCGATCATTTCTGTCTGCAGGGCACGCAGCACACACACTACGTCTGCCCAGTTTACGGTACTCGAACGCTGGATGCGTTCCGCCATTTCATCTATATCGATCTCTCCGCTCGATTTGGCGAGAGCGTAATACAGGTCCGGCTTGTCTTTTTCCATCATGTTCTTGCGGAGCACGCTGGTGAATGAAAATACTTTTGCCATTTCTTTACTGGTTTTAAGTTCTTGAATAAATGATAATAAAGTGTTGCGTCACAGGTGGTTCCTTGCTTGTGACATGACAAAAGTACGGTAGTGGGGATGGGCGATGTCTGTATTTGTCCGCAGGTGTCCGCAGATGTCTTTTTTTATCTGGAAATGTCTGCGGATGTCTGTTCTTGTGGTGGTTTGAGGCCGGGATTAAAAAGAAATTCCCTGATGCAAGCTGAATAATACTGTTCAGTTCACATCAGGGAATGGAACGATTCGTTCCTGATTGGGGTTTAGGACTATGTTATGCTATGTCTTATTCTTTATTGTCTATGTCTTGTAGGTCCCGGCTAAGTTTGTTTTCCAACTCTTCGATACTGGGAAGTCCGGATTTGATATCTTTCGGCAGGGCTTGACCAAGTTCATGATCGGAGATTCCTATAGGTTTATGTACATCCCGTAAGGCGTATTCCGCCATAATCTGGTCTTTGTTTTGACAGAGTAGCAGTCCGATGGTCGGATTGTCTCCCTCCCGGCAAAGGATATCGTCTACAGCCGAGCAATAGAAATTGAGTTTGCCGATATATTCGGGTTGAAATTCTCCTCTTAAGTTCTACGACCAGATATCTATGCATGAAGGCATTGTACATAAGAATGTCAATGTAGAAATCTTTTTCTGATACTTCGATATGGTATTGCCTGCCCATAAAGGCGAAGCCTGCACCCATTTCGACGAGAAACTTCTCGATATGTTTTATAAGGCCCAGTTCAATATCTCTTTCGTCGTACTCTTCGGTGAACGTAAGCATATCAAAAATATAGGGGTCTTTTAATGTCTCTTTTACTTGCTTGGCTTGTATTTCGGGAAGAGTGGTGTCGAAGTTACTAGCCAATGCTCCGTGAGAATGGTAATAGTCTTGCTTGATTGCCTCGATAAGGAAATCCCGGCTCCAACCGTTTTTCAGGCATTGGATCATGTACCAGTAGCGGGCTTTTATGTCTTTAGTGCGTTGCATTAAGGTTATATTATGTGACCAGCCTAATTTGCTGATAGGTAGGACTATTTCATTATTGTTCAAATACGAAACGGCCCGTTTCGTATTTGTAAGTTGCTGATTATATTCATTATAGAACTGTATCATGAACTGGCAGTTCCTGACAGAGAATCCTTTCATCTCCGGATAATCATTCTTCAAGTCATTGGCGAGCTTCTCCAGGGCATTGTTTCCCCAACCTATTTGTTTTTGACTCTCGGACAGTAGTTTGCCAATATCCCAATACATTGAAAGCATTTCTTCATTGGCTGTGTAAATCGCCTTTTTTTGTGCTAGTAGTACTCTTGCTTTTACTTGTTTGAGTAGATATGCATAGTTGAATGCATGGTTTTGATTTTCCATTTTGATTTCGTTTGTTCCGCTAAAGATACTACTTATTATTGGTTAATCGCTCCCCCTGTTCTAATTATTTTCTTTGCTTGTCTGTATTTGTCCGCAGGTGTCCGCCGATGTCCTTTTTTATCCCCAAAAGTCCGTATTTACTTCAATAAATAGCACTGATTATTTTACAAAACGAACTTTTATTAGTACCTTTATACCATTATAAAATGCTAATAAAATGAGATTATGAAAGAATTAATTGAAGAGAAAAAGTTTGAAATGAGAGCCTATGACAAAGTAGAGCTGGCTCTGCTTTATTGTCCGGGACGTTCGGCAGAGTCAGCTCTTAAAACACTGATGAGATGGATCAAGCAATGCCAGCCGTTGATGCAGGCGTTGGGCGGCATCGGATATAATGTGCGGCGGCATCGTTTCCTGCGTCAGGAGGTGGAACAGATTGTCCGTCATTTGGGCGAGCCTTGAAAAAAGAGAGAATGAAGTTCTTTATCTCTGCTGCTGTTCATACGTCTACTTCCGGTTTCCAGTATATCATTCAGCAGATTGTTGTACTTCTCTTTCTCTCTTCATGTATATGTCTTTCTTCTTTCCAGTACTTGATGGAGGCAGTTTCAGTACTTCTTTTCCCTGATTCAAGTACTTGTACTTCTCGGTTCTTGTACAACCTTTGCTTCTTTCTTGTACTTGTTTCCGGTACGTTTCTGAACTCTGTCGTTACTTCGATGTACGTTTTCTATACCAATTTATCGGGCGTTTTCCGTTACTGCCACTGCCAACTGCCACTTAGCGCTTATTTGTCAGTGAATTCTTTTATTCTGATATATTTATCTGTTTGTTTATCAATGTATTTTAGCTCGATGAGGCTTTTTAGATATCTACAGGTACTTCGTTCGCTGATACCTTCTGTCAGTGCTTTCTCTTTAATCTGTTTGTAAGTAAAAATCCTAGGTAGGCTCTCTACGACCGACCGGATTCGGAAGTATGACTGCATAGGCTGAGGTTTCATTTTCTCTCCCGGCAGTGAGGAGGCGACCAGCAGGCTGTGGTTGAGGATGGTTTGTACGATCTGCATGGAGGCATGAAAATCCTCGTCTGTACAGATGTATTCCTTCATCTGCATGGCACCTTCATACTTGCGCAGGGCGGTGAAGATGGAAGCTATGCGTGCCACCATCAGTGCGCCACGGAGTACGATAGAGCCCGGCGCGTCCGCTTGTTCGCTGGCCACTTCGTTGAGCAGACAGTCGAAGTAGGCGGTATGTTCCTCCCATTGTCTGTCGCTCAGCGTGACTTCCGTAGGAGATTGTTGGAAGAAGAAGTACATCTCCAATACTTCCTTGCCGAATCCCTTGTAGAGTGTGATATAATCTTCCTGTCCTTTGATGGGGGCCGCCGAACGGTATTTCCATCGTGCTCCGCAGGTGTAGATACCGAAACGGCAGTAAAGTCCGTTTTCCAAAGAGCGGATAAAGTTGGCCAGTTGGCTGGGGGTGCCGGACAGGCAGAGTGCCAGGCGCGGTACTTCTGCGCAGATGAGTTCGCCGTCTACCTTATAGTCCGTGGCTACCGGTTCATGATGGTAGGCGGCACGGAACACATCGTCGTGCTTGCCGTAATCCTGCTTGATGGCGCCGGAGATCATGTCCAATTCGGTAGCACAGATAATGAGTCCGAGGTCTCCGTTGATTTTCAGCCGGCGGATAATTTGGTTTCTGGAAGTGCTGGGGGCACCGCAGAGGTGGTAATATTCCGGTGGTTCGGGCATGGGAGCAGGGGAGGCTGCTGTAGATTTCGTCCCTTTTTTGATTTGTTGGTTGGTTCGTTCCCATTCCGTGAGTTCACGGTCGTAGGCATCCTTTTTCCGTTTGTTTTCTCCTTTCAGATAATTCTCGATTTCTCGTGGGAGCATGTTTGCCAGTGTGAGAAGTCCTTTACCGGTGGCGGGGGGAGCAATGATCAGGGTGTAGAGCTGCGGACTGTAAGGACGCTGGTCGAAACTGATGCGGACTTGTGGCAGGCATCCGCTCAGGTTGGCGATCAGTCCTAGAAGCAGTATATCGCGTTCGCGTTTGCTGCGTGCCGGTTTCATGGCTCTTTTCAGAAAGTCGGGAAGATGGTCGTATACTTGGTTAGGAATGCAGGGAGTAGATCCTCGTAATTCTTCATTTTTTATGGACAACTCTTCTTCTTTCCCCGATTCATTTCCCACAGAAACAGGCCTAAAGGTGTCAGTTGTCAGTGTTGGCAGTGAATTGTGGGTCTCTTGGGGTGCATAAGATAGATCAACGTATTGATATCCAGCTGATAAGTCTTTTCTGAGTTCTTGCAGCGTGTAGCCGTTTCTCACGATCTCTACTGACATAACAGATGTTAATTTTTCAAGGTCTTCTTTTGAAAATCCCTTACGTCGTGCGCTTCTTCCCATTGCTAGCATAGACTCGTGGCGGTTGCCTTTCTGCCAGGGGTGGTAATGGGTGAAGTTACGGGCGAAGGTTTCGATGTATCCGCAGGCTTCGGTAGCGGGAGGGAAGGGGGAGGAGGAGCCGTTACTGGTGGCATAAGGGGTGCCGTTGCTGCCCGGAAGGTTTCTTTTATCCTTGATCAGGTTGGTCAACGAAGGGTCGGTGTCGAGTTCTTCCCTCCACGGATAAGGTTCGGGAGTGGGATTGTAGTAGGCATCGGCATCCCATACGCAAGAACAGGGCTGGGTGATGCGGGTGCATTGTTCGTCGCACGGATGCCCGGCGATGCGTTCCAGTGTCTGCTGGCAGATGGCGTAGGCGAGAGGATACTCTTCCGGGGTGCGGGCATCGAGAAATACGACGACTTTGAGGCCTCTGTCGGAGATACTGGTCTGCGTGTAGGCCACGTAGGGGAGAGCACGGAAAAGGGCTTTGACGGCAGATGTCCGTTCGTTCAGGTGGTCGAGGTCGTACATGGCTAGTCGGCTCATCTTTTCCAGATTGGCTGCGGCATGGCTGCAATGCGGGCGGCAGATGCCCTCGATGATGACGACAGGCATGGCGTCTTTTACCATTTTGGCTTCATTGCTGCGGTCGGGACGGTCTTGTAGTTTGCGGTAGCATTCGGTCTGTGCTTTCCAAAGTGTGCCGATGGTTTGCAGATAAAGGTTGTGCAGGGTGATTATGGTAGACTCCTTGCTCCAAGTATTTCTAAAAAAAGAAAATTGAAATTGTAAATTTTCGGTTTGTGGTAAGCTTTGCTTTTCCATACTATGTTTTTTTGTTTTTATTGATAAATGATAGTATGAGATAAAGAAGGGAGAATAGTGCTTTCACTATTTTATTGAGTGCAGAATAGTCGGTTCCTTAAGTCGGCTGCAAAGATAGACCGGGTGTAAGGAAGGGTGAAATGTTAAAAAAGTGATTTTCCTATGTGCTATGCTTGGTTTTTATCTGGTTACAACTACTTCAATGTCGTAATTGATGAAAAGTCCGCTTTCAATAACGCCCGTGATTGTTTTCAGCTGTTCTTCCAGCGAAGCGTCAATATAATGGAAACGGGTATCAAGGATAAAGTTTCCGTTTTCTGTCAAAATAGGACCGTCTTTTCCGTGGGCGGGGCGTAGTGATATTTCGGAGGCACCCAGTCGGCGCAGTTCTTTTTCGACGTATGACAGTGCATGCGGGAACACCTCTACCGGTATGGGGAATTTGCTTCCCAAGATATTGACAAGTTTGCTGGGATCGACGATAATGAAGGTTTTTCCGCTGCTTCTGATCAGCAGCTTTTCTTTGAACATGGCTCCGCCACGTCCTTTTATCAGGTTGCGGTCGGGGTCTACCTCATCCGCTCCGTCGAATGTCCAGTCGGGGCGTTTGTCCCAAAGGGTGGTCTGCGGGATGCCCAGTTGTATGCAAGTCATGGAGATTTCCTGAGAGGCGGGAATCACTTCCAGATATAGGTGCTCTTCGTGAATCCGCTTTGCCAGCTCAAACAAAGTGAGGTAGACGGTGGAACCGGAGCCGGCCCCTATCACATCGCCTGTTTTGGCTGTGGCGGCGATCTCACGTGCTACACGTTCTTTCGCTTCTCTGTTGATAATCTCATTGGACCATTGGAGGTCTTTGATCAGGTGATTTTCCCAGTTCATGGTTCTTGCAGTTTTAGAGTCTCTATTTATATAACGAATGAAAGGGAGTGTTTGGTTCAACAAAAACGGAAGAATTAAAAAATAGATGGATGATTGGTTGGAATATAGTTTTTAATATCTATATTTGTAACCTAAAGGTTTCTTTTTGGAACCTATGGGTGAAACTTAAAAATAAGAATATGGACTAAATTCTATGGTTATGGAAAATATTACGATTGAGAAAATGGAGATTAAAAGGTTTAATGCTCTTTTGATGCGGACGATTGTCGGTATGTTGTTTATGGGAGTATTAATGTGGGAGACATTTTGTCTTGATACTGGTAGAAAGGGATTTTTGGGAGAGACATGGTATATATTTGCATTTGCAGTTTTGCTGTATGTCGTTGTAGCAATAAGAGCTTCCGATATTTTGGAGAGAATAAAGAAAGATAAGAAATTAATGGGAGCATTAGATAGTGAAATATATTCGGACTATAATTCTAAGGCTTTGACAGCAGGCTTTTATGCAGCTATGCAAATGGGATTATTAGTTTATTGCTTTGGAGATTTTTTTAATCTCTCGGTACGTATGGGTGCTCTGGTTATAGTGGTGGTAGCTATGCTTTTCTCAGAAATAAGAAGATTGCTCCTGTATAACCCTTATAAAGATGGAAAATAAAGAACTACTCAATAAAATAAAGGTCTACAGGGCGATGAAGAATATCAGCCAGGAAGAACTGGCTATAGCCATTGGAGTAACCCGAAAGACAATCAATACGGTAGAGACCGGAAAGTTTATTCCCTCTACTGTCCTTGCGCTGAGGATAGCACGTTATTTCGGGGTTCCGGTGGAAGAAATTTTTGTGTTGAATGATGAAGCATCGTATTGAAATGATGAACTCTGCCTGACGGCTTTCTTTTACTTACAATATCAGCCAGATCGCTATGATATGCCCTATGCTTCCTCCCAAACAGAACAGATGGAACGTAGCGTGCATATATGGCTTGCGCAGCGAATAGAACACTGCCCCGATGATATACGAAGCTCCCCCGCCTATCAGCCACCAAAAAGCCGGACCGGCTCCCATCTCTGCTAAATGATCCATCAAAGGCTTCATAGCCACGAGGATGCAGGCTCCCATAGCTATATAACAAGCGGTTTCCAGATTACTGTGTTCTTTCAGTTTCTTGAAACTCAGTATAAAACCGACGATAGCCGACAGCCAGACAAAAGAGAAAATTCCCCATCCCCAACCGCCTGCGTGCCTCATGACGAGCAGTGTAAACGGAGTGTACGTCCCCGCAATGTGCAGATAGATAGCCCCGTGATCGAATTTGCGAAGCAATTCCTTCAGCTTACCCGGACGGCTGCCGTGATACCAGGTGGAGCTGACATAAGAAGACAGCATGCCAAACAGGTAGACGGTTACACAAGCTACCGCCCACTTCGGTTCGGCACCCGCCGCCGCTTTCGCGAGCAGGAAATAGCCGGCTATGACTCCAAGCAGTATACCTGCTCCGTGACTGAGCGTGTTTGCCCATTCTTCGACGTTATTGTATCTTTTATTTTCCAATGTTTCCTTTCGGCTTTGGTTAGAGCCGCAAAGGTACACTTTTATTTTTTCTTGAAAGCCAGAGTGATTTTCTTTTTAATAGGTTGGGTTTTCTTTCTAAACCAGTTTTCCTTCGATGAAGGTGGAGCTGATTCGCGTTCAGCTTTGATTGATTTTATCAAAAACTCTTTCATCTGATTGGCTGGTGGGTATATCCATACAAATTCAGAGTCTCTATAACTTTGGTCAGCTTCCGAAAGAAAACTCCAATCTTCCGTGTCAAAGTTATAAAACCCAAGATTGGTTTCTCCGTGTTCGTCACAAGTCAGTACTATGACTGAAAACTCTTCTTCCTCATGTCTGGGAAGTTCTTTCTTTTTGTATATCTTCATATTCTCTTTATTATAATTTTGTTATTAAATTGTTTTGCTACTTGTTTTCGGAAATCAAGGAATAACGCAAGCTGGCTGACGTTTTCTTTCAGTGTCGGATTGCGTCCGTTGGAGTAATAAGGTATCTGGATGTCGGCATACGCCGTTGCGGTGGTGTCGGGAGCAAAGCTGGTCATGGTGAACTCTTCCTTGGAGGGTTTTCCGTACTTCAGATTCGGTTTGATCGTGTTACCGGACTGCTGTGAAAAGGTAGTCGATAGCAAGCATAACAGAAATGTTGAGAATATGAATAGTCTTTTCATATCGGGTGTGTTTTGTCTTCTCCGACAAAGATAAAAAAAATAGAGAAAGGTGTGTCTCCTTTCTCTATTTTTATTTCAGTTATGCGGATAAAAGATTATACCAGGTGTCCGATCCACTCTTCGCGGTCGCCCGGAAGGAGGTCGATGACGGGGACTTCTACCATGGTGTAGCATCCCGGTTGCTGCTTCATGGAAGCGCGTGCCACGCACACAAGTACCTGTGCGGTCAGTGCCGGATTGTTGATGCGCATATTGAACTCGAACAGCTGATTCTGCGTTTTACCGGAAACTCCCTTGCGAGTCAGATTTACACCGTGTCCCATATCGAGCAGTGCGTCTACGCTGGGCACAAGTTTTACATGTGTCTCGTCGTTCACGAAGTAAGGGTCTGCCTTGATGGCTGCGGCTACTTCTTCAAACTTGTATCCGTCTTTCAGTTCGATATATACCATGCGGCGGTGGATTCCCGTTCCGGTAGGGATCGTCATGGAGAGGGCGGCTTTCACTCCGTCGATCGCTTTTACGGCTACGGTGTGTCCCATACTCATGCCGGGACCGAAGTTGGTGTAAGTGATGCCTTTCGGAGCGATTGCTTCGAGCATGGTGCGTACGATCGAGTCGCTTCCCGGATCCCATCCTGCGGAGATGATGGATACGGCTTTGTGCTCTTTGGCGGTGGCATCCAGCGTGCGGCGCAGGTCAACGATGCCTGTGTGGATGTCAAAGCTGTCCACCGTGTTGATTCCCATTGCCAAATATTCTTTCGCGTATTTCTCAACGCTGCGGGTCGGTGTGCAGAGGATGGCCACTTCCACTCCTTCCAGCTCTTTGATATCTTTGACTACTGCATAGTTTGCCAACTCTTCCGGCTTGTTCTCTGCTCCTGCACGACGAACTACTCCGGCTATTTCGAAATCAGGCGCTGCCTGTAGCGCTTCAAGTACATAGTGTCCGATATTGCCGTAACCGACAATAGCTGCTCTTACTTTTTTCATTCTTTTATTGGTTTTATATGAACATTTTTCTTTAATTCTGCCACAAAAGTAAACAAATTACTAGGAAGTTTTGTTTACTGCCTGCATTATTTTTAATTTTTTCACCTCTGACTGCGAGGCGGAAATGTTGCGAAAGTCTTTTCATCTGTGGTGAATTTGTCTTATCTTTGCTCACACTATGATAGAATATGTAAGAGGCGAACTTGCCGAACTTAGTCCGGCAACCGCAGTAATCGACTGTAACGGGGTAGGCTATGCCGCCAATATATCCCTGAATACTTATTCGGCTATTCAGGGGAAGAAAAACTGTAAGTTATATATCTATGAAGCTATTCGGGAGGACGCGTATGTGCTCTACGGATTTGCCGACAAGCAGGAGCGGGAGATTTTCCTGCTGCTCATTTCCGTGTCGGGCATCGGAGGCAATACGGCGCGTATGATTCTCTCTGCCCTTTCGCCTGCCGAACTGGTGAATGTGATCAGCACCGAAAATGCGAACTTGCTGAAAACGGTGAAGGGGATCGGACTGAAAACAGCGCAGCGTGTCATTGTCGACCTGAAAGACAAGATAAAGACGATGGGAGCCACCGTGGCAGGAGGAAGCGCTTCTGCCGGAATGCTGCTGCAATCTGCCAGCGTAGAAGTGCAGGAGGAAGCGGTAGCCGCTCTGACCATGCTTGGCTTTGCCGCCGCGCCTTCGCAGAAAGTGGTACTGGCTATCTTGAAGGAAGAACCGGATGCTCCGGTGGAGAAAGTAATAAAACTGGCTTTGAAAAGACTGTAAAAAAGGTAGCAAGTAATAGGTAATAAGTAATAGGGCGTGGAGAAACTAAAACAAGCAACAGAATAATAATGAAACAAGGGAAAATTTATATGAAAGCATGGCTGGATCTTCATGGCCGTGCAAAGGTGTTGGCGACGGATCACTGGTATCTTGAATTTGCCAATCTTTTATTGCCTGTCGTCAGCGAATCTTATTTATATAAGTCGGAGACACAGGAAAGCCAGAATCAGGTGACTCTGATGCTGACTCTTTATCTGGAAGACTGTGTGACGGACGGAGGCAACTGGCGCCAGTTCATCCGTTGGCATAAAAGGAATTACGGACGTTACCTGCCGTTTTATGAATTGTCGGAAGGTTATCTCACCGACGAGATCAATAAAGAGGATATCGCTTTCTTGCTGTGGGGAATTAATTCGCCGGTAGGCGATGACTTTGACGGTGTGGAGAATCCCTTGGATGCGGACTTGCTGGAGTTTGCCGATGTGATCTATGCGCAGTTGGAAGATGTTTTCGAGAAAGCGCCTATCAGCGACGGACTTGCCGGAGACTGGCTGATGGAATCGGAGCTGATGGAGAAGCAGCGGACTGCTTTGCCTGTTGCCTCGCCGGGCGATCAGTTGCCCGTGAATGTGGAACGCTTTCTGAAAGCGAGTGGTGGCGAGCCGTTGATGTTCTTCGATTCGTATGAGGCTTTGAAACTGTTCTTTGTGCAGGCCCTGCAATGGGAGGACGAGGAAGATGCTCTGTTGCCCGACTTGAAGGAGTTTTCGGATTTCGTGATGTACGCTAATCCGAAAGGTTTGCTGATAGGTCCGGACGTAGCCCGCTACTTTGCCGACAAACGGAATCCGCTGTATAATGCGGAAATGGCTGAGGAAGAAGCGTACGAACTTTTCTGCGAGGAAGGGCTGTGCCCGTTCGATCTGCTGAAGTACGGCATGGAACATGACCTGCTGCCGGAAGCGCAATTCCCTTTCGAGAACGGGAAAGAGCTGCTGCACGAAAACTGGGACTTTATTGCCCGCTGGTTTTTGGGTGAGTATTACGAAGGAGAATGATACTTTGTTAAGTTATGCCAATCAAAAAAAGTAACAATCCGTTCGCCGGAAAGGCGAAGCCTGCTGCCGGAAAAAAGAAAGGGACGGGGAAACGGATAGGTAAGTCAAAGGTGGAGAAGGCTAATAATCAGTTGAATAGGAGAGTGAAATAAGCCTTTGGAGACTGCGCCCTTTCTACCTGTCAGGCTACGCCGTTTTA
>ERZ791871.2564-NODE-2564-length-11765-cov-2.850299_pt1 | contig 11765 bp, 9 predicted proteins | sample MGYA00510280_ERZ791871 | MGnify/ENA primary metagenome ERZ791871 (study PRJEB30046, sample SAMN00792111) | human gut metagenome | study: EMG produced TPA metagenomics assembly of the A metagenome-wide association study of gut microbiota in type 2...
TACCTTACCATCAATCAACACTTCATATGAATTGTGAATGATTCGATCCATGATTGCTTCTGAAATAGGACTTCCAGCAGCCTCTGTTGGAGTAATGCGTGAATACCACTCTACCGGTTCATACTGAGTACAAAAGATGGTGGATTTATCTGTGCATCTTGATTCTGCAATCTCAAGAAGGTCATAGGATTCCTGCGGTGTTAACGTACGGATAAGCCATTCATCGAGAATGAGAAGATCTACCTTCTGATAGGCTTTGATTGTTTTCTTGAGGTCACCGCATCCTTTGGCAACATTTAATTCGTCAAGAAGTTCTGGCATGCGAATGTACTTCACTGTATAGAACTTACGACATGCTGCGTTACCTAATGCACATGCGAGATAAGTTTTTCCATTGCCAGAAGCACCTTTCAGAATGATATGGTGACTGTCTATGATGTATTGGCAAGTCGTATACCGAAGGATCTCAGCTTTATCCAATTTACGATCGTCATGGTATTCAATACCTTCGATACTTGCACTTGGTGTAGAAAAAGTTGCATTTTTGATGTATCTGGCCAGTTTGTTAGCCTGGCGTCTGCCCCATTCTGCATCAGTAAGAAGCGATAAACGATCCTCAAAGCCTAGTGCAGCATATGTGGCAGGATCTTCCATTTGGCGTTGGAGTTCATTAGCCATTGCTGTAAGCTTCATTGCTTTTAGGAGTTCGAGCGTGCTCTGGTTAATCATGAGCGATCCCCTCCTTTCGCAAAGTAAGCAGCACCTCGCGTAATACCCTGGCCTTTAGGGGCAGCTGTATCATCGGGACTTGTTGCTCTGACCTTATCCTGTCCATTTTTTAGCATGGAACTAATGATGCGAATGGATGGCGTGCTGGTAAGCTCCCATACTTTAGAGCAAGCATTCTCCAAACGATTATGACCGTATCGATCACCAAGTTTAGTCAGGCTCGCACAAGCTTTGTAGCCTTGTTCAGGCTCGCTACCACTGGAAAGAAAGGCTTCTACAACTTTAGCAGTGCTATTGCCTATACTCATTGCCCATACCGTAAAATCATCGGCATTGTAAGATAAATATTTTCGGTGTTCTGTCGGCATATGCTCTGGCTGAATCACCGGGTCACGACGGGTTGTCGTTGATCTTGGATGTGAAGCAACACGAGAACCATGAAAAAATACTTCCACGGTAGCCTTAGTCAGGCGGATGTCTACCTGTTCCCCGATTAAATCAAATGGAACGGAATATTTGTTTTTTCCATCAGTTATGAGATAATCAAGTGGAACCTTGGCAGTGGACCAGACTGCAGGCTCAAAAGGGGTTAAAGGGAGCGGCTTCATGAATGATTGTTCTTCTTCTTTGTAAGCAGAATAGCGGCATCCCTCCCTTTTTTTTAAAGGAGTTTTATTAAGCTCATCGAGCTTTTCTTTTACCGCTGATTTTACTTCTTCCAAAGAGAAGAACTTTCGATTCCGAAGGGCTGCAATAATCCATGTGGTAGCGAACTTAACGGTTCCTTCAGCAAGACTTTTGTCTTGTGGAGCACGAACCCTGGCAGGAACGATTGCTGTTTCATAGTATTCAGCCATCTCAGCATAACTTTTGTTTAGAATTGTCTCGTACCTTGTATTCTTAGAAACACCTGTTTTAAGATTGTCCGGAATTAAAAGCCGGGTAACTCCACCAAAGTACTGATAAGCATGTACATGACAAAGAAGCCAGTTGGTTGTTTTCATATCGTCGCAAGCTTCTACATATGCATAGCAACTGCAAGGCAGAACTGCGGCGAACAAATAAGAATCTGTAGCTTCGCCAGTTACACGATCGTAATAAGGAATGGTTGTACCAGCCCAATCGACCTGCATAGCATCTCCAGGTTTATGTGTGATACGCATCGTGGCTTTTGTGAGCCTTGCCCATTTGCGATATTTGTCACAAAACTGCGTGTACATGTATGGCGTCAGCTTAGATGCATAGCAATCGGAGCAGTATTCTGTCCATAATAGGGTGAGATTTACACCTGGCTTTGCTAATTCTTTGTGTATGTAGCTGTAATCAGGCTCCTTTCTGGGATTGACTGCTTCTAACTTATTAGGATAAAGCAGTGCATAAACCTTTTCATTGGTCAGTTGGTCATCCAACGGCCAACATAAGTTATTTTCAGCAGCCAGTTTTATGACCTCGCTGATTGTGTTGCGTGAGCTATGCACGCTTGCAGCGATTTGACGCTGCGTGTACTTAAGGCTATTAAGTCTTACGATTTCTCGATAATCAACCATAATTATCGAACCTCCTATATGAATAGTCACACGTATTGTGTGCCAACTTCATTATAGGATAAATCTATATGAATGGCTCATCTTCCGTGAGGGTGGCTCTATTCATCCGTGAGAGTGGCTCTGAATCCCCGTGCAGATGGTCCTATGTTACCGGAATATACACCATAAATGAAAAAGTCCCACCGGGTTGCGCATGAAAATCAGAGGCGTGGTGGGTTCTGTTAATATTATTATACTGTTTTTATTGCGCCTGTCAAGATTTCTTTTTTCGAAAAAAGAGAAATTGCTACTATTTTTTGCAGTCCTCCTGCTCCATAGGACAGTAACAAAAGGACTGCATTGTCAATTACCTATATATCAACTCACTTAACACAATTTCTTCTGCACGATTGAAAATACTATTCATTTTCTGAACCCATTCCCACTGGTTATCTTCCTTCATTTTCTCAGTTACAGATTCAGCTTTTTGCATTTGACTGATAATCACCTGTAATCGCTCCAATGCTTGCTCATTTATGTCTGCAAGATATGTCCAGAGCTGGCAACTCAGCAGCAAATCATTAAATAACGCCAGATTATTTTCTTTCAGATATTCTCGGTGCATACGTCCATATTTTCCAATAGGGCGGTTTTCCTCCGGCAGTTTCAGATCCGGTATATAATAATCTCCAACCAGTACATAATCAATTCCATTTTCTGTAATTTTTTCTTTCATCGTATTTGACCCCTTTCACAACATATTTATCATAGCTTGACTTCATCTGTCGTAAAAGTGTCGTAAATTCAGGTCGGATTTTGAAAAAATCCTTGATTTTCAAAGGTTTTCAGCACTATTTTCGTCACCTGCCGTGGCAGATGAAAAGTATTTTTATCATACTATTGTGTCCCCTTAAACTCCTTAAATAGCCATACAAGTTCTTTCTTATCTTTCCTCAACTATCCTCTTCTTTCTAATCGCAGAAATGTTCCTCAGCAATTTGATCCAACTGAGCTGCAATCAAATTAAATTCTTTATTCAAATCCAGTGTTTTCACACTGATCTTGTTTCCTCCTATTACAAAACTGCAATCCGGTGTAATAGACTCTTCCGTTTTCGCATACAGCAGCATACCAGATACATTACCAGTATTCATCGCATCCTGGTTCTTAACATACGTAAAAATCTGATACATATTTCCAGAATAAAGGGTTGCTTTGTTATACTGCATCTGCATAGTATGACTATAATATTTAGTATCGATGATAAGAACCTGCTCTTTGTACCTGAGAAAAACATCGGTCTGCATAATAGGCAGAAATCTTATTATATTCTCTTCTTCACCTTCTGCCAAATTCCACTTAACCTGAGCTGCCCTAACTTCTGACAAATAAGAATGATGTCGCTTGAAATATTCCAATACAAATTTCTCATAAAGTTTATGCATATGAGCATCCGAAAAAGACGCTATCTTATATTTTCCTTTATCTGTAGTCTGCAGCATGCCATCCAGAACAAAATAGCAAACATTCATCAGCATCTCATAATTCTTATTACTGCGCTGATACATCAGACTGTTCCATCTGATACTTGGAGGATCAATTACATCTACATCATTAAAGAATAGAATCACCTTTTTCAAGTCTGCCTTATGCAGTTTTTTCACCCCGGAATCCCTAAGCAGAATCGTTATTGTGGTCTTCAGTATCTGATTAAAGATATTGTTCACCGAAAGCTCATCATATTCGCAGGACAAAATCTTTTTCCTCTGGATCTGGTTTTTAATGGTTCCATAAATATCCAGCTTGCCCCTCATAACGGACAAGTCTTCATTCTTTGTAATATACTCTCGATGAAGTCCCTGCTTAATCTGTTGAGAAACACCCTTTGCAAGAATTGCTGCAAACAGATCCTGTATATTGTCAAAATCCTCAGCTGCAACATCATCATAATTCTTCTGTCTAAGAACTTGAAATGCATAGGCAAGCATATAATAAATATTTCTTATAAAAATACCCTTGTCCTTAGTCATTGAATACCCCTATTAATAGATTCTCCCATTGCTGAACTTTCTGCCTATCGTCGAACCAATATTCCTGCAGCAGAGGAATTATATCGTAATATACAACTGACTTCATCCATTCCTCCGTACAATTTTCCTGGCCGCAAAAATAACTGTGACCAATGCGAAAACCTGGGCCAAGAGAATCATCTGCATTGATTTCCCTGTTTAAATCAATTATCTGCTCTATAAGGGCATTAAACGTTTCGTTTTGCAGCGATGTCTGATATAATTTAAATCCTTCAGAATTAAACCCTGGCTCCATCTCATAAAAACTGAATCTTCTTCTGAGGGCATAGTCAATCATTGCCAGACTTCTGTCAGCAGTATTCATCATAGATTTTGGGGTACAGAAAAGGCTGTGCCTGAGTATGCAAGCGTTGCCTTTGTGCCTCTGTAATCTTTTTCGATAAGCATCAGAAGCTCACCGAAAATCTTACTCATATTTCCACGATTGATTTCATCAATAATGAAAAAATAATCCGTATCCGGATGATCTGCTGCAGTCATACAGAATTTGTAGAAAATGCCATTTGTGAGCTTAAATCCTTCGTCCTGGGGTTTATATCCCATGACAAAATATTCATATGAATAATTTTGATGGAACTGAATAAACTCAATTTTAGAGTCATCTTTCTTACCCATCATCGAATATGCCAGTCTCTTTGCGGCGAAAGTTTTACCTACACCTGGTGCTCCCTGAAGAATCAGATTCTTTTTATTTTTAAGAAGAGCTGCTAAGGTAGCATAACTCTCTTCCGTCATATATACCTCACTAAGAAAATCCTCTTTTGTATATGGAATCATAAAGTCCTCTTCTTGCGCTTTTCTATATACATAGTATGAAGATAAATCTATCTCCGGAACATATCTGTGTTCTCTTTCCGCAGTCTTTATCTTAATCCACTTAGCAGTAAGTTTACTTGCTAATTCATCTGTTATAATCACTTTTTTCCCAAACTCTGTAAGAGACCACACCCCACTTTCACTTTTATCAATCATTCCTTCATAAACTAAGTAATTTCGAGCCCAATCTATGTTATTTAATACCTGAGCATTTCCTTTAGAATTTACCACTTTAAGTTCATCCTCTGTAATACCATAATCCTCAATAATTTTCTGATGAACATGTAGTCTTTTGCCGCTCCCTCCCATTTTATATAGAGTTTCAATGATCGGAGCATACCATTTTGAAAACTTCGCATCAGAATGCAATGAATCCAGATCAACTTCCTTTTCCTGATTATAAAATCTGCTGACGAAAAAACCTACATCTAACGTCAGCGTAATTTTTCTTGGATCTGGATAACATTTTTCGTCCAATACGTTTCTTAACATTTTATCAAGTTCACTATCATTTGAAAGAATTTCTCTGATCTCGTTATAAAGTCTAAAACTATTTTCTACATTCGCCGCAGAGCTGCCTTTTTTAGGAATGAAATCACTCTCTATCTCCTTAGACAGTGCCCGTACTTCTGAATATTTATAAATATAATATTTATCCGGATATTTAAGCCAAAGGTATATACTGACTGCATTTGTCGTTTGATAATGTTGTTTCCATGTTCCGTCATCATATTTTACACGCAATTCCTCAGCAGATGTTATAAACTGTTCAATACGCTGTGCCAGAGCTGTGGATTCATCAAAAAGCTTTATAAACATGGATCTGACGGCTTCTGGATCAGCCATCGCAAACGATTTAATCATTCCCTTAGGATAATTATTCATATTTGCCAATAAATTATACGTCTTCTCTGTCGACTCCATAAACATATCAAGAAAATTCTTAGCATTTATATCCCAGTGATTCTGGAAATGTTGGATTGCTTCCCACTTGTACATTTCATCTTTCCAATGATTTGGAAAATATTCTTTATATGCAGCAATAACCAACAATAATTTTTCGCCATTGATCATATAATACATTCTCCTTTAGGTTCTGATTTTCATAGGAATCTGTGCCGCAGGTACTGTCTCATCACCTGTTTGCCTCCCCCTACACCCTCCAGACCTCATACCCCTGTCTTCTGGCAGAATCATAAACCGGGCGCATATTTTTCTCTAATATGCTGAAAAACTCTTCTCTCCTGTTCCCTTTCCGGTATAATTCCTGGCTGGCCCAGATAGAATGAAGGTTATCGCGGTAACAGGCTTCATATAGCTTTCTTATCCTTGCTTTTCCGTGAATCAGTTCATACATAATGTATTGATTTTCAGCAAAACGCGCAAAGAATCTGTCCCACTGCGGCAGGCGGTTGCTTTTTGAGGAATTCAGAGAGGAATCCATTGGCATTAAATTCCACAGTTCATCGTTCATCACAAATGACCATGGAATGAAATGGTCTACATCGTAGGATTCCTTTTTAATTGGTTCATGCTTAAACACATCTGTAATACTGGTTGTATCCAGGATTCCCTCCCACAGTCTTCGGACATGGGCAAGTTTCCTCATTTTATCGTCTAACGGCATCAGTTTGTATACAAGGCCTGGAACTTCTGGGTTATTGTTCTGCAGCCAGCGTACCTTTTCATACTGAATCCATCCTAAAATGGCAGTCATCTGATCCTGAATCATCTGAATCCATGCTTCCTGAAAGATGATTTTCCGTTCCAGGCCTTTTTGACTGTCAAAGGTATACAGAAGCAAGGTTCCTCTGCTGTTGAGTCTATTGTAGTAAGCTATCATTCTGCCAGCGCTGCTGTTTAAATCAATGTACTCTGAACTTCGATTGGCAAATCCCGACAGGGCTTTATAGGGCACATTTTTCGTCAGCACCATCTTCTCTTCATGCAGCTCTTTGTCAAATTCTGCAATTTTATTTTTGATTTCCACTTTTGATGCGTTAGCTGGCAGCCCGCTTAGTTTATATAATTTCAATACTGCCTTTTCCAGGCTGTCTTTGATTTCTCCGTCTCCCCAAATACCGCTGAGATGCACATGGAATTCCAGCACAGAATACCAGGCATTGGAAATCATCTCATTGATCATTTCATCATAGGAAACCTCATATCTGTCCTCTGAAATCAGCTTCACGATCGCTTCCAGCCAATAAAATTTATAACAGTAGGACGGATCCTTCAGCATTCTTGCAAATCCCCCAATATCCAGTGTATTGTAATACTCTGCAACTATCTGCAGCTGGGACTCTGCTTTCTGAAAATCAGATTTAGCCATCTTTCCTCTCCTCTGCCGGTTCTTACATCTCCTGTCATCCATTGCTTTTCAATCTTTAATTCTGGAATACCCGCCAGCAATTTCGCCGCCGAGGCCTCTGTCAGATCGGTAAAATATCTTCCGTTTCGTTCTCCTTCAAACTCCCCGTACTTGAATGAAGTATAAATAATTCCACCTGTTTTTACTGCCCGGCTCATTTTATGGATGATATCTGGCAATTCCTTCTTTTTTGCATGTAAGATCGAGGCACACGCCCAGATTCCATCATATTTTTCTATTTCTTCTAATTCTTCAAAAAACATATGTTTTACTGAAATACCGGTATATTTGCTTGCTAGTTTGCACAGTATTTCAGAGCCATCGGTTGCTTCTACCCGATATCCCTGAGCCAGAAAGTCCTTTGTATCTCTTCCAGAACCGCAGCCAAAATCAAGGATATAGCCGCCTTCTGGAACCAGCTCCAGAAACACGTTTTGAATCTCTGTAAAATTCACTGCTGCCGTTCCATCTGCAAAGCTCTGCGCATTTTGATTATAATATTCTATTGTACTCCCCATAAAACAGTATCCTCTTTGCCAAAGACTACAAATACTCCTCCACCATTGGAATCAGCCCTTTGTCTGCTGGCAGCCAGTCGACGCTGTAAAGTGTATCCTTGGTCAGCCATTTTGCCGCTTCATGCTCCTTTAAAACTAAGTTTCCTGACTTAATATGACAGATGAAGCAGTCCATGGATAAATGGAAATTAGGGTAATCATACTCTACTGTATCTAACAGCTTTACTACCTGAACTTCAGTATCTAATTCTTCTTTTATCTCTCGCACAATTGCAGCTTCCGGTGTCTCTTCTGGCTCAATTTTTCCTCCTGGAAATTCCCATCCATCTTTAAATTCTCCATATCCTCTCTGTGTTGCAAATACCTTTCCCTGCTCTATCATAATAGCTGCTGCGACTCTGATTGTTTTCATAGTTTCTCCTGTTCTTCTTTCTTATCCATTGATCATATATTCATAAATATCTTCTCTTACCGGCGTATCTAGCGCCCACTCAATCTCCACTGCTGTTTTGTCTGTATTTGGCATGACAAATTCTCTCACAGCGCCTGTGGAGCTCATTTTCCCCAGATAATAGAATTCTTTTGATATTTTATCATCCTTATTTTTTCTTACAACAGATGGACAGCGATCCCTCGCTCTCTTGCCTTTAGAAAATTTTGAACATCCTCTGACTCAAGACTCCTTCCACTTTTTGAAATGGCAATCAGCCTTTGATTGTTGATAAAATGGTCTTCATATTTTGTAGTATCGCTGATATCTTCCTGCTTATGGTAATTGATAAACACAGGAAATGTTTTTGTCTTTTTGTCATATTTATAGCCGCCAATATTTAACGGTACTTCATTTTTTTCCCAATTTAATAAGTGACAGGCATCTTCGTATGTATATTTCTGATACAGCACTAAGTCTGTGTCCTGATACCGCATGCTGAAATTCCTCTGATAGCGTGCAATACCAAAGTCGATCAGTTCTTTTAACATATCGAAAAAATCTTTATTTCTCAGCATTTTCTGAAACGGCTTTGAAATACCGTAATCGTCTCCTTCCTGTTCCAGAAAAACACAATCAGCATATGTTTTCTTTGCTGCACTGGTTGGAAATTGATTGGTCATCACATTTATAATGTTTGCAGCGCAATTATCATCTATGGAGCAGTTGTAGTTCTCCTTCAGTGATGTTTGCAAACTTCTCATAATTCCATGATGATATCCCAGTAAACGTTTTAATAATTCCAGCTCATGGATTCGTTTTCCACTGGCCAATTTTTGTGAAACAAACGCTATAACTGTTTCTTCCCCCTTGGACAAACGAATCGTATATTCTTTTTCATATTTGACGAGAAATTGATAATAGGATCCCAGGCTCTTATTGTCAAAAATCCGGAGTACATCCATCTCTCCATATTTATCAAAATCTTCCAGCGCTGGAATATGGCCCAACTTATTTTTTTAATTGATGTAATTTTCACGAATTAATTTAGTGTCGCTAAAATTGGCATTATCAATAGCCTGAAAAATCCGCTTTCGTGAAATCTCGTCAAAATGAATGGTGCTGGAGCCGGGAATGACACGACCTCCTTCCGTCACATAGCGGCGAATATTGTCCTTATTATAAGTTCTGTCGCCGGAAAGTGCGATCGGAATCATAAAATTATTTCGATAATTTCCGATAAAATCAATCACCACCACATATTCTTTTTCTTCTGACTTTCTGAGTCCACGACCCAGCTGCTGAATAAATACAATGGGGGACTCTGTGGGACGAAGCATAATCACCTGATTAATTTCCGGTACATCTACACCTTCTGAAAAAATATCGACAGATAAAATGTAATCCAGAGCATCCTCTGATTCATCACCAGCCAGCCGCTCAATGGCTGCTGCCCTGACTGCCTCTGAATCGCTGCCGCTCAGTACCAGAGTTCTCCACCCCTTTTCATTAAATTTCCTGGATAATTCCCGCGCCTCATCAATCCGGCTGCAAAAGATGAGTCCCTTTACCCGCTCTCCGCTGTATCCGAAAAACTCGGCTTGTTTCATTACATTATGAACTCGTTCCTCTGATGTCAGATAACGAAAGCCTTCCACTTTCTCCTCTGCTGTTTTTCCTCCGTCTGAAACCACCTCTAAGTCGGTAATTCCGAAGTAGTGGAACGGGCAGAGCAAGTCCTCTTCCATGGCATCCTGCAGACGAATCTCGTATGCAATCTGGTGGTTAAAAATTTCATAAATATTTTTTCCCTCCAGATTATCGTCACGCTTGTCCGGTGTAGCCGTCATTCCCAGCCAAAGCTTCGGTGTAAAATAATCCATAATTTTTTTATAGCTTCCGGCAGAGCTGTGGTGGGCTTCGTCTATAATAATCAAATCCCAGGTATCCTTTTGATACCTCTGCAATGTTTCTTCCTTGCTAAGTGTCTGCACCGTGGCAAATACAATATCTGCATCATAGTCCTGTCGGCTTCCAGTGACCATTCCCATAGAAGCCTGTCCGCCAAATACCTTGCGATATGATTTTAATGCCTGCTTTGCAATCTGGTGGCGATGCACCAGAAAGAGAACCCTCTTAAATTCCAATTCTCTGGCCGCAAAGGCAGAAGCATATGTTTTTCCCGTTCCGGTTGCAGAAATCAGAAGCGCTCTTTCCTCACCGGCTTCATACATAGTACGCAGATTGTTAATAAAACCAATCTGCATCGAGTTCGGCTGCAAACGGTACATCTCTAAAGAAGGAATCTCTTCCTGTCTGGCCGTTTCCCTTTGCTTTTTAATGGGCTTATTTTTTGTGTAGAGTTTTGTATACGACTCAATAAACTGTTCAAATGACAGAGACTCTTCTGCGTTCCAGAGCTGCTCAAACTCAGATACCAGATTCTGCGCATACTCTCCCTGGTCGGTCGATACGATTTTTGTGTTCCATTCACGGTTTTTAGTCAGAGCGCTGAGAGTCATATTGGAACTTCCCACAATCATTCGATAGATTTCTTTTTTCTTGAAAATATATCCTTTTGTGTGAAATCCTTCTTTGGCGTTCTCCGTCACAAACATTTTCAGCTCAATATTTTTAAAGTTGGCAAGGATGCGAAGGGCTTTCGGATCACTAAATGCCAGATAATCTGTTGTGAGAATTCGTCCAGGAATCCCACGGCACTCCAGCTCTCTCAGTGTCTGAAGCAGAGGCGTAATACCTCCCATCGTAATAAATGCCACACTGATCGAAAATTCTTCGCAGGATAAAAGCTCATTCTCAATAGATGAGAATACCTTTCTGCCTTCCCTGTAGTTATTCGATATAAATTGCGGCCTATAAGCTAGGTTTGATGAAATTGCCTGATTCATAAAGGCTGTTGTCAGGCCCTGCTGCAGCTGAAGAATCTTTTCCTGTTCCATCCTGCTTTCTTTCCTCCAGATAGTCACGAACTGTTTGCCTTTTATCATACCACATTTACCAGGTTTTCTAAATATCTTTCCTATATACAAAAAAGTCCAGCAGAAACAATTCTGCCAGACTTTCTCCCCTACTCCTCCATCTTTCCCCGGTTCATCTTAAATACCCGGTCCACGTAGCTTAAATACTCCAGCTCGTGGGTGCTGAGGACTACGGTGGTTCCGGAGCGGCTGATATCCTTCAGCATCTGCATCACCTTGTGGGAATTTTCCGGGTCCAGGTTGCTGGTGGGCTCGTCCGCCAGGATGACCTTGGGCTGGTTTAACA
>ERZ791871.2581-NODE-2581-length-11666-cov-2.584790_pt1 | contig 11666 bp, 6 predicted proteins | sample MGYA00510280_ERZ791871 | MGnify/ENA primary metagenome ERZ791871 (study PRJEB30046, sample SAMN00792111) | human gut metagenome | study: EMG produced TPA metagenomics assembly of the A metagenome-wide association study of gut microbiota in type 2...
GGGTGATCTCATCAAAATCTTCTAAGGAGAAGAGATAATGAGCAATACGACCACTACTGCGAACGGCACGGCTCGTTGCGGAAAGCTCGGCCAGCGCGTAGCGTACGCGTGCGGCAACCTTGGCCAGTCCGCGTTCTATAACGCACTGAGCACCTACTTCGTCGTCTATGTGACGAGCTCCTTGTTCGCTGGTGTTGATAAAGGCGTCGCCACCAAGCTGATCGGCGTCATCACCGGCCTGGTCGTGGTGATCCGTATCGCGGAGATCTTCATCGACCCGCTGCTGGGCAACATCATCGACAACACCACCACCAAGTGGGGCCGTTTCCGCCCATGGCAGTTCCTCGCCGGCGCGATTTCGTCCGTGCTGATCGTGCTAGTGTACACCGGCCTGTTCGGCTTGGTGAACGTGAACACCACGTGGTTCATCGTACTGTTCGTCATCACCTTCATCGTGCTCGACGTGTTCTACTCCCTGCGTGACATCTCCTACTGGGGTATGATCCCTGCATTGAGCTCCGACTCCCACGAGCGCTCCACCTACACCGCACTCGGCTCCTTCACCGGCTCCATCGGCTACAACGGCATCACCGTCGTGGTCATCCCGATCGTCACCTACTTCAGCTGGGTGTTCACCGGCAAGTACGCCGAAAGCCAGTCCGGCTGGACCTGCTTCGGTATTATCGTCGGCCTGCTCGGCCTCTTGACCGCATGGACCGTTGCCTTCGGCACCAAGGAGAACGAGAGCGCCCTGCGTTCCAAGGCCCAGAAGAACGGCAACCCGATCGAAGCCTTCAAGGCCATCTTCCAGAACGATCAGCTGCTGTGGGTTGCCTTGAGCTACCTGCTGTACGCCATCGCCAACGTGGCCACCACCGGCGTACTGATCTTCCTGTTCAAGTTCATCCTCGACAACCAGGCCGCATACTCCCTCACCGGCGTGATCGCACTGGTCGCAGGCTTGGTTATGGCTCCGCTGTACCCGATCCTGAACAAGCGCATTCCGCGCCGCTACCTGTACATCGGCGGCATGATCTCCATGATCGCCGGCTATGTGATGCTCGGCATCTTCTCCGACAACATCATCATGGTGTTCGTGGCTCTGGTGCTTTTCTACGTGCCGGGCACGCTCATTCAGATGACCGCCATCCTGTCGCTGACCGACTCCATCGAATACGGCCAGCTCAAGAACGGCAAGCGCAACGAGGCCGTCACCCTGTCCGTCCGCCCGATGCTCGACAAGATCGGTGGCGCCATGTCCAACGGCATCGTCGGCATCATCGCCGTGGCCGCTGGCATGACCGGCAATGCGACCGCAGCCGACATGACCGCATCCAACATCCACATCTTCAAGATCTGCGCCTTCTACATTCCGCTCGTGCTCATCATCCTGAGCCTGATCGTGTTTCTGTTCAAGGTGAAGATCACTGAGAAGATGCACGATGAGATCGTCAAGGAGCTCGAAGTGAAGCTCGCCAACGGTGAGATCGAAGCCGACGACGCTCAGACCGTGGAAGCCGTCGAGGCGGTTGCCGTGGCTGAAACCGCTGGAACTGCTGGAACCGCGACTCCGGCGGGCCAACCTGAATCCCGATAACTGAAATTCCCCTTCCTTTCCGACAACCAGGGCCGCCTGAAGCACTCCATCCGCTGCAGGCGGCCTTTCATTCTTTTCGTCTCCATGCCTCTCATCCCGTCCGGGTTCCTCCACTCACTGGAACAATCTGGACGATAAAAGGCCTGTCAGCGGGAGGATTCCTCCGCTCACTGGAGGTTTTTGGACAGTACGGGGGTATTTTGCGGTCCGGATTCTTCCAGCGACTGGAGGAATATGGATGCTTGGAGAGTTGCAGACGGGGCGATTCTTCCGGTGGCTGGAGGTTTTTGGACGTTAGCAGGTCTGTTAGCGGGTAGCTTCCTCCACCGACTGGAGGTTTTGGGTCGCTAAGGCGTCCGGAGCTATGCTTCGCCGATGAGGGAGCCGCGTTCGTGGATCGTCGGCACCAGTGTGCGGATCACGATGGTGGCCTGTCCGCGCAGGGTGAGATCTTCGCCTTGCCTGCAACGGTGAATTTGCGGCGCCTCCTGATAATCCGTGGTCACGGTGCGGCTGATTTCGTTTTCCATCGCGTCGATGAATTGAGTATTGACGATTTCCGGCGCACCATATACCGAAATGTCGCGCAGATCCAACAATCCTGCCGGTATGGCCATGACGCGCCCGAGCAACGCGCCCGCTTCGGTGAGAATATGCGTACGCGCGGCGGGATCCTGCGAGATGCGTTGCTGCAACCTGTCACCGGAAACGAATGATTCGAGACATCCCTGTTTGCCGCATTCGCAGATTGGCCCGTTCGGGTCGACCACCACGTGTGCGATTTCTCCGGCAGTGAAGGAACTTCCTTCGATGATGACGTCGTTGAGGCATAATGCCGCGCCGACGCCCCGCCCGATGGAGATGAGCATGGAATTGGGGGAGCAGTCGCCGAAGAATCGTTCCGCCACAAGTGCCGCATTGGTGTCGTTGCCTACGATCACGGGCACTCCGGTGGCGTTTTCCACTTCGGTTTTCAGCGGCAGTTCGCTCCACCCCAAGTGCACGGATTTGCGCACCACGCCGTTGGGTTCCACAATGCCGGTCACCGCGATGCCGATGCCAAGGGTCGGCAGTGGCGTTGAGCTGATGAGCTGCCTGCAGAGGTCGATCACGTCATTGACGCTGCAGCCATGGTCGACGGGAAGCTCGGTGCGGTCCACGATTCTGCCGGAAAGATCCGCCAGCGCTCCTTTGACGAGCATCGGATTCGACAGGTCGACGGAGACGATTCGCCAGAAATCGGTGTCGATGGCGAGCACTTGTGAACGTTTACCGCGCCCTTCGCGATTGTCGGGGCCGAGTTCGCGCAGAATGCGATTGTCGACCATTTCGCCGGTCACTTCGCTGGTGGTGAAGCGCGAAAGTCCGATGAGTTTGCCGATATTGGCTCGCGACATTTGTGTTGCGGGGAAAAGCTGCTCGAATGCGGCGGTGATATTGCTGATTCGAATGTCGGAAGGTGATGCCTTTGCTTGGGTACCGCTCACGATGTCCTCGCTTTCTTGTGTGGAGCCGATACATATTGTAGTTTGTGGCGATACAAGTGCGTTATGTAATTTTTATTGGCAATAAAGATTACTAAACAAGAGTATACGGCATTTTTCCTCGAATTGCGATTGCTTTACGATTGTTACTAAATGGCGGAATTTCAGCTTTTTTGTGGAATGGCAATCGCGTGCCGGATTTAAATGTAAGGAAACTTGACAAAAAAGGATTACGTAGGTATGCTGTGACTATCCGGTGCAAGGAGGTGCCGGAATAATCTCACGAAGGAGAGAGATATGCGATCCCACACTCAGCGTTTGATGGTTTGCGCAGCTTCTTTCGCGGCTCTGTGCATGGGTCTTGCAGGATGCGGTTCCAATACGGCCAGCACCGGCGGGGATTCCGGGGAGGTCGTCAACCTCACGTACATGCACCGTCTTCCGGATTCCGAAGGCATGACCTTGGTCAAAGACATTGTTGCCAAGTGGAACAAGGATCATCCGAACATTCAGGTCAAGGCCACCAAGTTCGATGGTGCCGCACAAGATATGATCAAGAAGCTGGAAACCGACGTCAAGGCCGGCAATGCTCCGGATCTTGCACAGGTCGGCTACGCCGAAGTGCCTGAGGTGTTCACCAAGGGCTTGCTCGAAGACGTGACCGAAGAGGCCGCGAAGTACAAGAGCGACTTCGCCGAAGGCCCATATTCCATGATGCAGGTTGACGGCAAGACCTACGGCCTGCCGCAAGACACCGGCCCGCTTGTGTACTTCTACAACCAGAAGGCTTTCGACGAACTGGGCATCAAGGTTCCCAAAACCAAGGATGAGCTGATCGAAGCGGCAAAGACCGCGGCCGCGTCCGGCAAGTACATCATGGATTACGAAGCCGATGAGGCCGGCAACATCTTCGCAGGTTTGGCAAATGCTTCCGACCCGTGGTACACCGTCAAGAATGACGCTTGGGTGGTCAACACCAACGGCAGCGGTTCGCAGGCTTTTGCTGAAACCTTCCAGGAACTGATCGACAACAAGGCCACGCTGACCAACCCGCGTTGGGTGCCGTCGTTCGACGCATCCCTGCAGGATGGCACGCTGATCGGCAACATCGGCGCCGCTTGGGAGGCTCCGCTATTCAAGGACTCCGCAGGAGACACCGGCAAGGGTGACTGGCGTGTCGCCCAGATCGGTGACTGGTTCGGCAATGGCACCAGCACCGGCCCTGACGGTGGTTCCGGCGTCGCAGTGCTCAAGGGTTGTGAGCACAAGGCCGAAGCCATGGAATTCCTCGACTGGTTCAACACTCAGGTTGAGGATCTGACCTCCCAAGGTCTGATTGTGGCCGCCAGCACCGAAACCGCGAAGACCCCTGAATCCTGGAACGAATTCTACGGCGGCCAAGACGTGATGAAGGAATTCGCTACTGCCAACGACAACATGGTCGCATTCAACTACATGCCGGGCTACTCCGCGGTCTCCGCAGCTATGCAGGAAGCCGCCGACAAGGCAGCCGACGGTTCCGGCAAGGTGGCGGACGTGTTCCCTGTGGCACAGCAGACCTCCATCGACACCCTCAAGAACTACGGCCTGTCCGTAGCGAAGTGATCGACGTATGGAACCAGGGATCACCCGCTCTGATTCCATAACCCCTCCAACGACGGTGTGGAGCCAACGCAACACACGGCTCCACACCGTTCCTTATGAAAATATTCCTTGTGAATATTCCCTATGAATCGATCTAGCTGATTCGACGGAGCGGCTGAAACCGGCACTCCTCTCCCGTGATGACGATTTGGATACGGCGATTCGAACTGTGAAAGATGCCACCAATGATGAGTGGCATCCGATGCGAAAGATAGGTACATCATGACTGCAACAACGCAAGCGGCGAAACCAAAGCGCACTGATGCGCAACGCCGCGAGAATCGAACAGGATGGGCGTTCATGGCGCCATTCGGCATACTGTTCGCCATCGTATTCATCATCCCGATTTTCTATGCCATCTATTCCAGCTTCTTCCGTCAGGTCACCGAGGGCGGCGGCGCGTACGGCGGCGGCGAATTGGTGAATAAATTCGTAGGATTCCAGAATTTCGAGTACGTGCTTACGTCCGGCAATTTCTGGTCCGGTGTGGGCAGGGTGCTGATTTACACCCTCATTCAGGTGCCGCTGATGATCATCATCGCGTTGGCTTTGGCGATGGTCATCGATTCGTTCGTGGTCAAGCACATCACGGGTTTCCGTCTCGGCTACTTCCTGCCGTACGCCATTCCAGGTGTGGTCGCATCCATCATTTGGGTGTACCTGTATAACGGTCAGATTTCGCCGATCGTCAAAGGTCTTGCGGCCATCGGAATAAACGTTGATTTCTTCAGCAAGAACGTTGTGCTCGCTTCCATGGCAAACATCACCACATGGACGTTCACCGGCTACAACATGCTGATTTTCTTGGCCGCACTGCAGGCGATTCCGCACGAACTGTACGAAGCCGCACGCATTGATGGCGCAAGTGGATGGCAGATCTCCATGCGCATCAAACTGCCGAACGTGCGTTCCGCGGCGCTGCTGTCCATGTTGCTGTCCATCGTCGGCACAATCCAGCTATTCAACGAACCGCAGATCATGCAGACCGCCGATCCGGGCATCTCCAAAACCTATACGCCAATGATGATGGCCATGAACACTTCCCAAGGCACGCTGACTCCGGGCGGTGACGGACCCGCATCGGCGGTCGCCATCGTCATGGCACTGATCGCAGGCGTTCTCGCCATGATCTACGCACTGGTCGAGAGGAAGGCGAACGAACAATGAGCAACGCAGTCGCAGCAAGAAAAGACGAACGCGCCCGCAGAAAAGCGGAACGCATGATGGAAAAGCAACGCGAAGCGGCCGAACACGATCTGCCGCGCTCCATGCGCCCATCGCCGATCACCAAAACCATTACCGTGATCGTGCTCGTCGTAGCGCTGATCTACTTCCTCTTCCCAATCTATTGGGCCATCATCGCATCCACCAAAACACCATCGCAGCTGACCAGCAGCAACGGATTGTGGTTCGCCGTCGGACTTGACCAGATTCCCGACGCCATCGCAACCAACTATTCGAAGCTTATGGGGTGGACCCGTGGCCAATTCTGGCGTTGGGTGCTGAATTCCCTGATCTACTCCGGGGTTTCCGCACTGATCGGCACCATTATTTCGGTGATGGCAGGCTATGCCACCGCAAAATTCAACTTCCGTGGCAAGGCCATCGCCATCGGCGTGGTCATGGGATGCATGCTGATGCCGGTCGCACTGCTCACCATTCCGCAGTACTCCATCTTCCACGCACTGCACCTGACCAACACCATGCTGGCGATCATCATCCCGTGCTGCGTTTCGCCATTCGGCTTCTTCCTCGGACGCGTGTACGCGCAAACCTCCGTACCGAACGAACTGTTGGAAGCGGCCCGCATCGACGGCGCCGGTGAAGCGAGAATCTTCTTCACCATCGTGCTCCGACTGCTCGCCCCAGCCATGGTGACCATCTTCCTGTTCCTCTTCGTAGGAACGTGGAACAACTTCCTGCTGCCGTTGATGATGGTTTCCTCCGACACCCTCAAGCCGGTCACGCTCGGCCTGTACGGCATGGTATCGCTCGCAACCTTCAACGATCGTGGATCGCTGATGATGGGCGCACTGCTCGGCGTACTGCCGGTGATCGTGCTCTTCCTCGGCTTGCAGCGCTACTGGCAGGCCGGCCTCGCGGCAGGCGCGGTCAAGGGTTGACGGGCATCCATCCAACTCCATGCGTGGCATGCAAACGCCACGCATGGAGTTGGATCAACAGAACAACCGTAATCCGGGCCCCACTATTTCAGGCAGGTACATGCAATGAACGCAAGACTGCACCATAACGGCCGTTCGCAAGGATGCGTCGGCATCGACATCGGCGGAACGAAAATCGAAGGCGTGCTGCTCGACGCAACAGACCGCGTCATCGACGTCTGCCGTATGCCATCGCACTCCGGTGAAAGCAACGTCGTAACCGACATCGTGCGCGTCGCCCGCATACTGTCCAACGAAGCGCTGCCCATCGGCATTGGCATTCCAGGGCAGGTGAACTGCGCAACCGGGCAAGTGAGCAACGTCGTCAATCTTGATATTGAAACGTTGGAACTTGGCGAACGCGTCAGCGCAATCATGCACGCTCCGGTGCACGTGGAAAACGATGTGAACGCGGCTGCGGTCGGAGCCGCGGAATTCGTGGAACAAGTCGACGGCAACGCAACCGTCGTATTCCTCAACTTCGGTACGGGACTGGCCGCAGGACTCGTGCGCGGCGGGCAAGCCGAACACGGGTACAGCGGATCCATCGGCGAAATCGGGCACCTACCCATCGACCCCAACGGATTCGAATGCCCATGCGGGCAGCGTGGATGCTTGGAAACCGTGGCATCCGGCGGGGCCGTGGCAAAACTTTGGCCCTCCGCAAACCCGCCCATGCCTGATCTCATCCGCAAAGCGCGGCAAGGAGACGGGCATGCCAACGACGTGCTCGCCATGGTGGCCCACGCCATGGGCGACACCATCCAAATCGTCGCGCAAGCCTACGATCCGCAACGCATCATCATTGGCGGAGGCATGGCGAAAACCGGTGACGCACTCATCGAAGTCATCCAAGCCGAACTGAGCCGCAGAGCCGAAGGATGCCGATTCCTGACCACACTCGACATCGCATCGAACATCAGAATCGCAGCCATTGACCAACCAATCGGCGCAATCGGCGCGGCGCTCGCGGCAAAACGAGCGCAACCGCAATCGTGAATGCGTGATACTTCAGGCAGACTGGAACAAGCGCAACAATTCCGGAAATCCAGATCCGGCAATCCCGGCAATCCGAGAATCACAATCGAGAATTGAAATCGATAATCGACAATCGAAAGGCGAATCGATGGCAAGCGAGAACACCCGCAAATGGGCGATCATTCCCGAACCGAACAGCATGACGGTCGGCGAAGGCACGGTGCTGTTGCCCTATGCGGGGCGCGTGAACGAATCCATTGCGATTGGCGATGGCGATTTCCTGCTTGCGCATCAGCTTGTTGCCGACATACGTTCCGCGACAGGCACTGATTGGGATATTGCGACGGGCGATATGTGGTCGGGCTTCATCAGATTGCGTATTGCGGATTCGCGGGATTTCGATTCGCAGGATGGCGGTACCGCCGGCGCATACACGCTGACTATCAACACTGACGGCATTACGATTACCGGTTGCGATTTCGAGGGTGTGCGCAACGGCGTGCAGACCCTGCGTCAACTCATACGGCAAAACGGTGCCGTACTGCCGGAACTGCAGATTGCAGATGCCCCCGCATGCCAAATCAGGGGATATTACTTGGATGCGACGCGCGGCCGCGTGCCAACGCTCGCATGGCTCAAACAGTGGGCCGACAAACTCTGCCTCTACAAATACAACCAACTGCAGCTCTACATCGAGCATACGTTCGCATTCGACGGCATGAGCGAAACATGGCGCGGATCAAGCCCGCTCACGCCGGCAGACACACTCGAATTCGACCAATACTGCGCGAACCTTGGCATCGAACTCGTGCCGTCAGTCTCCACATTCGGACACCAATATGTGGCGATGCGCACGCAGGAACTGCGCGAACTTGGCGAATTCCCCGAAGACGCAGACCGGCCGTTCAGCTTCATCGAACGCATGAGGCACCACACGCTCAACGTCGCTGACGATCGAGCGTTCGCGTTCTCCACGCAACTGGTCGACTCGTATCTGCAACTTTTCCGTTCGAAGCGATTCAACATCTGCGCCGACGAAACCTTCGACCTCGGCAAAGGCAAGTCGAAGCAGGAAGCGCAACGTGTGGGCGTCGCAACGTTGTACGCAACATACGTGGGCAAACTCTGCGAACACCTGTCTAAGCAGGGCCGCGAACCCATGTTCTGGGGAGACATCGCCATCGAAATGCCGGAAATCCTTGAAACCCTGCCGAACAATGTCACCCTGCTGAACTGGCAGTACGAACCGGAAGCAACCGACGAAAAAATCCAACTCGTGGCGCAAGCCGGAGCCAAACAAATCGTATGCCCGGCCGTATGGGGGTGGAATGCGCTGCTCCCGCGCATCGACGATGCGTGGAACAACATCGCACGCATCGCACGCTACGGCCTCGACTGCGGTGCGGAAGGCATGCTCGTCACCGATTGGGGCGATTTTGGGCATGTCAACGATCCGCGCATGGCCGTGCCTGGCATGATATTCGGTGCGCAATATGCGTGGAATCCTGCCGGAGATACTGCTGAAGATGATTTGCTCGCGCGTGTTTCGCGCGTCGAATATGGCGATTGCAGCGCACGATTCGTTGCATTGCTTCGTAGCGCTTCCGCGCAAGCCGTATTCACTTGGCGTGAGCTTGTGGAATATCTCGAATTGGATGATGGTGCAGGAAACTGCAATACCGATGTTGCGCAAACCATCCCATGTTTGACCGAACGTCTTGCCAATCCGGAAAACGCATTGACCTTGCGTGAAGCACACAATCGCATGATGCGCAATATGGCAACGACAATCGAACGAATTCCGCAAGCCAATCGTGCATTGCAACAATGCATGGTCGACATCGCGCCGATTGCGGCACATATGGGAAATCCGGGCATTACTGCTGCCGTACGCATCGCCATGGAAGGGCAGCTGCTGCTCAATCGAGTGGGATTCGCGCTCGCCGAAGCGCATGACGTGCGTGATGCGCATGACGCTGGCGATTGGCGGCCTTCCGATTATCGTGCGCTGGCGCGCGAGCTCGAATGCTGGTGCGAGGCCTATGCGAAGGAATGGAACGCGACAAGCCAACCGTCGGAACTGCATCGCATTCAGGAAACCGTGTGGAAAGCAGCCGACGAGCTTCGCCGAATCAGCAAATAAATCATCAAGAAATCAGCAAAACGAAAAACGTCAATCCAATGCCAATGAAAGGAACATCATGACCGAAGTCATCATCGTGAAAAACGAGCGCGAAGCAGGCGATATTTACGGCCGTTCAGTCGCCGATCTCATCAAAACCAAGCCGAATGCGGTGCTGGGACTGGCAACCGGATCCAGTCCGCTCGCCGCATACCAGTCGCTCGCACGCATTGTGCACAGCGAGCATATTGACGTATCGCAGGTGCGTGGTTTCGCATTGGACGAATATTTGGGATTGCCGCTTGATCACCCGCAGTCATATCATTCCACCATTCACCGCACGGTCGTGGAACCGCTTGGACTGAACCCTGATTTGGTGCACGTGCCTGGTGACGTGCTCGACGGGGCGCCGCTGAGCGACGGCGAACGCATTGCGGCTGCCGGTCCCGCCTACGATAAGGCAATCGAAGAGGCCGGTGGCATAGATGTGCAGATTCTGGGCATTGGCACGGATGGGCATGTGGGCTTCAATGAGCCGGGATCGTCACTTGCTTCCGGCACGCGCGTCAAAACGTTGGTTGAGCAGACGCGCATCGATAACGCCCGATTCTTTGACGACGACATCGACAAGGTGCCTACGCATTGCATCACGCAGGGTATCGGCACGATTCTCAAAGCCCGCCACTTGGTGCTGCTGGCCTTCGGTTCGGGCAAGGCCGAGGCTGTGGCCGAAACGGTGGAGGGCGGTGTGAGTGCGTTCTGCCCGGCGTCCGCGCTGCAAATGCATCCGCACGCCACCATCATTGTGGACGAGGAGGCCGCGAGCCGCCTGCGTCACAAGGACTACTACCGTTACGCCTACGCCCACAAGCCCGCCTGGCAGCACATCTGATTGCTGCTCCGCAGTCGGTGTCCGCTAGCGTCCGGATTCTTCCACTCGCTGGAACATTCTGGACGTTTTTCGGCCTCCCAGCGGGAGGATTCCTCCACTCGCTGGAAGGTTTTGGGCAGTACGGGGGTATTTGGCAGTCCAGATTCCTCCACTGACTGGAGGAATTGGGACTCTGAGGTGGCTGTTAGCGGGAGGATTTCTCCACTGACTGGAAGGATTGGGTTGCTGATGGGCTTGTCAGCGGGGTAATTCTTCCACTGAATGGAAGAATTGGATGCTAATTGAGGAAAATGGCTGTGAGCGAATTGGAAGGTATGAAGATGGAACAGTCTCGTGAGCGGTTTGCGAATGAGGTGGACGTTGCGTTGGCGCAGTCGGCCCGTCCGTTTGCGATTCATAATGCGAGCAAAGTCGATGCGCGAGGTGTTGCGGAACATTATTGGCTGGTTTCCGATGGTAGCGCGATTATTGCGACTGGGAATCGGGACGCTGATTTTGCTGCGGCTTGCGCAAGCGTCGGTTTGGATGCCGATACTGATTCCGATTCGGTCAGTTCGGCTGATTCCGGCAATGCCATGACCGGTTCGGCCGGTTCCGTAACCGACGCTGCAGGTCGCATGATGACTCCCGGTTACGTCGACATTCATGCGCACGGTTCGTGGGGCAGTTCCTTCGATGATGGCGTGCAGGGCATACGTTTGGCTCGTGCGGGTCACATGATGCACGGCACAACCCGACAAGTGCTCAGTTTGATCACCAACCCGCTTGACGTGATGTGCGCCAATCT
>ERZ791871.2592-NODE-2592-length-11596-cov-2.587384_pt1 | contig 11596 bp, 8 predicted proteins | sample MGYA00510280_ERZ791871 | MGnify/ENA primary metagenome ERZ791871 (study PRJEB30046, sample SAMN00792111) | human gut metagenome | study: EMG produced TPA metagenomics assembly of the A metagenome-wide association study of gut microbiota in type 2...
ACCTGTCCTGAGGCGCGATCTTGTACTTTTGTGAGCACTTCTTGTGCCCATACGCAATGGAGGGAAGCGACCTTGACCGCAGGCACTCCTGCTCCAGTGTCTGCCGCCGGCCAAGACAGTCCCGATACCATACTCGGGTGATGGGCGGCATTCCATGTGTCCGGAGCCAATGATCCATGATCCGAAGATACCAATAGGTATGGGGCTGCTCCCCGCCGGGGCCCGAAAAAAGGATCAGGTCCACGGGTATGCGTCGCTGCCACAGGCCAACCAGCATCGCCGTGCTGTCTGTTCCCCCGCCATAGCCTACGATGATCATTTTGGCACCGCCTCTTCCTGCGGATTTTGAGACGTGTTTTGTCCTGTCTCCTGCCTCTTGAACAGTCTTGCCTTGTACTCCGGCGCCACCACTTTCAGAATGTGGCGGTCCGTGCCGCAGCGGTACAGACACTCTCCCCTCTTGGCATTTTTGATGATCTCATATTCAAAGGACTGCAGCTGGAGATTCCGCATATAGAATTGCTGATCCACAACGCCTGCATTGAAATAAAACTGGTGCGTGGGGATGGCAAACAGCGGTCGGGTCATCTCCCGAATCCCAGGCTGATCGAAGTCCTCCAGATTTTGCGTGGCGAGGATCAGGGCGGACTCCCGCTTTCTCACCCGTTTCAGCGCATTGCGAATATACGTGATGGCGGTGGGATTGTTGAGCCACAGGTACAGCTCGTCGATGGTGGCCACGGAATTGCCCGCAGTCAGGAGCTGGCCGGACATGTAGGAGAGGATGCTGAACAGCATGGTGTCCCGCAGATTCTGGGCTACATCATCCAGTGCCTTCACGCCGAACACCAGAAAGCGGGCAGACTGGATATTGGTATGGCCGTTAAAAAACCGGGAGTCCGCCCCCTTGCACATGGAGTGCAATCCCAACAGCAGGTCCCGGAGGATCTCCGCCGTATAGAGCTGATGGGGGCCGTTGTCATCGTAGTGGTTATAGGCATCCTCCAGAAGCTGATACAAATCGGAAAGGATCGGGTAGTCCGTGGGCCGCAGTCGGGAGAAGTCCGTGTCATCTGAGATCCCCCACTTCTGATAGAGCCGCTCCACCATGATCTCCAATGTATCAATGTGAGGTGTGTCGAAGTCCTTGTAAACCCGGAAAATGTCACGGAGGAACGAGGTATGCTGGGACAGAAGCGTTCCACGGAATGCCGGCGGAGCCTCCGGGTCATCCTCTCCCGTCCCGTCGTCCCAGCGGCGGGGTTCCAGCAGATTGATCCGATACTGGCCGCTCAGAAGGTCCAGATAGCTTCCGCCCAGATTCATGCAGAAATCTTCCAGTTCATGCTCAGAGTCCAGACAGATCACTCTCTTCCCCGCCTCCAGCACGTTGCAAAGCAGGAGCTGGAGCAGGTAAGTCTTGCCCTGGCCGGAGTTACCCAGGATCGTGGCGCTGCCGCTGGTCTTGTCGCCCTCCTTTTGATCCAGGTCCACAAACACATTGGAACCATATTTCTCATGGCCAATGTAGAATCCGTGCGGGTCCGCTTTGCCGGAATAGCTGATGGGATAGAGATTGGCAATGCTGGTTGCGGGAAGGACCCGCTCCACATACGCACCCAGCATATTCCTGCCGGCGGGATTGACAGACTGGAAGCCCTTGAGCTGGCAGAGAAACAAGGGATCTGCCTGCAGCCTGCTCCGGCTGAGCATAGAGGAGACCGTCCCCTTCAGGGATTGCAGCTCATCCATGCTCTTTGCGACCAATTCCACGAATACGGTACAATATAAGAGTGCTTCCCGCTCATTGCGCTGCTTGAGAAGCATCCCTCGCACATCTTCCAGTGTGGCCTCTGCCACCACACTCTGCTTCATCTTGGTGGCCCCCAGTTCCATTCGATTCTTGTTGCTGCTGGCCTGGATGATGGCATCCTCCTCACCGTCCGCCAGCTTTCGGGCTGTCAGTCGGATATTGACGCCGCTCATCTCACTCAGGCGATACAGGAGGGCCAGGTCCTCCGTGGTGGGCGGGTATCCTTTCAGGGCCATGGTACTGCGATAGGTAGTGCCGAAGATATAGTTCTCGGTATTGAATTTGACCGCTGCTGGGGCGATCATATCCAGAAACTCCTTCGGTCGGGATGCCGGACTTTTCGCAGCGGCCTTTCTTTTTTTCTTCTGTATTTTCTTAGCCACGCATGATCACCGCCTGTTCTCCATCCACATCCTCCACAGCAGTCACCGCCGCATCATTCAGGTAATACACCGACAACAGCCGCTTGATATCCTCCCGCTCCGCCAATCGGACCGGAATATTTTCATTGGAAATGCTCTTTTCCATCTGATGCAGGACCACCGCATCATGGCCCTCTTTCTCCGTCACACGCAGGGCGATCGCAAATTCCCGCTTGGATGCGGAAGATGCCTGGATCTCGTCCAGATGCTCCAAATCCAACTGCAGCAGCCGACGGATCGCCGGTTCCGTTTCCTCCTCCAGCCGGGCCTGATAGAACAGCTTGTTGCGCAGGAAGGACGCACGGGAATCCAATGCCAGAATCGTCACTTCGTCTCGATTACTGATCAGGTTTGCCAGATTGCCGACCCGCTGCCGGATGGCATCTTCTGAGAGGACGGAGAGGTTATCTGGGCGAATCAAGAAAAACGTATAATCGCCGTATGGGGTGGATACCCCATGATCGGTGATGCTGGAAATTCCCATGAGCTGCCGGGTGGATTGATGCCGCTGGACCTCTTTCCTTTTGTCCAGCCGCGCGAGAATTCCTTTCATCGATCCAGCCTCCATTCATAAAATTGTTGCTGTAAAAACAGGAAGCACGCTGCCTTCCGCAGGAAATCCAGAATACTGGCGTCTTCCACCTGAATGGCCAGAAAGGCATAGAGGAACGTCAGCACCAGCGGCGCCATCCCAACCCCCTGGGCCAGTGCCAGGGCGGAGAGGATCATGCAGATGCCGATGATGGAGATGTCCCTCAGCTGCCAGAGCCAAAGCTTCGGCTTGGCCTTCAGATTTTCAGGGTAAATGAACATGAAATCGCTCCCTTCAAGCAATCAGCGCCGCCGAGCTCCCCGGCGGCGCTGATTCCTGTTTCTGCTCATTCTTCGGCGGTTTCGGGTTGCGCATCATCTGCGATAGCCCGCTGGATGCAGTCCAGGAAGAAGGCATTTTGTTTGATGTTGTGCTTTTTCAGGTATGCTTTGAACTGCTCAAACAGGTCCGCGGGCACCTGAAATGCCACCGTTTTCTTATCGTCGATCATGTTTTTTCCTCCTTGTTCATTTTCATAGAATTGTGTGATCAGCCAGGTCATGTACTGGCCGAGGCTTTTGCCGGATGCCTCCTGCTGCGCACGGACCTTTGCGTGGAGGTCCACGGGGATCATTGCACAGAGGTTTTTCATTTCTTCCGCCATCATCCGACCTCCTTTCCTCATATTGCAAGCAAACAATACCTGAATAAAGGTAAAATAGCTATTGACAAGAACAACCAACAATTCTTTAATTTAGAAGCAAATTAGCCGGCTCTATCCTCCAGCTCGAATACCGTCTTGATCCCCCGCATGATGAATTCCACGCAGGGGATCGCAACGGAGTTGCCCAGAGCCTTATATCGGGCGGAGTCAGACGCGCCGGGCCGTTTCGTCCAGCTGTCCAGAAAGCCTTGGAGTCTCTCACACTCCAGAGGGGTCAGCCGCCGAATCAACAGCGGACGGTTCTCCTTTCCAGGTTGGAGTACCAGATCGGTGGCATCCTTATGCTGTCGGGCACTCTCGGTGGAAGCCACGTTATTGAGTGCAAATTTGTCGACCCTCTGCCGTGAGAAGACCGTGGGTTGAACGGTTGCTGTCGGAGTACGGAAGGGGTCCCCCGGCATCTTCTGCCCGACGAGCGGGAGATTGTTGCCCCCTGTTCCGGCGCGGGCGGACAGTGTGGGTGCGACTATGTGCGGCCCAGTGTATCTGGCATCAATACCGTGATTTTCATAGACAAGGGGCTGATGCCCGTGCTCCTGCGCACGGAGAGTACCAGTCACATTCTCTGAACAATCCATGACATTGCCGCCCTGGTCGTTGAGGCAGAGAACCGACGGCATGCAGCTCCCGCTGGCCGACCCCTTCAGGGTCGGGGCCACGATTTCAGAATATCCGATGCTGCCGGCGCTGGCTCCGGCTCCAGCGGAGAATCCGGCCACCAGGGTTTGCTGTTTCATACCGGGCTGGGCGCTGAGAGCTCCGGCTATGTCGTGCAGATCACGCACTTCGTCCCGCTGATTGGCGGCGAATGCGACAGGAGATCTTTCTGTGATGAATGTCTGCATTTGCATATTGCTGGTGGCCATAAGCGCCCCGGACACGCCGCCCAGGTCAATTCCTTCATCCCTCTGGTTGATATGATAGGCTCTCATCTCCCGGAATGCTTGAGGAGGCGGTGCCAATCCCGCCTGGGCCATCAATGCCTGCTGGAGCTGAGGTGGCAGAGGCTTACCTCGTTCCTCCGCACGCTGCAAGATTCCCAGGCAGGCGGTTTTGGACAGATAATATTTTTCCTCTGGATTTTCCTCCAGAATTTCTGAGAGAAGCGTCCGGATCGGCTTCCTGGGCGCAGGCCCGGTGTTGAGGGGCGGCTTTCCCTCCCGATAGGGGATGAGGATTTCCCAATAGTGCTTTCCGAACAGATTGACATGGTCCGGCGAAAGGTCCAAGTACAAAAAGGGGATTGCAATCAACTCAGGTTTGGGTCTGGGGTTCCTCCTCGGATGGACAGTAGTGTCTTCAGGTCCATTCAGCTTCAAAAGTGTCAGCTGGCCATCCAGCTCACGGTTATTTCTCATATTGAATCATCCTCCTCCACTTTGCTTTTTTCCAGAGTTTGGAATTCATTAAGGATATCAAACATGAGAAGCGGCGCGGTGTACCCCGCAAAGTCAACTGCCAGGAAAATACGCTTTCTCCGCTGGGCAACGCCCCAGTACTGTGCATCCAGACAGCGCCATGCAAAAGATATGGGGTAGCCTAATCCCATTGAAAAGTCAAATCCCAACGATCCTACATCAAGCCAGGAATGAGGAAAGTAACCGGGCATTTCAGCTTCGCCCAGATGAATGCGCAGGATCTCCTCCAGAACGATGCGAAAGTCCTCGCCTTTTGGGTTCCCGCTGCTGAATGCTCCGGGGACGTTCTCCCAAAGCATGAAGCGTGGACGGATCTGTTTTCCGCTACGTCCACGCTCCCGATCTGCTGCGCGCATCTCCTTGACGACGCGGATCTGCTCCATGAAAAGGCCGGAGCGGGCGCCGGCCAACCCGGCTCGCGCTCCGGCAACGGAGAGATCCTGACAGGGGCTGCCACCGCAGATGATATCCACGGGAAACAGCAGTTTCCCATTCAGCTTGGTGATGTCGCCTTTATTGACCATACTGGGGAACCGGCGTGCGGTGACCGCCAGCGGGAACGGTTCGATCTCGCTGGACCAGACAGTCTTGATGCCAACTCTGGCTGCCGCCAGAGGAAACACGCCGATTCCATCAAACAGGCTCCCCATGGTTATTATCCTATTCTGCATCAGTGCGCCACCGCCTGTGCGACCATTCTGGTGGCGTTGACAGCAGTCTGCGCCGTATAGACCGCGGACATGATATTGGCATGTGTAGTGGTGTCCAGGCCGAACGTGCCCGCAATGCGGGGCACCTCCCCGGCTGATAGCATCAGGCCCAGGCCCAGCAAAGCATTGTCTTTAAACACCATCAGTCCTGCTACCAGGATGGTGGATTGTAGGAACGCCGTCAGGCAAAGCCCTATAACCTGCTTGATCCACTGCACGAATCCGTCCGTGTAGCCTCGTGGAATGGAGAACATATAGAGGCTTCCCACAGCAATCTGAATCAGCAGAATGCCTCCCCGCTTCAGGTTTGCAAAAAACACCTTTACTACTGCGTATGTCATCAGAATGATGCAGAACAGGATCATGAAGGAGCTTGTCAGCACGCCCAATCCGAAATAGGAGTTGTTCAGCATTTCAGAGAGGGTATCGATTTCACTCAGCTCCTCCACGATTTCCTGCCCCACTTCTCCGATGCTGGTGCCATAGCCCGTGATCCCGGCAGAAAATGTACCTTGCAGAGAGACGGAGAGTGCATAAAGACGAACTGGGGCAACCGTGAAAAGAGAAACCGCCAGAAAACCTTTGATAATACTCAGCGCAGTCTGCTGGAGATTCCCCCGCCCGCCGCTGACATACATAATGCCAAACTGAAAGCATGAGACAACGACACTCACCCCGAACAGGGCCCAGGCAAGGCGGGAAAAAAACAGTACAATGGCCTGGACCCATGCCAGCTCAAACAGCTCCACACCCATATTTCCCATCTGGGAAAAGAAGTTCCCGAGGAAGCCGACAATCTGACCATAAAACCAGTCCACAAGGTTATCCATGACAGTGGCAGCTACAAAATCCCAAATAAACAACTTCTGGTGTCACCTCACTCTCTGATGGGACGCACCATCATACGACGCAGGGGCCGCAGGATCGTGCGCCCCCTAATCAATTTCACATTCCAACGATCCCCCAGATATATTTTGGTGCTGTTAAGCAGAAAATCAGGCAGGCCAGCAGGATAGCGGGCCCTGCCCACTCAAATTGATGCCCTTTTCGATAATCAAAGTACGCACTTCCCAGCTTGACAAAGAATGCAATTGCGAGAATCATGTCCAGCGCAGGAAATACCACATTATCGACGACCGTTTTGATCTGGTCAGATGCCGCATCCCATGTCTCCTCAATCGCCCCTGCAACATCTCCCTCCGCCGCGAAGGCAGTGGAACCACAAACGGCAATCAGAAGGGCCAATGTTGCGGTAAGAAAAAGCAGTTTTTTGGTTTTCATACGCACCTCCAAATAGGAGAGCGCCGCCCGTAGGGGCGGCGCTCTGTGTCATGAAGTTTTTAATATCCAGTCCGAGGCAGAGGCTGGGAGGCTTTGTAAATCGTGGTCACCCATCGGGAGGTGGCCATGATCCATTGTCCATTGTGGACGCCGCCGACGTCTGCCTGGTTGACCACCTGACTGCCGCCGGTCAGCCACTTGCTGGCGATACAGTATACCACCGGCGCCTCCACCTGCCGGAAATTCGAGGGCACGATGCCGAAGGACACCATGAACTCCGTCACCCGCTCACCGGAACCGAGGCCCAGCACTGCGGGGGACGCATCCAGCACGTAGTTCTGCTGAGTGCTGAGATTATCTGCCAGCACCCGCCAGTTGTCGCCGCTGTAGTTGGTCTTGTAGACGATTTTGTAGTTGCCGGGCACGTTGTAGGTACCCGTGACGATCATATCCAGCGCCGCAAAGGTCGGCAGGGTATCCCGCCAGTAGAAGGACTCCAGCGCTGTTGTGGAATTGTTGGCAATGCCGGTAAAATCATACCGCAGCGTCTGACCAGGAACAGCCTCCACATATCCGGTCTTCTTGATGCTGACATTGGTATACAGGCTCTTGTTGGTCATGGCCGTCTTGACGATCTGCCCAGCGAACTCGATCTCCGCCTCAATGGGAGTCTTATCCAGTCCGTAAAAATCCGCAGAGCGGGATTCCACAATTTTATATCGGCCCAACGGCAGAGGTTTGGAAATCGCTACGCCATTCTTATCTGTAACGATGGTATCCACCAGATTACCGGTCCGATAGTTGTAGATCTCAAATTCCGTGTTGGGGATCGGCGTCCCGGCAGGCCAGCCGTTCATGCTGTTGTAGTCCGCAGAGGTCTTTGTGATTTGGATTTGACCGGTGATGGGGGTATTCTCCCACTCCACCAGCGTCGTCTGGCTGGATCTCACATAGACTGTTTTCCGCTCGGTATCCGGCACATAGCCTTCATTTTCCAGCTCCCGCAGATAGTAGCGGCCACTCTCCAGATCCTCGATGTAGACATAGCCTCTATCGTCGCTGGTGTACTGGCCGATAGGCTTATTAGTGCTGTCATACAGGATGAAAGAGACACCGTAGAGTCCTTCCCCAGTGGTACTGTCCGTTTTGTGGATGAGGATGCCGGAGATTGCACGGTTGGATACGGTCAGGATCGTGGTTTTCCCGTTCTTCACCTCAAAATAATGCGGGGTATCATCCAGTTTGAAGCCTTCCGGTGCATGGATTTCAACGCCATAATAGGCCCCGTCCTCCAAAGGCAAAAATACCCGGCCATTTTCATCGGTGGTCACAGTGTCCACCAGCGAGTCATCCATCCTGCGGATCTCAAAGGTGGCATTGGCCAGACGCTTTGTCTGTTTGTCCGCATCCACCTTGACGACCTCCACACCGCCGATGGGATCATTGTAAAACGTCAACGTCTGCGTGTCTTCGGGATTAACGGTCACGGTCTGCATCTGAGTGGCCGGATCAATGGTATATCCATCAATTGTCTTGGTCTCTTTTACCACGATTATCCCGGTGATGCCGGAGATACGGATCTCACCATTGGCATCTGTGGTGTAAAGACCCAGGCTTGAAAGATGCCCATTGGCATCATCCACATAGCTGCCATCTGCGTAGGTCAATTCAAATTCAACACCGGCCAGAGGCTCCTTCGTCACAGAATTCAGCTTTCGGATGACAATGGTCCCGGCAAGCTCGTTCCAGAAGGTCAGGGTCTGGACCTCACCCTCCTTGATGAGGATACTCTGAGGCGTGCCATCCAGCACATATCCCTCCGCTGTTTTGGTCTCCCGCGCGGTGACGGTGGTGCCGGGCGTTAAGCCGGAAATGACCACTCTTCCATCTGCCCCGGTGGTATAGACACCGTTATTGGGGCCTACCACTGCGCCGGAAGAATCCGTCACCAGGAATTCCACGCCGGGCAGAGGCTCGTTCTTCGTCCCGGAAATGAATTTCTGGAGCACCAGAGTTGTCTGAGGCGTGTTGTAAAAATGCAAGGTCTGCGTGTCATTTGGATGAACGACCACTGTCTGGCTTTGGGTAGCCGGATCAATGGTGTAGCCGGGGATGGTGGCAGTCTCAGTGACCACCAATGTGCCGACTACACCGGTAATCTTGATCTGACCGTTTTTATCTGTGTAGTACAGACCGTTGGAGGAAAGCTGCCCATACTCGTCCGCTACGAAGCTTCCGTCTGCGTATGTCACCTTGAACTCCACGCCCTCCAGCGGCTCATGGCCTGCTCCGCTGCTGTTCTTCTGAATGATCAGCGTGCCGGCAGGAGCATTTCGAAATTCCAGACGAACGGTTTCTCCGCTTTTGATCAGGGCAGACTGGGGAGTGCCGTCCAGGAGATAGCCTGTTTTTGCTCGAATTTCCCGTACCACCACCGTGGTTCCAGGAGTGATGCCGTCGATCAGGATCTCGCCTGCGCTATTGGTCGTATACTTCCCGTTGGCATTGCCGAGATAGTTTCCGGCACTGTCGGTCACCAGGAATTCCACATCAGAAAGCGGCTCATGCTTATCGTCATTGCTGACCTTCGTGATCAGCAGAGATCCCAGGGGCGCATTGCCGAAGCGCAGCGTCACCACGTCCTGGTCCTTGCCGGAGATATAGACGGTCTGGGGTTCCGAATCAATGATATGGCCGTCCGGGCTTTCCAGTTCCTGACAGATATATGTGCCCTCACGAAGTCCCGTAACAGTAAAGGAGCCATTGGCCGACGTGGTGTAGGTTCCGATCACCGTGCCGCCGGTACCGGATGTCTCACCGCTGAGATAACGCAGTTCGAAGCGCGCTCCTTCGAGGGCGGCCCCTGTCTTTGAATCGTACTTATAAACGACCAATGCTGACAGAGGTACGTTGTCCACAACCAGTTCCTTGCTGGCGCCGCCTTCCAGATAGAATTCGTAAACACCGTCCCCCTGGATGGAGAATCCTGTGCTGGGTTCCTCCTCCACCACCTTATACCATCCTCTGTTGATATCGGTGAGAATGATTTTGCCGTCAGAGTCGGTATAGTAGGTGCCAAGATCGTGCATCTCTCCGGTTTCGGTGTGATCGCTGCCATAGTAGATGTGGAAGCGTGTATCTTCCAGAGGATCTTTCGTCACCGAATTGCGCTTCAGAATGGTCAGGGAGGGTTTGACGGCGTTGAAGAACGTGACCGTCTGTGTTCCGCCCGCCTCAAGGGAAATGGTCTGGGGAATATCACAGAGGATCACATTCGAGGGTACGTTCACCTCTGTGATCTCATAGCTGCCCACAGGCACCTCCAGGAAAATACGGCCCTGCTCATCCGTGGTGGCGGAGGTGGAGTAGTCGCCATCGATCTGTTCAATTTTGTAGGTCACACCCTCGATGGGGCTGTTATCGGCAATGTTTTTCTTCAAAATCTCAAGGCCCGGTTTCTGGTAGTCCTGGAACCGGGCTTCCGTGGTCTTTCCGGGTCGGAGTGCCACAGTCTGCTCGGTATGGCAGAGAACGTAAGGCGACGGGACCGATTCCTCGCGCAGAACGTAAACACCGGCGGGCAGAGATTCCAGCGTGGCTGTTCCGTCTTTTCCTGTGGACACGGAGGTAGAATAGCTTCCGGTTACGGATTTGACAGAAATCACCGTATTGGGGACTGGTTCTCCGGAAAGTGCGTCCGTTTTGATGATTTCCAAATTGGGGAGTTCCTCATCCTCCGCTGTGACAGTGTACTGTTTGTCTCCATCGGTGACATCCACATAGACACTGTGGGGCGTAGGGTCCAGCGCGAAGCCCTCCGGAGCCTCTCGCTCCACGAAAGTCCACAGTCCCTTGGTAACATCGTTTACCTCGATGATTCCCCCATTGGATGTCACATCACTGCCAACGATCTGACCGTCCCGATAGATGTTATAGACGGCGCCATCCAGGCCCCGGTCTGTTCCTGCCTGCACTTTCTTAAAGGTAATGTCGCCATCCCCAGCGACCGGGGGATCGTCAGGGTCACCAGGCTGTGGGTTATCATTGGTAATTACTTTTCGTGTAGAATGATAAGCCGCAAATGCCTGTCGGCCGGAGACGCTGGAGGTTGCCAGGACCGCCCACTTGGAGCTGTTATCCTCCACAATGGAGGCCTGGATACCTTGTTCAGCGTATTCCTCTACCTGTGCCTGCAGTTCCGCATCCTCGTTGGCTTTCTGCCCCAGGAGCCAGTTGTAATACCCCACATACTGGTCGTAGGTATCCTGATTGGCGAAGCCGCCGGCATCGATGTCGCCGGAAGGGTCACCGCCCGCGGACTTGTCGCTCTGGTTGTCCCAGATATAAGTCTGCAATGCCATGAACAGACTGCCGGGGATCTCGCCGGTGTAGTCCGCAATATAGGACATCATCCACTTGACGTTCTCCTGCGTGGCCGCATCCATCTCACCAAGGCCGGTCTTGGCTACCATTTCACTCCAGAGCGCATCTGCGTCTGTGCCGGTGGCAGAGCGGTAGGTATAAGACTTGAGGAAGGACTCCGTTCCATAACGATAGGAGTAACCCAGGTCCATACAATAGAGCTGTCTGCCTGCTGCAGTAGGCGGCCGGTAGCTGTATGTCTGGCCGGATGCGGTCAGGCGGGTCGTCCAGAGGTTTGGGTCCGTCACCGGCGTGATCCCAACGCCGGTGGACT
>ERZ791871.2598-NODE-2598-length-11569-cov-23.213740_pt1 | contig 11569 bp, 9 predicted proteins | sample MGYA00510280_ERZ791871 | MGnify/ENA primary metagenome ERZ791871 (study PRJEB30046, sample SAMN00792111) | human gut metagenome | study: EMG produced TPA metagenomics assembly of the A metagenome-wide association study of gut microbiota in type 2...
TGGCAATGGTCGGATGGGTATCGTTCAGCTGGATGGCGATCTTATCCGGCAGGTTCTCCAGGGTGCCGTACTGGTTCAGGTGGTTGCCCAGGATATCGGCAACGGAAGCAGCGCTGAAGAAGTACTGCTGGCGCAGGCGAAGGATCTTGCCCTCGGTGTGGTTATCGTTGGGGTACAGGATCTTGGAGATCAGCTCTGCGGAAGCAGACTGGCTGATAGCGGTGTTATAGTTGCCGGCGTTGAAGCTGCTCATATCAAAGCTGGGTGCCTTGGCCTGCCACAGGCGCAGCTTGGAAACGCCCTGCGTGCCGTAACCGGCAACGTACATATCGTTGGGAACAGCAATGACAGAGTTGTAGTTTTCGTACTTGACATGGTGGAAACCGCCCTCCCAGGTCTCGATAGCCTGGCCGTCAAAGCGGATCTCCTGTGCCTGGTCGGGGTGGGATTTGATCCACACCTGGCCGCCGGGCAGCCAGTTGTCAGCGGTTTCCTGCTGCCAGCCGTCCACAATCTTCTGCTTGAAGATGCCGTACTCATACAAAATAGAGTAGCCGGTGCCGGGGATGCAGTCGGTAGCCATGCCATCCAGGTAGCAGGCAGCCAGACGGCCCAGGCCGCCGTTGCCGAGGCCTGCATCAGGCTCCTGCTCATAAATGGTGTCGATCTTGATATCGGCGTCAGCCAGAACCTGCTCGGCAACTTCGTTCAGGCCCAGGTTGAACAGGCTGGTGCGCAGGCTGCGGCCCATCAGGAACTCCATGCAGAGGTAATAGACCTGTTTTTTGCCTTCGCCCAAGGTCTTGGCCTGGAACTGCTTCTGGCGGTCAGACATGATCTGACGAACGATCATTGCCATGCAGCGGTAGATCTGCTCGGCGGAAGCAACATCCAACGTGACGCCGCATTCGCTGACGACCTTGTCTTTGAGAATTTTTTCAAATTCTTTTTTAGTAAGTTTCATCAAAAGTATCCCTCTCCTTACGGCTTATCAATACCAGAACCCTCTGGGATTATACTGGCAACACCGCACAATTCCCGCCTTGCGGCTTAAGCACCGCTCCGGCAGCTGCGGCACGGCATCTGCGTTGCCAAAATGCTCGATAATGTCGGGTTGCGGTACCCGCATCGTACATCGGGGGCAAAAGCCCCTCGCACTCTGCGACCGCTGCCCCTGCTTCGGTTCGCTGTTTCCGCCACTGGCGGCGCTCACCTTTGCAGCATCCAGTATTATCTGCGCTTTTGGCTTAGCATCTGCCGCACCTCGCTTGCCGTATCGGCACTTAGAATTATGCGGTATTGCCTACTGATTTTTCAAAATCAATAAAAATACTTACCTTAAGCATTATAGTCAAAATTGGCGATATGTGCAAGGCTTTTTTCCCACATGCGTCAATTTTTTCAATTTTACACAAAAGGGGCTTTTTCTTACGGGCATTTTATACTATAATATAAGGGTATAATTTTAAGCATTTTCCCTGCGCTGCGGGGGCTGGTGGGCGGTTTTGCCGCGCAGAAGCCCCTTTCCGTCCCGCTTTTGGCGACAAATGTGCAGGGTGTTCCTGATAAAAACACCATCAACTGAAACAAAGGAGACCCCAACTATGGCTAACAAAGTACGTCTGACCATCTGCGGTTCGAGCTATGTGATCTCGACCAACGAAAGTGAAGATTACATGCAGAATCTGGCCGAGCGCCTGAATCTTGATATGAATGAGCTGATGAGCTCTTCCAATTCGGTTTCCATCACCACCGCTGCCATCATGACCGCGCTGAACTACCGCGATGAGCTGGAAAAGGCCAGCGGCAGCGCGGATAATATGCGCCGCCAGATCAAAGACTATCTGGAGGATGCCGCCTCCGCCAAGATGGCTGCCGAGGAGCTGCGCCGCGAAAACGCCGCCCTGCGCAAAAAGGTGGACGACCTGCACCGCCGTTCCCTGACGAGCGAAGCCTGATGGAACAGACTGTTTTACAGCGCCCGGAGATCCTGGCCCCCGCCGGCAATGCTGATATGCTGCGGGCTGCGGTGTTTGCCGGGGCTGACGCCGTATATCTTGGGCTGGATGGCTACAATGCGCGGCGCAGCGCTGGGAACTTTGACCCTGATGCCCTGCGCGAAGCCGTCTGTTTTTGTCATGCCCGCGGGGTTGCGGTGCATGTGACCCTGAACACGCTGGTTTACGCCGCCGAGCTGGGCGGCCTGGCCGATGCCGTGCGCGCTGTTGCCGCCGCCGGGGCGGATGCCGTGATTGTGGATGACCTTGCCACCGCGCAGCTGGTGCGCAGCATTGCGCCTGGCCTGCGCCTGCACGGCTCTACCCAGATGAGCATCCACACCGCAGAGGGCGCCAAGATGCTGGCAAAGCTGGGGTATTCCCGCGCCATTCTGGCCCGTGAGCTGAGCCTGGCGGAGATCGAAGCCGTGGTAAAGGCAAGCCCGATCGAATGCGAAGTGTTTGTGCACGGCGCGATGTGCATGTCCATGAGCGGCCAGTGCATGATGAGCGCGTTCCTGGGCGGGCGCAGCGGCAACCGCGGCGCCTGCGCGGGTCCCTGCCGCCTGCCGTTTGATGCTACCAACGGCCTGCGCCCCGGCCAGCCGGGCAAAGCCTGCCACCTGAGCCTGAAAGACATGGACCTTGTGCCCCACATGGCCCAGCTGAAAGCCGCCGGGGTTGCCAGCATTAAAATTGAAGGCCGCCTGCGCACGCCGGAATATGCCGCCGCTGCGGTAACGGCCTGCCGCGCAGCCCGCGCCGGGCAGCCCTATGATGAAGCGCTGCTGCGGGATATTTTCTCCCGCTCCGGCTTCAGTGATGCCTATCTGGTAGGCCGCAATGACGGCACCATGTTTGGCGTGCGAACCGAAGCCGATGCAGCCGCTACGCGCGCCGCCACGCCGAAAGCCCGCGAGCTGTTCCGCCGCGAACTGGAGCGCATTCCGGTGCATTTCTGCGTCAGCGGCGGTGTGGAGGACGGCGGCATCAAGCTGACAGCTTTCGACGACAACGGCAGCCGTGTCAATGTGTACAGCGCCGATGAACCGCAGCCCGCACAGAAAGACCCCGCCCCCGGCATTGAGCGTGCCCTGGGCAAAACCGGCGGTACGCCGTTCACCTGCGCCAGGGTTGAGTTTGCCTGCGGCGAGGGCGGCCCCGGATTTTTGCCCGGCTCCGCCTGGAATGAAATGCGCCGCGAAGCGCTGGACAAGCTGCTGCAAAAGCGCAGTGAACCTGCGCCCCTGGCCACAAAGGAAATCACCCTGCCGGAATACGCCGAGCACGAAGTAGGCATGATACCCCAGCTGGCCGCCCGTTTTGAAACCGCTGCCCAGCTGCCCGGTGCCGAATACCTGGCCAAGCTGCGCTATCTGATCCTGCCCATCCGGGAAGCGGACGCTGTGCCGCAGCCCTTGCGCTGCAAAACGCTGCTGGAGCTGCCCCGCGCTGCTTTCGGCACTGTGGAACCGGATACCATGCGCCGCCTGGCTGCGCTGGAAGGTTCCGGCTTTGCGGGTGTGGTTGCAAACAATCTGGCGCAGTTTGGGTATGCCTCTCCCCTGCCGGTGTTCGGCGGGCTGGGGCTGAATGTAACCAACCCAATGTCTGCGGCAGAGTATGTGTGCCTGGGTGTCTGTGGCCTGCTGGTGCAGCCTGAAACGGCCCTGACCGCCATGCGTGCTGTGGCACCCCGGCAGAAAGACGGCACCCCGGTGCCCACCGCTGCCCTGTGCTATGGCCACCTGCCCCTGATGCTGACCCGCGCCTGCCCGCTGCGCAATGTACGCACCAGCTGCGCGGGCTGCACCCACAAGGGCAAACTGCGGGACCGCAAAGGGCGGGATTTCCCGGTGCGGTGCTCCGCCCCCGGCAGCGCCGGAATGCGCACCGTGTTTAACCCTGTACCACTTTATATGGGGGACCGCCTGACCGAAATGCCGGTGGACCTTGCCGTGGCCGCGTTCACCCTGGAACCTGCCGACCGCGTGGAAGAGGTCCTGACCCACCTTTTCCATCAGCAGCCCTTTGACGGCGAGTTTACAAGAGGGCTATATTATACGAATAACTAAATCATAATATCGGAGGAAGGGTAAGTTAGGAGTGAGGAAGTAGGAGTTAAAGCAGGGCCTACGGTTTTGCTCTGTAGGGAACGGTCTTGACCGTTCCGAAACATTGCCATATATGCCATAATGGAATTTGCAATCATGCGCCCCTACGGGGGCATCGTAATTTCTAATTGCTCATTGCTAATTCCTAATTGAGATAACTCCTAACTTCTCCCTCCTAACTCACCCCAACGTACTATGGAACAAAAAATCGCCAAATATTCCGTTCTTTCCCCGCTGGCTAAGGTGCCGGCATATGCAACGGCGGGGGCGGCGGCGGCTGATTTGTGCGCCGCGCTGGAAGAGCCGTTGACCATTGCCCCCATGCAGCGGGTGCTGGTGCCCACCGGCCTTGCCATTGAGCTGCCGGATGCCGGGTGCGTGGCATTGGTGTATGCCCGCAGCGGGCTTTCCATCAAGCACGGGCTGTGCATGGCCAACGGCGTTGGCGTTGTGGACAGCGATTACCGCGGCGAGCTGAAAGTGCCCATGATCAACCTTGGCACCGAGCCTTACACCATCGCCCCCGGTGAGCGCGTGGCCCAGCTGTGCATTGCCCCCGTGTGGCAAGCCGCCTTTGTGCCCGCCGCCACCCTGAACGAAACCGAACGCGGTGAAGGCGGGTTTGGATCGACGGGAAAATAGTTGAGAGTTAGGCGGGAGGAGTTAGGAGTTAAGAGTTTTTGGGGCCGCAGATAACCTGTAAAGTCTGGTTGTGTGCAAAAAAGATACCTGTAGGGAACGGTCAAGACCGTTCCCTACAGGCAGATTTTACAATTATCTGCGGCCCAAAAACTCCTAACTTCTCCCTCCTAACTTCCTATTTTCCCTTTGTTTCGCCGCGGTGGTGCGGTAGAATCTGTTACGAAAGGAACATCCCATTATGTCCTTGATTTTAGCCTCCGGCAGCCCGCGGCGGCGGGAGCTGATGGCGCTGATCACGCCCAATTACACCGTTGCCCCCAGTGATGTGGACGAGAGCCGCATTACCGCCGCAACGCCTGCCCAGCTGGCCCAGGCCCTGGCAGAAGCCAAAGCCCTGGCCGTGGCGCAGCAGCACCCTGATGATACCGTGATCGGCTGTGATACCGTGGTGGACTGTGACGGCGCTGTGTTCGGCAAGCCTTCCGGCGAGGAAGACGCCGTGCGGATGCTGCACGCGCTCTCTGGCCGGGAACACAAAGTACATACTGGGCTGTGCGTGGTGCACGGCGGCAAGGCATATCTTGCCACCGAAACCACCCGCGTGCAGTTTGCGCCCATTGAGGAAAGCGATCTGCTTGCCTATGCGCGCACCCCGGAACCGTATGACAAAGCCGGGGCTTACGCCATCCAGGGCCATGCTGCGCTGTGGTGCAGCGGCATTGTGGGATGTTATTACAATATTATGGGTCTGCCCGTACACCGTCTGGCACAGGTACTGCGCCAGGCCGGAGCGCTGTAACGGCAGTGCCGCAGCGGCCTGGCTGCTGCGGCGTGTCGTGCGCATTCTTTGTGCGGCCCACCCGCACAAACACATGATGGGGAGATAAAAATGGCAAATCCGATTTTGCAGCTGCTTGAAGCTCTGCGCAATATGTTTACCTGTGATATTGGCATTGACCTTGGCACCGCCAACACGCTGGTGTATATGAAAGGCCGCGGCATTATCATCCGCGAGCCCAGCGTTGTGGCGGTGGATGCCCGCACCGACGAACTGCGTGTGCGCTGCGTAGGTCACGAGGCCAAAGCCATCATCGGCGCAGCGCCCAACTCCATTCTGGCGGTACGCCCGCTGAAAGACGGCGTGATTGCCGACTTTGACATCACCGCCGCCATGCTGCAAAGCTTTATCCGCCAGGCATGCGGCAGCCGCCTGTTCGTGCGGCCGCGCGTGGTCATCTGCGTGCCGTCCGGCGTGACCGAAGTGGAACGCCGCGCCGTGCGCCAGGCCGCCGCCAAAGCCGGTGCCCGCCAGGTAACGGTGATTGAAGAGCCGATGGCTGCCGCCATTGGTGCCGGGCTGCCGACCGCTGAACCGGTGGGCAGCATGATTGTGGATATCGGCGGCGGCACGGCGGAAGTGGCGGTCATCAGCCTTTCCGGCATTGTGGCATCCCGCAGCGTGCGCTGTGCGGGCGATGCGCTGGACCAGAGCATTACCAGCTTTATCAAGCGCAAATACAACCTGCTGGTGGGCGAACGCACTGCTGAGCAGATTAAACTGGAAATCGGCTCCGCCTGCCCGCCAGACCCCACCGACACCGAGCATGGCGAAACCACAATGGAGATCAAGGGCCGTAACCTGGTGGATGGCCTGCCGAAAGATATCCTGATCCGCTCTGAAGAAGTGCGCGAGGCAATGAACGAAAACCTGATGCGCATTGTGGAATCCATCAAGGACACGCTGGAATGCACTCCGCCGGAGCTTTCCAGCGATATCATTGACCGCGGCATCATGCTTTCGGGCGGCGGTGCCCTGCTGCGCGGGCTGGATACTCTGATCCAGAACGAAACCGGCATTGAGGTACACATTGCCGAAGCCCCGCTGGACTGTGTTGCCCTCGGCGCCGGCGCCGTCCTCGATCACCCCGATCTGGCAGGAACCAGACGGGAGGAACTGAGCTACCTGTAAAGGTAGGAGTTAGGAGTTAAGCGGTGGTTTGAATGCCCGCCGCAAACCCATAAAGTAATCGTAGGGAACGGTCTTGACCGTTCCCTACATTTTGTTTCAATATTCAGGCAGGATTTTTTGGCACCTGTGGCCCAAAAACTCCTAACTCCTACTTTTCTCTCGTTGCTTCCCACCGTGCTACCAGGTCTTTGGTCTGAGCTTGCAGGGCTTCGCGGGCGGCGTTCAGGGCCTGGGTGTCCTGGGGGGTCATTTTTTCGGGCTTTTTGTGGCGGGTCAGACGTTCCAGGTTCTTTTCCGCTTCTTTGATGCGGTTTTTGGTATCCTTATCCAGCTCCTTGCCCACTTTGCTGCCAAGGGCGGAATTGGCGCGGTAGATGGCAGCTTCCGCGGCATTCAGGGCCTCGATGGCGGCTTTGCGCTCCTGGTCCTGCCCGGCAAAGGCAGCGGCATCGTCCATGGCGCGGCGGATCTCCTGCTCGCTCAGGTTGGAAGACCCGGTGATGGTAATGCTCTGCTGTTTGCCGGTGCCAAGGTCACGGGCGCTCACCGTCACAATGCCGTTGGCGTCAATATCAAAGGTCACTTCGATCTGCGGCACACCGGCCCAGGCGCGTTTGATGCCCTTGAGGGTAAAGTTGCCGATGAGCTTATTATCCTTGGCGAACTCCCGCTCACCCTGCAGCACCTTGATTTCAACTGTGCTCTGGAACGGCGCAGCGGTGGTAAAGATTTTGGAATACCGGGTGGGAATGGTGGAGTTGCGGTCGATCAGATGGGTTGCCACACCGCCCACCGTCTCAATCGAAAGGGTCAGCGGAGTAACGTCCATCAGCAGCAGGTCCTGCCCGCCAGCAGTCAGGCCTTCGCCGCCAAGGCGTCCGCCCTGCACCGCAGCGCCAAGGGCCACACACTCGTCCGGGTTCAGCGTTTTGGACGGTTCCAGATCGATCATCCGCATGACCTTGGCCTGCACCGCCGGGATGCGGGTGGAACCACCTACCAGCAGCACCTGATCCAGGTCGTTGGCGGCCAGGTGGGCATCCCGCAGGGCGTTGCGCACCGGCAGTGCCGTGCACTCCACCAGGTCGGCGGTCAGCTCATCAAACTTGGCGCGGGTCAGTTCCGCCTGCAAATGCAGCGGGCCGTTGGGGCCAACGGTGATGAACGGCAGGTTGATTTCAGTATGGGTGGCAGCGGAAAGCTCTTTTTTGGCTTTCTCGGCTTCCTCCCGCACGCGCTGCATGGCAACGGGATCACGGGTCAGGTCTACCTGGTTTTCAGCGGCAAAGTTCCGCACCAGCCAGTCAGCCACACGAGCATCAAAGTCATCGCCGCCCAGATGGTTATCACCGCAGGTGGCTAACACCTGCACAATGCCATCCCCGATCTGGATCAGCGAAACATCGAATGTACCGCCGCCCAGGTCGTACACCATCACTTTCTGGGTCTTGCCGTTATCCAGGCCATAAGCCAGGGCGGCCGCAGTAGGTTCGTTGATAATGCGCTTTACATTCAGGCCCGCAATGCGCCCGGCATCTTTGGTAGCCTGGCGCTGGGCATCGTTAAAATAAGCCGGCACGGTGATAACGGCTTCTGTCACCGGTTCACCAAGATAAGCTTCTGCATCCGCTTTCAGCTTTTGCAGGATCATGGCGCTGATCTCCTGCGGGGAGAAGCACTTGCCGTCAATGGGAATGCGCTCATCACTGCCCATTTTGCGCTTAACGCTGGCAATGGTGCGCGGTGCGTTGGTGACAGCCTGGCGTTTGGCCGGATCGCCCACAAGGCGTTCGCCGCTTTTTGCAAAAGCAACGACCGACGGGGTGGTGCGCTGGCCTTCGGCATTGGGGATAACGGTTGGGCGTCCGCCTTCCACCACAGCCACGCAGCTGTTGGTTGTTCCTAAATCAATTCCGATGATTTTACCCATGTTGCTTTTGGTCCTTTCACACAAGCCGGCAACAGATACAGGGGTTCGCCAGCTTTTGTCACACAGGGAGCACCGCTAAGGCGCAAAACTCCGCCTTAGAGTGTAGCTGAAAGCAAAATTATTCCGCAAACACAAGCGGGATTTAAGGCAAAAGCCGCAGGAATCCTTTATGGATTCCAAGGTTTTTAACGCAAAATCCAGCTTTGGTTGTAGAAACAGGCTAAATTTTCGACTTTTCAGGTACACCTTATGGTTTGTTTACATTATTGTAGCGCGCAAAGTGCCGGAATGTGTTGCAAAATCGTAAACTCTTATCAGACAATCATCCAAATGTTGGGGTGTATCGTTGACGGACGGGGGTAACGGTGCTATATTCTTTAGTATACTAAAGAGAAGGAGGTTCCCGGACATGCAGGCATTTTCCAGCCATGACATTTTCCAAACGCTGTACCAGCAGATCATGTTGCTGGAATTAAAGCCCGGCTCCACCCTGCGGGAAAACGCATTGTGCGAGCAGTTCGGGGTTTCCCGCACGCCGGTGCGCAGCGTTTTGCAGGAGCTGCGCATTGCCGGGCTGATTGAAGTCACCCCCTACAAATCCACGCGGGTCACTCAGCTGGATTTTGACACCATCAGCCAGCAGATCTACCTGCGCAACGCGGTGGAGTCCGCCGTGATGACAGACTTTGCCGCTGCCTGCACCCCCGAACAGCTGGCCCAGCTGAAAACCCGCAACGATACTTTGCGCCGCCTGGCGGCCCAACCCCACCCGGACCCGCGGATGTTTTATGAGCTGGACGGCCGCCTGCACGAAAGCTGGTTTCTTGCCACCGGCAAAGACCAGCTGTGGCAGCTGATCCAGACTTCGCAGAACAGCTATTCGCGGTTCCGCATGTTGGATCTTGTGGCCGTTGGCAATTTTGGCGATATTGTGGCGGAACATGATGTTCTGCTGGATGCCATTGCCCGCAATGATACCGCCGCCATCCGGGCGCAGTGTTCCCGCCATTTGTACGGCGGCGTAATGCGGCTGGGGGAAGAACTTTCGACCAAATATGCGGATTATTTTGTTTCCGGCACCCACTGGCCGGACCATGCAAAGGAGATGCAACCGTGAGCCGCACTGCTACCGTGACCCGCAAAACGCGGGAAACCAACATTACCGTCACTCTGAACCTGGACGGCAGCGGAAAAGCCGACCTGCACACCGGCATCGGCTTTTTTGACCACATGCTGGACGGCTTTGCCCGCCACGGCCTGTTTGATTTGACATTACACTGTGATGGCGACCTGAACGTGGACTGTCACCACACAATTGAAGACTGCGGCATCGCGCTTGGCACGGCCATCCGTGAGGCCCTTGGCGACAAAGCCGGCATTGTGCGTTACGGCAGCTGCATGCTGCCCATGGACGAAACGCTGGCCCTGTGCGCTGTGGACCTTGGCGGGCGGCCGTATTTTGTTTATGATGCCAGCTTTGCCGGGCAGAGCTGCGGCGGCATGGATGTGCAGATGGCACGGGAATTCTTTTACGCTGTCAGTTACAGCGCCATGATGAACCTGCACCTGAAGGTGCTGTACGGCGAAAACGACCACCACAAGCTGGAAGCCATGTACAAAGCATTCGCCAAAGCCCTTTCCGCCGCCGCCCGCCATGACGACCGCATTGTGGGCGTGCTTTCCACGAAAGGAAGCATCTAATCAGTTAGGAGTTAGGAGGGATGAGTTAGGAGTTTTTGGTTGTGGGCACCAGAAAAGTTTGCCGGAATATTGGGATACTCTGTAGGGAACGGTCTTGACCGTTCCGAAACCAATGAAATTACCAGGCAAAAGACCAATAATCCGAAACCCACGGAACGGTCAAGACCGTTCCCTACAATTTTCCTTTCATATCCGGCGGCGGGCTTTGCCTTGCAATAACTCCTCACTCCTACCTCCTAACTTTCTTCCTACCTCCTAACTTAATTTCGTTTTCCCGGGGCGGGGCCCCGTTTTCAGTATATAAGGGTAACACTGAAAGGAGCAAGTATTATGTACAAGGACATGATGGACACCATTGGTTTTGTTTCGGGGTATGACCCGGAGCTGGGTGCGGCCATGCAGCGTGAGCTGGGCCGCCAGCAGGCAAACATTGAGCTGATTGCCAGCGAAAACATTGTTTCCCCTGCCGTTATGGCTGCCATGGGCAGCGTGCTGACCAACAAATATGCCGAGGGCTACCCCGGCCACCGCTATTACGGCGGCTGCCAGTTTGTGGATCAGGTTGAGCAGATTGCGATTGACCGTGCCTGCAAGCTGTTTGGTGCCAAATATGCCAACGTGCAGCCCCATTCCGGCGCACAGGCCAACCTGGCCGTTTACTTTGCCCTGCTCAACCTGGGCGATACCGTCATGGGCATGGATCTTTCCCAGGGCGGCCATCTGACCCATGGTTCCCCCGCCAACATGAGCGGCAAGAACTACAACTTTGTTTCCTACGGCGTTTCTGCCGAGGACGGCCGCATTGATTACGATGCCCTGGCCAAGCAGGTTGCCAAGGTTCGCCCCAAGCTGCTGGTTGCCGGTGCTTCCGCTTATCCGCGCGCTATCGATTTTGAAAAGCTGGCCGAGATCGCCCACGGTTACGGCGCAATGCTGATGGTGGACATGGCTCACATTGCCGGCCTGATTGCCGGCGGCATGCACCAGAACCCGGTGCCCTATGCTGATGTTGTGACCACCACCACCCACAAGACCCTGCGCGGTCCTCGCGGCGGCCTGATCCTGACCAACAACGCTTACCTGATCAAGCGCATCAACTCCGCCATCTTCCCCGGCACCCAGGGCGGCCCGCTGGAGCACGTGATTGCTGCAAAGGCTGTCTGCTTTGGCGAGGCACTGAAGCCGGAGTTCAAGGATTATGCCCGCAAGATTGTGG
>ERZ791871.2607-NODE-2607-length-11511-cov-3.751659_pt1 | contig 11511 bp, 9 predicted proteins | sample MGYA00510280_ERZ791871 | MGnify/ENA primary metagenome ERZ791871 (study PRJEB30046, sample SAMN00792111) | human gut metagenome | study: EMG produced TPA metagenomics assembly of the A metagenome-wide association study of gut microbiota in type 2...
AAGCCCGCCTCCCCCGCCGCAGCGCAGTAGCCGGGCGAATCCTCAAACAGGACGCAGTCCTTGGGCGGGACCCCCCACTGCGCCGCCGCCAGACGGTACAGCGCCGGGTCCCGCTTCTCCAATCCCGTCTCCTGGGTGGTGACCACCCCCCGGAACCAATCCGCGATCCCATGCCGCTCCAGAGCCGCCCGGCACAGCTCCGGCATACAGGAGGTGAGCACCGCCATGTCCCACCCCCGCCGCCGGCAGCGCTCCAGCAGGGCACGGGCTCCCGGCTTCAGCTCCAGCTTCCCGGCGTAGGCCGCCCGGGCCATCTGGAGCCACGTCTGCCGGATCTCCTCCGCTGTCTCCGACAGTCCGAAGCGCGTCCGGGTGTACCGGGCCGCGTCCAGCGGACTGTGGTGGGTCACATACTCCGTGTAGTCCTCCGGCACCGGAGCGATCCCATGCCGCCCCAGAAATTCAATATCGATGTCCAGCCAGATCCCGTTGGAGTCCAGCAGGGTTCCGTCCAGATCAAAAAACAGCATGGTCCTCCCCCTCCTCCGGCTGGAACCAAAAGCGCCAGGGAAACTCCGCCGCCTCCTGAGCGTAGTCGATCCCGATCCTCGGTCCGGTTCGGATCCGCTCCGGCGCGGGTCCCGGTCCCGGGCAGACATAGAGGGGCGGCTCCAGCAGATCCAGCCCGTTCTCCGCCCGGGTTAGGGCCAGTCCCCGGCACAGCTTGCCAGGCCCGTTGAGAAAATTCCGGCGCTGGGCCGCGGTCAGTTCTTTTTCCTTGCGGCCAAAACGGTTCTCTGCTATAATATCTCCGTTTTCCACAGGGACCGCCCCCCGGATCAGCACCGCGCAGGGCTCCCCCTCCGCCTCGGTGACAAAGTTGAGGCAGTGGTACATCCCATAGATCAAATAGAGATAGGCGGTCCCGGGGCGGGCAAACAAAGTCTCTGTCCGGGCGGTCCGCTTGTACTGATAGGCGTGGCACGCCTTGTCCATCCGGCCGATGTACGCCTCCGTCTCTGTGATGCGGCACACCAGCCTCCCCCGGCCGGTCTCCCGGACCAGGTATTGTCCCAACAGGTCCCGGGCCACCGCCAGGGTATCCCGGTCATAAAAGCTTCTGGGCAGCGGCTGCAAGGCCCCTCTCCCCTCTCCTGATCGTGTGCTCCGTCCTCTGGGTACAGCCCGGGCCGGAACCACCGGTATCATATCACACTTTCCCTCCCGGCGCAATCCGCACAGCCGGGGCGCGCCGCCGGAGGGCCGCCCTTGAACGAACATAGGAGCTGATCGAACATGGATCCCGTTTTGATGTGCAGGCTGTCCAAGCCGCTTCTGTTTTTGGCCGCATTCATTTGGGGAACCTCCTTCTTTATTATGAAGAACACCCTGGACGCGGTCCCGGTGCTGTGGCTGCTCACCTTCCGCTTCACCACCGGCGCCGTCCTGGTGGGGCTGCTCTGCGGCAGGAAGTGGCGCACCCGCTTCACCCCGGACTATGTGTGGCGGGGAGCGGTTCTGGGCTCCCTGCTCTTTGCCGCCTATGCGGTACAGACCTTCGGCCTGGTGGGGACCACCCCTTCCAAGAACGCCTTTCTCACCGCCACCTACTGTGTGCTGGTCCCCTTCCTTCACTGGGCGGTCTCCCGCCAGCGGCCTGACCGCTTCCATCTGCTGGCCGCCTTCCTGTGCATCACCGGCGTGGGCCTGGTCTCCCTCAATGGGTCCCTCACCATCACCTGGGGCGACCTGCTCAGCCTGGGCAGCGCTCTGTTCTACGCCCTGCACATCGTAGCAGTCAACAAGCTGTCCGACCGGCGGGACATCTATCTGCTGACCTCCCTCCAGTTCGCCTTCACCGCCCTGCTGGCGGTCATCGGCGGCCTGCTTCTCCAGCCCTTCCCCGCCCAGGCTCTCTCTCAGCCCGGCGTATTCTGGCCCTTGGCTTACCTGTGTGTGGTGTCCACCACCGTCGCTCTGCTCTGCCAGAACGTGGGGCAAGTGTGGTCCGATCCCTCCTCCGCCTCGGTGATCCTGTCTCTGGAGTCGGTGTTCGGCGTACTGTTCTCCGTGCTGTTCTATGGAGATCCCGTCACGCCCCGGCTGCTGGCCGGCTTCGGGCTGATTTTCATTGCGGTGCTGTGCTCTGAGACCAAGTTTGCCTTCCTCCGCCGAAATTCCCCCTCTCCCCGCCTCTGAGCCCGCTTTCCGGTTGAAAGTCCCCCTCCGGTATGCTACAATAGTACCATCATCATCAAAAAAGGAGCGTGACAAAATGGCCCTCCATGAATCCGGCGAGGACTATTTGGAGGCGGTCCTGGTGCTCCGGCAGGAGCGCGGGATCGTCCGTTCCATTGACGTAGCGCAGCATCTGGGCTTCTCCAAGCCCTCTGTCAGCCGTGCGGTCTCCATTCTGAAGGCCAGCGGCTACCTTACCATGGAGAAGGACGGCCGGCTGGAGCTGACCCCGGAGGGTGAGCAAAACGCCCAGCGGGTCTATGAGCGTCACCGGATGCTCACCGACTGGCTGATCCGGCTGGGCGTCTCCCCTGAGGTCGCCGCTGCGGACGCCTGCCGCATGGAGCACGATATGAGTGCCGAGACCTTCGCCTGCCTCAAGCGCCACGCCAGTCAAAAGGACACATAGCCACGGCGCGGACGCCGGTCCAGGCGCCTGCACCCACTGTGGGCGGAGCCGTTTCAGCGGCCCCGCCCTTCCGCTGTCCACCTCCCCCATCAGTTCAAGAAAGGAGATCCCCCATGTCCATCGACGCCATTTTATCCCAGGTCACCGGCGGCCTGAACTGGAGCTCCCTATCCTGGGAGATCCTGCTCCGGGCCCTTCTCATCCTGCTGGTTGGGATCATTTTCAACAAGCTGCTGCTGCGGACGGTGGACCGCCTGCTGCTGCGCAGCGCCTCTCTGGCTCCCATCCAGCGCTACCTCCGCTCCGCCCTGTCTGTCCTGCTCTGGCTGGTGCTCATTCTGGTGGTGCTGGGCTCTGTGGGCGTGGAGATGACCTCCATCATCGCTCTGCTCAGCGTTGCCGGCCTGGCCGTCTCCCTGGCCCTTCAGAACACCCTGTCCAATCTAGCGGGCGGGATCACCCTGCTGGCCTCCAAGCCCTTCACCGTGGGGGACTATGTGGAGATCGGCTCCGTATCCGGCACAGTATCCCTGGTGGGACTGGCCTATACCACGCTGGTCACCGTGGAAAACAAGGAGATCTACATCCCCAACAGCCAGCTCTCCTCCGCCACCATTATCAACTACACCCGGCTGGGCCGCCGGCGGATGGAGATCACGATCTCCGCCTCCTATGACGCGCCCACAGATGCGGTGAAGGCCGCCCTGCACGAGGCTGTCTCCCAGTTCCCCCAGATCCTCCCCGACCCCGCGCCGGAGATCCGCCTGTCCGGCTATGGCGCAAGCGGCATCGACTATCTCCTGCGGGCCTGGACCACCTCCGGGGACTACTGGGATGTATATTACCGCCTGCTGGAGGCCATCCGTCCCGCCTTTGCCCGCCACGGGGTGGAGATGCCATACAGTCAGCTGGACGTCCATCTGATCCCCCGCTCCCCCAAAAACTGAGCCGGAGCTCCAGTCAAATTTCCGCTTGACAAACCCGGGCTTCTCCGCTACAATAGCAACCAATAAAAGCGACGACGGGAAAAAAGACAGGCTGAGTCCCCCTCAGAGAGCCGGTGGTTGGTGCGAATCGGTGTGCGGCCTCCCTGTGGATAACTGGTCCCCGAGCTGCCTGGCCGAAGGCATAAAGTAGGTCAGGACGTCTGGCCCCGTTACCGGCCGCGGCCTTGTTGGAGGCTATGAGGGCTGTCCGGGTGACCGGTTGCCGAACCAGGGTGGTACCGCGTGAACGCTTCACGCCCCTGACTTGAGAAAGTCAGGGGCGTTTTTTCATTCCCCTGATTCGATCCGGCCCGCCGCCAACCTCGGCGGAGCAAGTCATTTTAGGAGGACGACGACCATGAATCCAGGCTACAAAAAATACATTCCCTTCCAGCCCCAGAAGATCGTGGGCCGCACCTGGCCCGACAAGGTCATCTCCAAGGCTCCCGTGTGGTGCTCTGTGGACCTGCGGGACGGCAACCAGGCCCTGGTGGACCCCATGAATCTTCAGGAGAAGCTGGAATACTTCCACACCCTGGTGGATGTGGGCATCAAGGAGATCGAGATCGGCTTCCCCTCCGCCAGTGAGACGGAGTACGAGATCTGCCGGGAGCTCATCGAGGGGGGGCACATCCCCGATGACGTGACCATCCAGGTGCTGGTCCAGGCCCGGGAGCATCTCATCAAAAAGACCTTCGAGGCCATCCGGGGCGCCAAGAACGTCATTCTCCACTTCTACAACTCCACCTCCACCCTCCAGCGGAAGGTGGTGTTCCACATGGACACCGCCGGCATCACCAAGATCGCCACCGATGCCGCCGACCTGATCTATGAGATGTCCCAGCCCCTCATTCAGGAGGGGATGAACCTGCGCTTTGAGTACTCCCCTGAGTCCTTCATGGGCACCGAGATGGACTATGCGGTGGAGATCTGCCAGGCGGTACTGGAGCACCTCCACGCCGACCCGGAGCACAAGGTCATTCTGAACCTGCCCACCACGGTGGAAAACTGTATGCCCAACCAGTTCGCCGATATGCTGGAGTACTTCTGCAAAAAGATCCCCGGCCGGGACAGCGCCATCATCTCCCTGCACCCCCACAACGACCGGGGCTGCGGCGTGGCCACTGCTGAAATGGGCCTGTTGGCCGGCGCGGACCGGGTGGAGGCCACCCTGTTCGGCAACGGCGAGCGCACCGGAAACGTGGACATCGTCACCCTGGCCATGAATATGTACACCCAGGGGGTGGACCCCCGGCTTGACTTTTCCGACATCAATAAGATCCGCGAGATGTTCGAGCGGTGTACCAAGATGCCTGTGGGCGACCGGCAGCCCTACGCCGGAAAGCTGGTATTCACCGCTTTCTCCGGCAGCCATCAGGACGCCATCAACAAGGGCACCCAGTACATGAAGGAGTCCAACTCCGATTTCTGGGAGATCCCCTATCTGCCCATTGACCCCGCCGACGTGGGCCGGGAGTACGAGCCCATCATCCGCATCAACTCCCAGTCGGGCAAGGGAGGCGCGGCCTATATCATGGACCACAACTTCGGCTTTAACCTGCCCAAGGAGATGCACCCGGAGTTCGGCGCCATCGTTCAGCGGGAGACCGACGCCGTGGGCACCGAAATCACCCCGGAGCGGATCAACGAGCTCTTCCACCAGGAGTATGTGGACGTGAAGGAGCCCTACAAGCTGCTCAAGCACGCCTTCCAGGAGAGTGTGGACGCAGACGGCCACTCCCACGTCACCTTCTGGGGCACCCTTCAGCACACCGACACCATCTTTAAGGTCTCTGGTGACGGAAACGGCCCCATCGACGCCTTCTTCAACGCCATTAAAGGGGAGAAAATGGCCCGTTTCTCCTTCCTGGACTACTCCTCCCACGCCATCACCGATGGCTCCGACTCCCAGGGCGTGGCCTACATCCTCCTCCGGGACCAGCGGGACGGCAGGGAGTACTGGGGCGTGGGCCTGTCTCACAACATCAACCTGGCCCCCCTGCGGGCCATCCTCTCCGCCATCAACCGCGCCAAGCGGAAGTGACGGCCTCTCCCCTGTGCCGCGCCGGGTCCTCCCAGGACTCCGGCGCGGCATTTTGCGGTTTTACCCCCATTAGGGCCCCGTTCCAGCCTCTTCCTCCCGCTCTTTTTCTCTCCTTTCTGTCCCCGATCCGTGTTTACCTCCGGCATAGCTGATTTTTTTCGCTTTGTTTCGGAAACAGCCCGGAACCGGATTGACTTTTTTCAGCTTTACGCTATACTTAATTCATCACTGAACAATGTCTGCCAAGGAGGTATCACCCCATGCCAAAAGCCGCCGAACCCGTCAAGCCCTCCCCTAAGGCGCCGGCTCGAATGTCCAAAAAGGACCCCCTGACCCGGGAACAGGTCAAGACCATTGACGCCTATTGGCGTGCCGCCAACTATCTGTCCGCCTGCCAGCTCTATCTGCTGGACAATCCCCTGCTGCGGGAGCCGCTGAAGGAGGAACATCTGAAGCGCACCATCGTGGGGCATTGGGGCACCTGCCCGGGCCAAAACTTCATTTATACCCATCTCAACCGGGCCATCGTCAAATATGACCTGAATATGATCTATCTCTCCGGCCCCGGACACGGTGGAAACGCCGTGGTGGCCCAGGACTATCTGGACGGCTCGTACAGCGAGGTCTATCCCAACATCAGCCAGGATGCCGCCGGTATGAAGCGGCTGTTCCGGCAGTTCTCCTTCCCCGGCGGGATCCCCAGCCAGACCGCCCCCAACACCCCCGGCTCCATCAACGAGGGGGGAGAACTGGGCTACTCCCTGGCCCACGCCTTCGGGGCGGTCATGGACAACCCCGGCCTCATCGCCGCCTGTGTGGTGGGAGACGGCGAAGCGGAGACCGCCCCCCTGGCCGCCGCCTGGCACTCCAACAAGTTCCTCAACCCCATCACGGACGGCGCGGTGCTGCCCATTCTCCACCTCAACGGCTTCAAGCTCTCCAACCCCACCCTGTTCTCCCGCATCTCCCACGAGGAGACCGAGATGTTCTTCAAGGGCTGCGGCTGGGAGCCCCGCTTTGTGGAGGGGGACGAGCCCCAGCAGATGCACCAGAAGATGGCCGCCGCCCTGGACTGGGCGGTGCGGGAGATCCAGCGGATCCAGGAGTACGCCCGTACCTCCGAAGACGCCGCCCGCCCCCGCTGGCCCATGATCGTATTCCGCTCCCCCAAGGGCTGGACTGGCCCCAAGGAGGTGGACGGGAAGCCGGTGGAGGGCAGCTGGCGCTCCCACCAGATCCCCATTCCCGTCCACGACGGCAAGCCCGGCCGCATCCAGGAGCTGGAGCGCTGGCTGCGCAGCTACCGGCCGGAGGAGCTGTTTGACGAAAACGGGACCCTGATCCCCGCCCTGCGGGAGCTGGCCCCCAAGGGGGAGCGGCGCATGGGAGCCAATCCTCATGCCAACGGCGGGCTGCTGCTCCGGGATCTGCGCACCCCAGACTTCCGGGAGTACCGGGTGGAGGTGCCCCAGCCCGGCGCGGTAGAGGCCCAGGACACCGGCGTGCTGGGGAGCTATGTGCGGGATCTCATCACCCTCAACCGGGAGTCCCGGAATTTCCGGGTCTTTGGACCGGACGAGACCGCCTCCAACGCCCTCTCCGCCGTGTTTGAGGCAAGCGGCCGGCGATGGATGGACCCCATCGATCCCGTCCGGGACGCGGAGCTGGAGCCGGACGGCCGGGTGATGGACGCTATGCTGTCTGAGCATCTGTGCCAGGGCTGGCTGGAGGGCTACCTCCTCACCGGGCGGCACGGCCTGTTCAACAGCTATGAGGCCTTTATCCGCATCGTGGACTCTATGGTCTCCCAGCACGCCAAGTGGCTGAAGGTCTGCCGGCAGCTGCCCTGGCGGCAGAAGATCGCCTCCCTCAACTACATCCTCTCCTCCAACGTCTGGCAGCAGGACCACAACGGCTTCACCCATCAGGACCCCGGCTTCCTGGACCATGTGGCCAACAAAAAGGCGGATGTGGTGCGGCTCTACCTGCCCCCGGACGCCAACTGCCTGCTCAGCTGCTTTGACCACTGCGTCAAGAGCCGGGACTATATCAATGTGCTGGTGACCTCCAAGCACGCCCGCCCCCAGTGGCTCACCATGGACCAGGCGGTAAAGCACTGCACCCAGGGCATCGGCATCTGGCAGTGGGCCTCCAACGACCGGGGCGTGGAGCCCGATGTAGTTATGGCCTGCTGCGGCGATACCCCCACCCTAGAGACCCTGGCCGCTGTCACCATCCTCCACCACCACCTCCCGGAGCTGAAGATCCGCGTGGTCAATGTGGTGGACCTGATGAAGCTCCAGCCTCACGGGGAACACCCCCACGGCCTGACCGACGAGGACTACGACTCCCTGTTCACCAAGGACAAGCCCATCATTTTCGCTTTCCACGGTTATCCCACCCTGGTCCATGAGTTGACCTACCGCCGGCACAACAAAAATCTCCACGTCCGGGGGTACAAGGAGGAGGGGACCATCACCACCCCCTTCGATATGCGGGTACAGAACAACATCGACCGCTTCGACCTGGTCATCGACACGGTCAAGCGGCTGCCCCAGCTGGGCAACACCGCCTCCTACCTCATCCAGGAGATGCAGGACAAGCTGGTGGAGCACCACCAGTATATCACCACCCACGGCCAGGACCTGCCGGAGGTCCGGAACTGGACCTGGAACGAGGGACGCGGAAACGCTGGAGTCTCCCCTTGACCGCACCCCGGTTCTGTGGTATCTTAATGGTAACCGCTGGCTGAAGCCGGCACTCCGTTCCCTTCTGTTATGCAATCAATACCGCGAAGGTATGTTCCGCCCAGCAGGGCGCGCCGCCTTCGCGGTGTTTTTATGTCATTATGTCAATCAAAAGGAGAGATCATTTGTGACCCGAACCAACCGTCCCGTTCAAAACCTGGTAGTAGCCGCCCTGATGCTGGCCTTGGCTTACGTACTGCCCTTTTTCACCGGAAATATCCCGCAGATCGGCTCCATGCTGCTGCCCATGCACCTGCCCACCCTCCTGTGCGGCTTCCTCTGCGGCGGCCCCTGGGGGGCGGCAGTGGGCTTCCTGGCCCCGCTGATGCGCTCCGCCATTCTGGGGATGCCCCCCCCCTTCCCCACCGCCGTGGCCATGGCCGTGGAGATGGCCGTCTACGGACTGGTCTCCGGACTGCTCTACGCCCGCCGGCCCAAGAACCTTGGCGGGATCTACACCGCTCTGATCTCCGCCATGGCTGCCGGCCGTCTGGCCTGGGGCGCGGTCATGGTCATCCTGACCATGGGCAGCGGGAATGCCTTCACGCTGGCAGCCTTCTGGGCCGGCGCGGTGGCTAACGCCATCCCCGGCATTATCCTGCAGCTGGCGGCCGTCCCCGCCCTGGTGATGGCGGTCCAGCACGTCCGTCAGCCGGTCCCTCAGGAAGGCTGACCTATGGAACATCTGGCGCAGCTCCTGCAGGAGCACTTCCGTAACCACCCGGGCATGGAGCTTCGGGACGCCATCAAATTTCTGTACCAGAGCTCCATGGGGGGCGGTCACCTGATCGCCGACCCCCGCGGGGCTCTGGCCCGTCTGGAGGAGGAGTGGGCCCGGACAGAGGGGGCCCCGGCACTTTCCCCCACAGAACCCCTGGGAGGCGGCCTGTGCCGCCTTTCCCTGGCCGCCTGTAAGGGACTGGGGCTCGCCCCCTCCACCGTTTTCGCTCTGTTTCTCCGGGGAACGGAGGAATTTTCCCGACAGCCGGAGCGGCTGGACCGGAGCCTGGAGCTTCTGTACCGCCTCCCCTTCCCCCCCAAGGAGATCGAGGCGGCTATCCGTCAGTACCGCGCCGCCGGCCTGCCGATGGTGGGACACAGTACGGCCTACCGTCAAGCCTTCTCCCCCGCCTATCGGGTAGTTCTCCAGTCGGACGCGGCCCTGCTCCCCCTTCTGGCCGCCATCGACCGCAGCCGCCGGGAGCACCCCCGGACGCTGACCGCCATGGACGGCCCCTGCGCCACCGGGAAATCCACTCTGGGCGCCCGGCTGGCCCGGCTTTACAGCTGTCCCCTGTTCCACATGGATGACTTTTTCCTCCCACCGGAGCGCAAAACGCCGGAGCGGCTGGCCCAGCCGGGTGGGAATGTGGACTATGAGCGCTTTTTTGCCCAGGTCCTCTCCCCTCTCTCCCGCGGAGAGCCCGTCCTCTATCAGCCCTACCGCTGTCATTCCGGAACTCTGGAAGCGGCCCGCACCATCCCCCCCGCCCCTCTGGCTGTGGTGGAAGGAGTTTACTCCCTGCGCCCGGAGTTCCAGTCCCTGTACCAGGTCAAGTGCTTCCTCACTGCCCCCTGGCCAGTTCGTGAGGCCCGCCTGCTGGACCGGTGCGGCCCGGACGGGCTGGAGCGCTTCCGGACTCTCTGGATCCCACTGGAGGATCAGTATTTTCAGGTGTTTTCTATTTCCGGCTCCTGTGATGTGCACCTGGAGACCGGCTCAGGTCAGGGCGGGGCACCGCATACCCCCGCGGACTGAACCATAAGACGTCCGTCCAGGAGGCCACTGAAACAATAGACCGCCTGCAAAAAAAGCTGCTGAGAACGTCCTCAGCAGCTTTTCCTTGTCCAGATTGGAAAAGACGCACCCCGCACGGTCCGATCCAGCCATGTGTCAGGCACACAGGGTATGAAACTCATCATTCTATGGCAATACCCCCCTGGTCCAGACAATCTTCTGAACCAGGGGGGGCTTTGACAGGGTCCATTTTACCGGACCTGTTTGAAATGTGCTTGTTATAAGCGGAGAGAAATCAGTGGATCATGCTGGCGACCTCAGCGGCGAAGTCGTCCTCCTTCTTCTCGATGCCCTCGCCGGTAGCGAAGCGGGTGAAGGCCTTGACGGTGATCTGACCGCCCAGTTCCTTAGCAACGGCGGCCACATGCTTCTCCACAGAGATCTTGTTCTCCTTGACGAAGGCCTGCTGCAACAGGCAGTTCTCCTCGTAGTACTTGCCCAGCTTGCCCATCACGATGCCTTCCTTGACCTTCTCAGGCTTGGCGGCCATCTTGGGATCGTTGGCCATCATGGCCAGCTGGATCTCCTTCTCCTTGTCCAGGGTCTCCTGGGAGACGTCGGACTTGTCCAGGAAAGCGGGGTTCATGGCCGCGATCTGCATGGCCACGTCCTTGCCCAGCTCGATGACCTTGCCGGCCTCGATGCCCTCGACGGCCAGGTTCACCAGCACGCCGATCTTGCCGCCCATGTGGATATAGGGAACATTCACGCCCTCGGCATAGCGGACAAAGCGGCGGATCTGGATGTTCTCGCCGATGGCCAGCACCTTGTCGGCGGTGACGTCGGCCACGGTGCGGTCAGTGCCGGGGTAAGTGCAGGCCTTCAGAGCCTCCACATCGGCGGGGTTCTCGTTGGCCACGATGCCGGCCAGGGTCTTGACGAAGTCCTGGAACACCTCGTTCTTAGCAACGAAGTCGGTCTGGGAGTTGACCTCAATGACCACGCCAACGCCGTTGTCGGCCACGATGGCGTAGGACACGCCCTCGGCGGCCACCTTGCCGGCCTTCTTAGTCTGGGCAGCCAGGCCCTTCTCACGCAGCCACTCGATGGCCTTGTCGAAATCGCCCTCGGCCTCGGTGAGCGCCTTCTTACAGTCCATCATGCCAACGCCGGTCATCTCGCGCAGCTTCTGTACGTCCTTAGCAGTAATCGCCATGGTGCATTACCTCCATATAGTCGTAGTAAATGACGCCCGCGCATGGCGGGAGCCAGAATCAAATTTTTCAAAAAGCGCCCGCCCTTCGGCGGGCGCTTTCAGAACGCGGGTCGAATCTTACTGGGCGGCAGCC
>ERZ791871.2608-NODE-2608-length-11509-cov-3.947704_pt1 | contig 11509 bp, 10 predicted proteins | sample MGYA00510280_ERZ791871 | MGnify/ENA primary metagenome ERZ791871 (study PRJEB30046, sample SAMN00792111) | human gut metagenome | study: EMG produced TPA metagenomics assembly of the A metagenome-wide association study of gut microbiota in type 2...
TTTTTTTTTCTTTTTTTAATTTGTTGATTTTTTTTCAATGTTTTTATCCTCAAAAAAGATGACACCCTTGCAATGCAAGAGTGTCATGATTAAAATTTCAAATTCAATACTAAAGCTAACACAAAGAACAATACACCAAGAATTCTTGTTACTTTTACTAAAGTACCTTCCATGGAGCGTCCTTTATTTTTTCCCCAGTAAGTCTCAGACATACCGGAAAGACTTCCAAGTCCCTGAGATTTTCCCTCCTGCATCAGAATGATTACAGATAATGCAATACAATCTATAATGAAAAGCACAGTTAAAGCAATTCTTAAATATTCCATCGTTACACCTCCTAATTGCTAAGCACTACAAGTGTAACACAGGAACTTTGCAATTTCAACTATTATTTTTCATAAATGGATTTCTGTACTGTGCTTCTTTGCCTAAATCATCTTCAATTTCCAGAAGCCGATTATATTTTGCTGTTCTTTCTGCCCTGCACGGCGCTCCTGTCTTTATCTGTCCGGTTCCCGTTGCAACTGCCAAATCAGCAATAAAGGTGTCCTCACTTTCTCCTGAGCGATGAGAAATAATGGCACAATATCCTGCCTTATGCGCCATCTCCACTGCCTCCATAGCCTCTGACAGACTTCCGATTTGATTTACCTTAATTAAAATGGCGTTTCCTGCACCCATTTCAATTCCTTTTTGAAGACGTTTTGTATTTGTAACAAACAAATCATCTCCTACCAGCTGTACCTTATCTCCCAGTCGCTGTGTCATTTTCACCCAGCCTTCCCAGTCCTCTTCACAAAGTCCGTCTTCAATGGAAACAATGGGGAATTTTTCTAAAAGCTGCTCATAATAATCAATCATTTCCTCTGTACTTTTTCTCACTTTTTCGCCTCGCATAAAGCTCTGTCCCGGAAAATAATACATACCGTCTTCATAGAGCTCGCTTGCTGCCACATCAAGAGCAAAAGAAATTTCTTTTCCCGGTATAAATCCCGCTTCCTTCACTGCCCTTACCATATACTCCAATGCTTCTTCCGCTCCTTTTAAGTCCGGTGCAAATCCGCCTTCATCACCTACCGCTGCCGACAAGCCTTCTGACTTTAAAATTTCTTTCAGCTTATGATATACTTCCGCACACATGCGAAGCCCTTCCTTAAAACAGCATGCGCCTACGGGCATAATCATAAATTCCTGAAAATCAACGGTATTATCTGCGTGTTTCCCGCCGTTTAAAATATTCATCATGGGAACAGGCATACAATGCGCCTGACAACCTCCCAGATATTGATACAAAGGAATACGAAGCGCCTTTGCCGCTGCGTCAGCCGCTGCCAAAGATACTCCTAAAATGGCATTTGCACCCATTTTCTCTTTATTTTCCGTTCCATCCTCTCTTTTCAGCAAGGTATCAATATGCCTTTGATTTAAAACGTTTTCTCCTAAAATACACTCTGCCAATTTATCGTTCACGTTCTCTACTGCTTTTAAAACGCCCTGACCGCAGTAACGATTTTCTTTATCTCTCAGCTCTAAAGCCTCGTATTTTCCTGTGGAGGCGCCTGATGGAACAATGGATTTCCCTGTATATCCGTCTTTCCCCACAATCCCTTCTCCTACCGTCACTTCTGTCTCCACTGTCGGATTGCCTCTGGAGTCCAGCACTTCTCTGGCGTAAACCTGTCTAATCGGTAAATAACGATTCATGGTACAACCTCCTGTTTTTTCATTTCCAGTATTAGTATTCGCATTCACCGATTTTTCATACAAAGATATTTCTTTGCACAGGGCAATTTTGCACAATAAAAGAAACTGCCTTTTGGGCAGTCTCTTTAAAAATTTTTATTTTTTAATCAATAAAGATTTTCCTGTCATTTCTTTTGGCTGTTCCATACCCATTAACTCAATCAGAGTTGGTGCAATATCTGCAAGGCATCCGCCTTCTCTTAAATCATAGGATGGGTCTGCATTTACTAAAATGAACGGAACAGGATTTGTAGTATGCGCTGTAAACGGAGCTCCTGTTTCGTAGTCTACTAACTGCTCTGCGTTTCCGTGATCTGCACAGATAAACATCTGTCCGCCAACCTCTTTGATTGCATCCACTGTTTTTCCTACACATTCATCTACTGCTTCAATGGCTTTAATTGCAGCTGCTTCTACACCTGTATGTCCAACCATATCCGGATTTGCGAAGTTAATGATAATTACATCATATTTTTCAGATTTGATTGCCTCTACCAGTTTGTCGCATACTTCGTAAGCGCTCATTTCCGGTTTTAAATCGTAAGTAGCAACCTTCGGAGATTTCACCAGAATTCTGTCTTCTCCTTCGTTTGGTTCTTCCACACCGCCGTTGAAGAAGAAAGTAACATGGGCATATTTCTCTGTCTCTGCAATACGTGCCTGTTTTTTGCCGTTTGCAGCCAAAAATTCACCGAATGTATTGGTGATTGCCACTTTATGGAAAGCAACTTCTTTATTGGGGATAGTCGGGTCATATTCTGTAAAGCATACAAAAGTTAAATCTAATCTCTTTTCTCTTGCAAATCCTGTAAACTCATCATCACAGAAAGCTCTTGTAAGCTCTCTTGCTCTGTCAGGACGGAAGTTAAAGAAGATTACAGAGTCTTTATCCTGAATAGTTCCTACCGGTTTACCGTCTTTTACAATTACAGTCGGCATTACGAATTCATCTGTTTTTTCTTCTTTATAGGATGCTTCTACGGCTGCTGCCGGACACTCGGCCTGTACACCTTCCCCTTTTGTCATTGCATTGAATGCCAGTTCTACACGGTCCCAGCGATTATCTCTGTCCATTGCATAATAACGTCCCATAACAGAGGCAACCTGACCTACACCCAGCTCTTTCATCTTATCGCAAAGCTGTTCCACATATCCTTTACCACTTGCAGGAGGTGTATCTCTACCGTCTAAGAAACAATGTACAAATACTTTGGAAAGTCCTTCTTTTTTCGCTAATTCTAAAAGACCGAATACATGAGTTAAGTGACTATGCACACCACCGTCAGATAATAATCCGAATAAATGCAGCGCTGAGTCATTTTCTTTTGCATTTTTTACTGCTTTTAATAAAGCTTCGTTTTTGAAGAAATCTCCGTCTTCGATTTCTTTTGTAATTCTTGTAAGCTCCTGATAAACAATGCGGCCTGCACCCATATTTAAGTGACCTACCTCAGAATTACCCATCTGTCCGTCAGGAAGTCCTACTGCCATACCGCTGGCATTTCCTTTTACAAAAGGATACTGCTCCTTTAACATATCCATTACAGGAGTTTTCCCTTCGCATACTGCATTTGCCTCACATTTGTCATTTAATCCGTATCCGTCAAGGATCATTAACACGGTTGGTTTTTTACTCATAATTTTTCTCCCTTCTATATCTATATAATAGAAATACCGATTTCTCATTTCATGTTGTTACCAAAGGTATTCTATCACGAAATAGGAAATCGGTAAATGCTTTTTTCTATAATTTTCTAAGACAAAACCTTAGACAAAAATTCTTTTGCTCTCGGTGTCTTTGGATTTTCGAAAAATTCTTTTGGTGTGCTGTCCTCTAGAATTCTTCCTTCATCCATAAATAAAATTCGGTTGGCAACCTCTTTTGCAAATCCCATTTCATGGGTAACAATAATCATGGTCATACCTTCTTTTGCCAGAGCCTTCATTAAATCCAAAACTTCTCCTACCATTTCAGGGTCAAGCGCACTGGTAGGCTCATCAAAAAGAATAACATCCGGGTTCATTGCCAGAGAACGCACAATGGCAACCCTCTGCTTTTGGCCTCCTGATAAAGTAGAGGGATAAACGTCTGCTTTATCCTCAAGCCCAATTCTTTTTAACAAATCAAGAGCCTGTACCTTTGCCTCATCACGAATTTGTGCTTTTGTAGTAGTAATCGGAAGAAGCTCTTTCTTCTGCGAGGAAAAGACATTCTTCACCTTTGTCACAAAATTCCTTCTCTTTGTCTGGCTCAATTCCTGACATTTTACATGTACCGGCGCCATCATAATATTTTGAATAACCGTCTTATTATTAAAAAGATTAAAATGCTGAAAAACCATTCCCATGTGGCGGCGATGGATATTGATATCTACTTTCATGTCCGCAATATCCACACCGTTAAAAATAATGCTTCCTCCGGTCGGGTCTTCCATACAGTTTAAACATCTTAAAAACGTACTTTTTCCGGAACCTGATGGTCCAAGGACAACCATAATGTCACCTTTATTTACTGTGACGTTGATATCCTTTAAAACCTGAACATGATTAAAATCTTTTTTCAAATTAATTACGTCTATCACTCTTTTTCAGGCTCCTTTCTAATAATTTCACCAGCAGAGAAATAATCAGTACCAAAACAATGTAAATCAATGCCATTACCAGATACGGTACCATAAATTCATAGCTGTTGCTTCCGATATAACTAAATGCCACATATAAGTCAGCAGCACCGACAAAACTTACGATTGAAGTTTCTTTAATTAAGGAAATAAATTCATTTCCCAAGGTAGGCAGAATGTTCTTCACTGCCTGTGGAATTACAATTTTTACCATACTTACGCTAAAGCTCAAGCCCACTGCTCTTCCGGCTTCTAACTGTCCGGCGTCCACAGACTGAATTCCACTTCGCATAATTTCTGAAATATATGCGCCGCTGTTCAAGCCGAATACAGCCATAGCAACAACTTCTCCGGAAGTACGGATTCCCATAATCGGAAGAAGTACATAGTAGAAAACCAAAAGCTGTACTACCATTGGCGTTCCACGGAATAATGCCACATAAAAGCTGCAAATTCCATTTAAAATCCGAGGCAGACGTTTATATTTTGGAAGAACTCGGACTGTTGCAATCAAAGTACCGATTAAAATACCCACGATTAAGCCCACAATGGCAATCATTAAAGTATTTTGCAGACCTTCTATAACCTTCACATAACCGTTCTGCTCCAGAAAAATTTCCATAAACTTATTTATTTTCTGTTCAAAGTTACCCATTTTTTCACCTTTTCACTTACTGCATTTCATTGATTGCTTCTGTGATACATTTTGCAGGAGCAGCATCTACCATTACATAATCAATATTTCCGTTAATTAAATCCTGTACTGCTAGAGAACTGTTTTTGTAAGTAACGCATTTTGCAGGAAGTCCCGGGAATCCCCATTCTTCATCACCTTCGATGTAATACTGACCTGTTGTTCCTGCCTGTACGCCGATGCTGTCAGACTCTTTTAATTCATTTAAAAGCTTTTCTACGTCTGCTGCTTCTTTACAATCATCAAAAGCTGTATTATCACTGGATACAATTAAACGCTGAGAAGCTTCATAATAAGTATCGGTAAACGCTACCTGTTCTGCTCTTTCTTCGTTTACAGTCAGACCAGCCATTGCAACATCACATTTTGACTGTCCTACGGATAAACAAACAGCGTCAAAGTCCATGTTCTGAATTACCAGCTCCTGATTTAATTCCTCTGCAAGGAGGGATGCGATTTCCATATCAATCCCGTAATACTCATCGCCCTTTGTAAATTCAAATGGTTCAAATGCCGCATTTGTAGCAACAACCAACTGGTCTTTGGATGTATCCAGTTTTGCAGATTTTACTGCTGTCGGTTCTCCCTCTGAGAAATATTTTTCACAGATTTCATCTAAAGTTCCATCTTCTTTGATTTTTGCAATAAAAGTATTTACCTGCTCTAATAATTCCGGCTGTTTCTTATCAACACCGAAAGCATATTCTTCATCTGTCAAGTCTACATCAATAATCTTTGCTGTTTTTTTGCCTTCGCTTTTTCCGCCCTCTTCTTTATCACTTCCACAAGCTGTCATGGACATTGCCATCAATGCTGCTAATACTGCCGCCAATAATTTTTTCTTCATATCTATTCTCTCCTTTATTCATTTCTTATGTATATTTTGTATATTTATTCATCTGTTAAAGGATTATAACAGCTTTTTCTCCATTTGGCAAGTCCTTTTTTCACTTTTTTTATATATTTATTCATTCTTACTGTATATCAATACACTACAATCGGTGTATTCACCTCAATATTCTCATAAATGGTTCGTACATTATCAAGAGGTGTATTGATACATCCGTGTGAACCGTTTGTCAAATAAATATCTCCGCCAAATCTGCTTCTCTTTGTCAAATCGTGAATTCCTACACCGCCGTTAAAAGGCATCCAGTAGTTCACCGGTTCTTCATAATCAATGCTGCCGTCCGGTTTTTTTCCTACCAAAGTAAAGGGACTGGCTTTATCTTTTAATCTCCATACACCGCCTTTTGGAGTGCCGTGTCCTTTATTTGGATTTCCCGTAACAACCGGAGTGTCTACCAGACAGGTTCCGTTTTTATAAAACCACATCCGCTGCTGATCAATGGATATTTCCACGTATGTACCATTAATATCATTTCCCTCATGTGTCTGTCCTTTATACAGCCAAGTCGGTTCAAGCTCACCGCTTTGTCCTGCATTTAATGCAGCAATTAAAGCATCTGTTGTTTTGTCCTGCCATACTCTCCAGCCATAATCGCCGGTGGTCAAACGTACGGTTCCGCCTCCTGAGGTCTTAAAATCACGTGGTTTCCCATAAGTATTGTATTTTTCAGACCAACCGATAACTACCGGCTTTACCAGATTGACATCAAACGTATACGTTCCGTCTTCTCCTTTTACCAGCCATGATTTCAGCATATCTCTTGTAACTGTCTCTGTTCCGTTTCCGAAATTTACTGTAATCTGCGTTGCTGTAATTTTATTTAATTTCTCTGCTTCTTTTGCCAGTTCTTCATCATTTTGCAGTACAGCAGGTTTTAAATAACAGTCCTCATCTGTCAAAGAAACTTCTGTTCTTCTCTCATCCACTGCCTTTTTAATTACTTCTGTGGTTTTTTCTTTATCCAGAGCAGTTCCTTCTACTTCCGGTACAATCTGATAAGCCGTACCGTCATCTTCCAACCTTGCATCCTGTGGCGGTGTCATATTTGCATCCTGCATACATGCCAGTTGATTGACCGCCTGAGTAAAACTGGCTTCATCATAAGAATGTTCCATGGAGACCGTATATGCCTTATCTTGAAAAATCTGTATCGGCCACAGCCATGAATTTTGTTTTTCTTTTACTTCATTCAATTCCCTGTCATCCTTATACTGAAGCTTAATTGCTTCACCGTTGATAAGTTCTGTTTTATCCTCTTTTTCTTTAATTGTCAGAACATAATCTTTCGAGCTCTTTTTCAGAATTTCTTTGACATCTTCTACTTTCTTTCCTCCAAAAGAATTATCGTTAATCACTGTTCCCGGATAAAATCTATCATGATAATAAACAGCCAGTGACACATATCCTACCAAAAGACATGCTGCACTTCCTCCGGCAATGCCTACAAGAACTTTCCCTGACTTTTTCCTGCTTTTTCCTCCTCGTTCTCTTTTTATTTTCTGGTCTGCCTTCTTTAGCTCCTTTAATCTCTGCTTACTATTTTTCTTATTACTCATCAAATAGACTTCCTTTTCTCAAACTATCTCTTGTTAAGTTTTACGCATTTTCATTTTACTCCAAAAATAGACAAAATAAAAGCTTTTTATCCCCCCTCTTGAAATTGTCATACTTTTTTAATATTATGTTGAAAGAGATAAAATACGAAATAGGTTTTGTTTACTGAAAGGAAATATTTTTGTATGAATTCATTATTGGATACTACCTGCTGTCAGCTTTGTCCCCGTACCTGCAAAGTCAACCGAACAGTCTCAACCGGATTTTGCGGCTGCACCAATGAAGTAAAAGCAGCCAGAGCAGCGCTGCATTTATGGGAAGAGCCCTGTATCAGCAGCACACAAGGAAGCGGTACGGTTTTCTTTTCCGGCTGTACTTTAAAATGCTGTTTTTGCCAAAACTCTCAAATCAGTTGTGAAAATTTTGGAAAAACACTGTCCGTATCACAGCTTAGTGAAATTTTCTTAAAACTTCAGGAGGAAGGAGCTCATAATCTTAATCTGGTTACGCCAACTCAATATCTTCCTTTTATTATAGAAGCTTTAGATAACATTAAAAAGCTTCTTTCCATACCTGTTATTTATAATTGCGGCGGTTACGAAAGACCTGAAGTCATTTCACTTTTAAAAGATTATATTGATATTTACATGCCCGACTTGAAATATTATGATGCTTCCCTGTCATTTTCCTACTCCAAAGCAAAGGATTACTTTTCCTTTGCTTCAAAAGCAATTCAGAAAATGATAGAACAGACAGGCGTTCCCACTTTTAATAAGGAAGGGATTTTACAAAAAGGAGTTCTTATTCGCCATCTGGTTTTACCGGGATGCAAAGAAGACTCTATGAAGCTTTTAGAATGGATGAGTGAAACACTCCCAAAAGACAGCTTTTTGCTAAGTCTTTTGAGTCAATATACCCCCGTTTACAAAGCATCGATGTATCCGAAAATCAACCGCAGAGTAACAACTTATGAATACAACAAAGTCTTGGACAAAGCAATTTCTCTTGGGCTGACGCAGGGCTTTATGCAGGAAAGAAGCAGCGCTTCTTCTGCATACACACCTTCTTTCCAATTAGAAGGTCTTGATATTGAATAGATTTTATGCAACAGAAAAGAACCGGAAAGCTCCTTACAAAGGGAAGCTTCCGGTTCTCTTCAAATCAATCATTTTAATTTGGAATAATTCTTATTTGTAGTTTACAATAGAACCAAAATCTGGTTTTAATGCTGCTCCACCAACTAATCCACCGTCAATATCCGGCTGAACGAATAATTCCGGAGCTGTTGCAGCATTTACAGAACCGCCGTACTGAATACGGATTGCTTCTGCTGTTGCTTCATCATAAACTTCTGCGATACACTCACGGATTGCTTTACAAACTTCCTGAGCCTGCTCTGTTGTAGCTGTTTTTCCTGTTCCGATTGCCCAGATTGGCTCATAAGCGATAACTGCTTCTTTTGCCTGTTCTGCTGTAATTCCCTGGAAACCAACTTTTACCTGCTGACGGATAAAGTCCATAGTAACACCCTGTTCTCTCTGTTCCAGAGTTTCACCACAGCACATAATTGGTGTTAAACCATGTTCAAATGCTTTTAACATTTTTTTGTTGATGTCTTCGTTTGTTTCACCGAAGTATTCACGTCTTTCGGAATGTCCTAAGATAACATATTTAACGCCTGCATCTACCAGCATGTTTGGAGAAATTTCTCCTGTGTATGCACCTTTTTCTTCAAAGTACATATTTTCAGCACCAACCTGAATGTTGCTTCCTTTTACAGCTTCCACAACCGGTACAATGTCAATAGCAGGTACGCAGAATACCACGTCTACTTCTTCGTTTGCAACCAGTGGTTTCAATGTGTTTACTAATTCAACTGCTTCGCTTGGTGTCATGTTCATTTTCCAGTTACCAGCGATAATTTTTTTTCTTGCCATTGGAATGACCTTCTTTCTCATTTTATTTTAAGTGCTTTCGTTAAGTTGCTTTCTGGTATCTTCTCTCAGCTAACCTCGCCTTTGGCTCGCTAAGGTTCGAGAAGGGCCTCGCACTAAACTCAACCTTCGCCTTCGGCTTGCTTTCGTTAAGTTGCTTTCTGGTATCTTCTCTCAACTAACCTCGCCTTTGGCTCGCTAAGGTTCGAGAAGGGCCTCGCACTAAACTCAACCTTCGCCTTTCGGCTCGCTTTCGTTAAGTTGCTTTCGGCCTACTTATCGTTTGCTGCTGCAACGCCCGGTAATTCTTTTCCTTCTAAGAATTCCAAAGAAGCACCGCCACCTGTGGAGATATGTGTCATTTTGTCTCCATATCCTAAGATATTTACTGCTGCCGCAGAGTCACCGCCACCGATGATTGTTGTAGCATCTGTATCAGCAAGCGCTTTTGCAACTGCTGCTGTACCATGTGCAAAGTTTGACATTTCAAAGCAGCCCATTGGTCCGTTCCATACAACTGTTTTTGCATCTTTTACAGCATCTGCAAAGATTTTTTCTGTTTCAGGTCCGATATCCATACCTTCCCAACCTTCCGGAATTTGTCCGCTGCCTACAATCTGAATATTGCAGTCATTAGAGAAAGCATCACCAATTCTGTGGTCAACAGGAAGAAGAAGTTTTACTCCTTTTTCTGCTGCTTTCTTTTTCATTTCTAATGCGTAATCTAAATAATCATCTTCACATAAAGAAACACCGATGCTTCCGCCTGCTGCTTTGGAGAAAGTATAAGCCATACCGCCGCCGATGATTAAAGTATCTACTTTGTCAAGCAGGTTATTGATAACAGAAATTTTGCTGGAAACTTTTGCTCCTCCAAGAATAGCAACGAAAGGTCTTTCCGGATTATTTACTGCATTTCCTAAGAAATCAATTTCTTTCTGCATTAAGTATCCAACAACTGCTGTATCAACAAATTTTGTAACTCCTACGTTAGAGCAATGTGCTCTGTGAGCTGTACCAAATGCGTCATTTACAAATACTTCGCAAAGAGATGCCAGTTCTTTAGAGAATTCCTCACCATTTTTTGTTTCTTCTGCACGATAACGTGTGTTTTCAAGTAAAACAACTTCGCCGTCTTTCATTGCTTCTACTGCTGCTTTTGCGTTTGGTCCTACAACCTCAGCGTCAGCAGCAAATTTAACTTCCTGACCTAATAATTCAGATAAACGTTTTGCAACAGGTGCCAAAGATAATTCCGGTTTTGCTTCTCCCTTTGGTTTACCAAGGTGTGAGCATAAGATTACTCTGCCGCCATCTGCGATTAATTTTTTAATAGTAGGAAGTGCAGCTACCAGACGATTTTCATCTGTAATTTTACCTTCCTGTAATGGTACGTTAAAGTCACAGCGAACCAGGACTTTTTTTCCTTTTACGTTAATGTCGTCAACTGATTTTTTATTAAGCATTGAGAAATGCCTCCTTTTTCTTATTTTCCCGTCTTTCTTTTATATAGACGAAAAGGGTCCGGTCCACAATAGACCGGACCCTTATTGAGCCTTATAATACCCAAAAATTATTTGTTTAATAATTTTCCGAAGTATTTGATTGTTCTAACCATCTGGCTTGTGTAAGAGTTTTCATTGTCATACCATGATACAACCTGAACTTCTGTTGTGCCGTTATCTAATGGAAGAACCATTGTCTGAGTAGCATCGAACAGAGAACCATATCTCATACCAACGATATCGCTGGATACGATTTCATCTGTGTTATATCCGAAGGATTCTGTGGATGCTGCTTTCATAGCATTGTTGATTTCTTCAACTGTTACGTTTCCTTTAACAACTGCTGTTAAGATAGTTGTGGAACCTGTTGGTGTTGGGATACGCTGAGCAGCTCCGATTAATTTTCCGTTTAATTCAGGAATAACTAATCCGATAGCTTTTGCAGCACCTGTGCTGTTTGGTACGATATTTACTGCTGCTGCACGAGATCTTCTTAAATCACCTTTTCTCTGTGGTCCGTCAAGTGTCATCTGATCGCCTGTGTAAGC
>ERZ791871.2613-NODE-2613-length-11492-cov-3.133339_pt1 | contig 11492 bp, 13 predicted proteins | sample MGYA00510280_ERZ791871 | MGnify/ENA primary metagenome ERZ791871 (study PRJEB30046, sample SAMN00792111) | human gut metagenome | study: EMG produced TPA metagenomics assembly of the A metagenome-wide association study of gut microbiota in type 2...
GGTCGATCCGGTCAAACCGGCGGCCATCCATGTGGGGGCCATACCGGCCCACAAACTTCGTGTTTGCCTGCAGCTTCTTGAAAAACTCCGCCCATTCATCTACCACGGCTCGGGCCTCCTGCACATACTTCTGGCCGGTCGCTTCTGCTTCTTCATAAGCCGCCTTTGCCGCTTTGATTGACTTAAACAGGTCTGCGTCTCCCTGCAGCTCCGTGCTGGTGGCAATCCGGCGCTTACGGCTCGCGGTGGAAAGCTGCTTCCGCAGGCCCTCCGCCTGCTCGTCCAGATCCGCCGCTGCGTCCAGGTCCCCCCGGCTCGCTGCTTCCCGGCTCTGGCTCTCCAGGGCGCTGATCTGCGCCTTTAAGGTCTTGATCTTGGCGTCCAGATCCGCCGCCTGCTTGTCCAACGCGGCCCGGCGAGTGTCCAGGTCGTTTCCATAGGCGCGCATTGCCTCATTCAAGGCTGTGTTGGCTTCTCTTGCGGGGTCCAGCATGGCCTCCATGGCTTCGGGAGTGATCTTACAAGGGTGTGCCTTCATGGCCTCCAATCTGGCCTCCAGGGCCTTTTCCACGGCCTGCGGAATGGCTTTTGTTGTTGTCTCCATTGATTTACCTCCGATTTGAAACATTTTCCCCTCATGCTTTTAGGGATAACGGTGCCATCTTTAAAAGATACAGGCTGGCAATATTTTGTATATACGCCCCAAAATGGGGCCAGTAGCAATATCTATTGCCGTCACTGGTGTACCCAGAATGGGGCCAGATAAGCGGTACTATTTTACTCACTGGCCCCCAAATGGGGCCAGTATGTGCTTTACCTGGCCCCATTTTGGGGCGCGGTTTTTGATTTCCAGTCAAGTGAGAACTTGTAGGTAGCCGGCGCAAACTGGAGAAAGTCTCCATCCTCAATGCGCTGGATAAATCCTGCCTCCTCCAGTTCCGAACAATGGCGAGTGAAAGTGTTCTTGGCGATACCATACTTTCTGGCGGTCACTCCTCGAGAAAAGCTGACCGAGCGCTTTCCGCCGGCCTCCATAGCCAGACACAGATAAAGCCAACGCGCCCCGGCTGACAGATTCTGAAAGCGCCGATCCAGCAGGAGGGAGTTGCCGATCTGAAGAAAACGTCCTTCTTTTCCGTCTGGCCGTGCGCTCAACCACGGTAGTAGAGTGGCCCCGCTGCGGTGTCGTGGCATAGCCTCACCTGATTACCCGCCCATTCCCATGCTGGCCAGGGGTGCTCTCTGCCATGACTGACGGCCAGGGAAGGCCCAGATGCTCAAAAAGGGCTGGAAGGTTGACCAGATATTTGGTGCCCGATGTGATGTGCTGGATTTCCCCTGCTCGGACTCCCTTTCTGATGTAAAACCGGGATAGGCCCGTCAGCCGCGCCGTCTCGCCGATAGTCGCGAAAAGCTTTTCATTGTTCTGCATGGTCTTGCACCTCCTTCTGCTTGTCTGCCTCTTTTGCCTCACGCTCTGCGCGTCGCAACCAATACTTGAGATTGGTCTCTTTCACTCGCTCGTGGTTTTCCTTTCGCCAGCGCTTCATATACTCGCGTTGATACTTTCGTTTTGCTTCCTGCGCTACAAGGATCTCCTCATGTGTCAAGTCGATTCACCTCCTATCTTTCGTCCTTGACGATAACATCTTACCATGTTACAATAGGTATTGTCAGTAACTTAATAAACTTTTACTGGAGGATTTATTATGACTGGAGGTATTAATGATACCAAAATTGTAAAGGTAATTATCGGTGAACGAATTAAGCAGGCCCGGAAACTAAACAATAAAATGACTCAGCAAGCATTAGCCGACAGATTATCCGGCAGTAAGAAAGCCCCGATTTTGAACGGAAAACTCAATGCCGTTTCACAAAACCGCCTCAAAAAATGGGAAGATGGTACAAACCCTGTAGAATTGGAGTGGATTCCTGCTATCTGTGATGTGCTGGGATGTGATGTGGGGTATTTGTTTGGGGAATATGAAGAACTTACTCGACAGGTATCAGATATTTGCAAAGCAACCGGGTTATCAGAAGATGCAGTAGAGGCGATTCGCTCTATGGGGGATATCAACTTGAAAGGCGGGGTGTTGCATAGGGCTGAATTCCAAGAGGTAATAAGCTGTATGTTTGAAGACCCCCGGTTTTCGTCAATGATTCCGCATGTAATCGAGGCGGAACGGCTGCGCACATCGCCAGAAATTGACCAAGATACTACGGCGATGGAGCTTACCCAGTCTATGGGTAAGGTTGAATCTTTAGGGTTTGTGGTATTGAGGCGCGAAGATGCACGGCAATTTCATTTGCGCCAAGCAGCACAAGTGTTTTTAAGCGTTGTCAGTGATATTGGAATGGGTGCTTCAAATGGGAAATAACTATCATATTTCAGCGCATAGCGGCGCTGCTGTGCTGCAAAACTGCACCAACTGTACTGTATTTGTCATAAATCAGCAGGGAAATACACTAAGCCCGGAGGAAAGAGAACTGGTGGATCTGTACCGGCAACTGCCGATCCGGGCACGGGTGGAGTTGCTCCGGGCTGCAATTAGCTTGGGTGAGAAGGAAAGAAAGGGGCTGAATTGAATGGCCAGCATTAAACTGTCAGAGACAAAGGACGGACGCCGGTTTTTTCAGATATGTGTCTCCCGCGGCTATGGCAAATCTCCGTATAAAACCCGCTGGTATTGGCCGGACGGCTGGAGCAAGCGGACAGCGGAGCGGGAGGCGGCAAAGCAGGCCGCAGCCTTTGAACTTGCCTGTAAAAACGGGGAAGTCCTGAACCGTGCCCAGGAGCGTGAGAAAGCCGCCCAGGAGGCCGCAGAGGCGGCAAAGCTCAAAACGGTGCGGCAGTATGCGGACGGCGTGTTTATGCCCACCAAAGAGGCCACATTTTCCGAAAATGCCCGTTCCAGCTATCGGATGTTCCTGGACAAGCATATTTTCCCCGTGCTGGGGGATGTGCTGCTGACCGAGGTTACCCCGGCCATGATCTCCAAGCTGCTGGTGGACTTCCAGCGGGCCGGATACGCCCACGCCACGGCGGTAAAGCTATACAACATCCTGAATGGGGTCTTTGAAATGGCCTTTCTGGATGACAGCATCCCCATGAACCCCATGTTGAAGGTGAAGCGGCCGGCCCCCAGAAAGGGGGAGCAGCCAAAGGAGGAAAGCGACAAGGCATATACTGTGCAGGAGCTGGGCTATATCCTCTCCTGTGCTGCCCAGGAGCCGCTACAATGGCAGACGTATATTTCCCTGGTTGCGGATACTGGCCTGCGTCGTGGGGAGCTGTGCGGCCTCCAGTGGGGTGATATTGACTTTCGGGCGGGTACTGTGACGGTGAGACGCAATCTGCAATATACGCCAGCGGCCGGGGTGTATGAGACAAGCCCCAAAAACGGGAAAGTCCGGGTCGTAGATGTGGGGGCGGACGTGCTGGATCTGCTGAGGCAGCTCAGAGCAAAACAGGCGGAGTCCTGCATCTCACGGTGGTGCTTTACTCAGGAGGGAACCGGGGAGCCAATGCACCCGCAGTCCCCCACCCGCTACTTCAAGAAATTTGGGGAGCGATACGGCGTGAAGGATTTCCACCCTCACAAGCTGCGGCATAGCTCCGCTTCCATAGCCATTACCAGCGGGGCGGATGTGGTCAGTGTGTCGGAGCGCCTGGGCCATTCTGATACAGCGGTCACGCTGCGGATGTATGCCCACGCCAATGAGGAATCCATTCGGCGGGCCGGTCAGATTGTCCGGGACGCATTGAAAGCCCAGAACGGATAAAAAGAAGCGGCGTCGGGGATCGCTCCCGGCGCCGCTTATGGCTTTCTCAAAAGGATTGAGCAAAGGTTTGAGCAATAGGATAAAAGGATTGAGGTAAGGCCAAAATAAGCTGCAACAAATTATTGCAAGGGAAAACGGTGAATCCATTGGGCACCAATGGATTGAAAGGTTAGGGAGCGGCAAGAAAGAATAAGACACAACAGGGTTAAGTATAATTGGTAAGGATGAGGTCGGCAGTTCGAATCTGCCCAGCAGCTCCAGAAAACACCTGAAATCTTCGGATTTCGGGTGTTTTTTGTTTTGCCTTTGTACCATTTTGGCGGGGACGGAATAAGTGGTCAACCCTTTGACCACACAATCAGCCACAGACAGAAAAGCAGGCCTTCGGAGTGCGTGCGCCTGCTGCTTTTTGCCCTGCTTTTTCTTCCTGCCTTAGCCGTTCTTTTTCTATGGCGATCTCCGCCTTCATCCGTTGGATAAGATTTGCCAACAGCCGCTCACATTCTTCTCTGGTTTTTCCATTATCTTTCCACGGGAACACCTATCTGGACAGAGCATTGTCGTGGTTTTCACGGGCATAGTGAGGAACTTTGCAGAGGCGCCCATCACACCGAATATTCCGGTGCAGTAGGTGCCATAATTGCTGATTCGTTCTTCAGCTGCCCGGCCTCCAGCGCCTCCGGGGCTAGCTGAAAGGAGGAATTGATATGTCGATTCTCTGGATTTTCAATGCGGCGGCAATGGCGGCGCTTTCTCTCTAAAACGTATAGTGAGGCTGTGCTTTCTAAAGTATTCCAGCAGCCAGGAGTGCATCAACGAGATCATTGAAGTCCGAAATATGCTGGAGCTTTACTGTGTGCGGAGAGCCGCCAATCTGGAAAAACCAGAGGAAATTCGGGAGATGCAAAAGAGCATCAGCTTGATGCGGGAGAGTCTGGAGCATGGGGAACTTGGCTGCCAGTATGATTCCGACTTCCACCGAGCCATTGTTCGTATGGCAGGAAATAGGCTGATCCAGGAACTCTTCAATGTGTGCAGTGAACTGGTGGATGAGGCGTGCAAACTGGCAGATTATCAGGCAATGAAGAATGGCTTACAGATTACAGCACCTATGGAGCACCAGCTGGTTTTGGATGCCATAAGAGAAAGGAATGAGGATCAGGCGGCATTTGAACTGAAGGAGCATCTGGAATATTCTGCGCGTCTGCTGAGAGGAGATTTTACACCCCGTAAGTTTGATGCGCGCAAGCTGAAACATTAGGTATTAAATATCATAACAGATGGCTCAAAAAAAGACACCTGTTTTTTAACTGAGTGTCCTTGGATTGAAAAGACGATTGGAAACCCTGTCCTACAAAAAAACTGGTATGGTGTCTTTTATAAGACACCATACCAGTTTTGCCGCTTTTTATCAGGGGAAAACGTTGCTTGATGTTGCTTGCGCAGCTTCTACAGATCGGACCGGCGCTTGACCCGCAGACGGCTGATGGCCCGGGCCAGGGTGGCCTGGGCCGCCCGGTACTCCCGGATGCTCTTCTTCTGCAAAAGGGCCTCCTTGGCGGCGTCTGCGTCCCGTTTGGCCCGCTTGGCGTCGATCTCATCCGGCCGCTCGGCGGTGTCCACCAGGATCAGCACCTCCCCGTTTTCCACTTTGGCAAGGCCCCCGGAGACAGCCGCCTCCTGGGGGACATGCTCCTGGACCTGATAGGTCAGCGTTCCGGGGACGATGGCGGTGATCATATTGCTGTGATGGGCACAGATGCCGCACATCCCGCCGGCGGTGGGAAGCGTCAGCGAATAGCACGTCCCCTCGTAGAAGGGGTGGTCGGACGCCAGAATGTGCACCTGGAAGGGTTCCATTACGCATCCTCCTCCATGCTCTGGGCCTTTTTCTTCACGTCCTCAATGGTGCCCACATTGAAAAACGCCATCTCGGGATACTCGTCCATATCCCCGTTGACGATGGCCGCAAAGCCCCGCAAAGTCTCCTTCAAGGGCACATAGACGCCGGGGTTGCTGGTGAACTTCTCCGCCACGTGCATGGGCTGGGCCAGGAAACGCTGGATTTTCCGGGCCCGCATCACCGTGGTCCGGTCCTCGTCGCTGAGCTCGTCCATGCCCAAAATGGCGATGATGTCCTGCAGCTCGCTGTACTTTTCCAGAATCTCCTGGACGCTCCGGGCGATCTGATAGTGCTCCTGGCCCACCTTGTCCGGCTCCAACAGACGGGAGGTGGACTGCAAGGGGTCCACCGCCGGATAGATGCCCTGCTCTGCCACCTTTCGGCTCAGCACCGTGGTGGCGTCCAGATGGGTGAAGGTGGTGGCCGTGGCCGGGTCGGTCAGGTCATCGGCGGGGACATATACCGCCTGGACGGAGGTGACGGAGCCCTCCTTGGTGGAGGTGATCCGCTCCTGCAGCTCGCCCATCTCGTTGGCCAGGGTGGGCTGATAGCCCACGGCGGAGGGCATCCGTCCCAGCAGGGTGGAGACCTCGCTGCCGGCCTGGACGAAGCGGAAGATGTTGTCGATGAACAGCAGCACGTCCTTGTGCTCCTGGTCCCGGAAGTATTCCGCCATGGTCAGGCCTGTCAGGGCCACCCGCATCCGGACGCCGGGGGACTCGTTCATCTGTCCGAACACCAGGGCGGTCTTATCTGACACGCCGCTGGAGCGCATCTCATTCCACAGGTCGTTGCCCTCCCGGCTGCGCTCACCTACGCCGGTAAAGACGGAGTAGCCGCCCAGCTCCATGCCCACGTTGTGGATCAGCTCCTGAATCAGCACACGCCGGCGCCGCCGAAGAGGCCGATCTTGCCGCCCTTGGGGTAGGGCTCCAGCAGGTCGATGACCTTGATGCCGGTCTCCAAAATCTCCCCAATGGGCCGCTGTTCTTCAAACGCCGGGGGCTTGCGGTAGATGCTGTGGCGCTCCACATCCTCTGCCAGAGGCTCGCCTCCGTCGATCACGTCGCCCAGGACATTGAACATCCGTCCCAGGGTCACCTCACCTACCGGGACCGTGATGCTGCTGCCGGGGGCGCAGACCTGCATGCCCCGGCACAGCCCCTCACTGCCTGCCAGCAGGATACAGCGGACTGTGTCATTTCCGATGTGCTGGGCCACCTCCATGACCCGCTGGGCCCCGTCCAGAGAGACCGTGAGGGCCTCCCGAATCTTGGGCAGGCTGCCCTGCTGAAACTTCACATCCACCACAGGTCCTGATATTTGAACGATGCTTCCGTATTTCACGATACCTGCACCTCTTTTCTGCGTTTTTTCCTCTGCGCCTTGGCCCCGGCGGTCACCTCAGTGATCTCCTGGGTGATGGCGGTCTGCCGCACCCGGTTATATTGCAGGGACAGATCGGCCAGAAGCTCCTCTGCGTTTCGATTGGCGGAGTCCATGGCCGTCATCCGGGCCTGCTGCTCGCTGCAAAAGCTGTCGATCAGGGCGCTGTAAATAAAGCCCGCCAGATAGCTGTGCATGATCCGGTTGAGCACCACCGATGCGGAGGGCTCAAAGGTAAAGGAGACCATGATCTTCTTTTCCTTCTCCGGGGTGGCAAAATAGGTCCTGTGGAAGGGCAGAAGCCGGGTGGAGTGGACGTGGGCCTCCATTCCGCTTCCCATGTCCGTATAGATGACGAAGATCTTTTTCAGCAGCCCCGCGTCATACTGCTCCAGGAGCATGGAGCTGATCTCTCTGGCCCGGTCCAATGTGGGATTTTGGGCCGTATAGAGGAACATGCGCTCAATGGGGATGCGGTGCTGGGTAAAAAAGCGCCGGCCATATTCCCCCACCACAAAGAGCTTCATGTCCTCGTGGTCGTCCAGCAGCCGCTGGGCCTCCTTGAGCACGTTCTGGTTGTAGGCGCCCGCCAGGCCCTTGTCCGCGGTGATGACCAGACAGCCATAGGTCCCCGGGAGCTCCGGCTCCTGATCGGGGGGATAGAAATAGGGACTGTCCACGTCGTTGGCCGTGCGGAAGACCCGCTTGATCTCACTGCGCAAAGCGTCAAAATAGGGCCGGGTCTGCTCCAGCTCGCTGCGGGCTCTGCGCAGCTTGGTGGAGGCGATGAGGTACATGGCGTTGGTGATCTTCTGGGTCTCCTTGATGCTGTCGATTCGGCCCTTGATTTCCGTTGTACTTGCCATGGGCCCTTACCTCTTTTCTCCCTGGCAGGTGCCGTCCAGCCATTTCTTGGCGAAGGCCTGGGCCAGGTCCACGATGGACGTCACGTCCTGGTCGCTGAGCGCTCCGGTCTCGTCGATTCGGCGGCACAGACTGCCGGCGGAGCGTTCCATCTCCGCCAGGAAATCGCTGTGGAACTGGTCCATCTGGCGGATGGGGATGTCCTGCATCACATGGTGCAGCGCCGCCACCAGCAGCAGGACCTCCTGATGCTGGCACATGGGGTGGTACTGCGCCTGCCGCAGGAGCCGCATCAGTCCCTGGCCATAGACCAGCTGCTTCCGGGTCAGATCGTCCAGGTCGCTGGAGAACTGGGTAAATACCTCCATCTCCCGGAACTGGGCCAGGTCCAGACGCAGTGCGCCTGCGGCCTTTTTCATGGCCTTGGTCTGGGCGTCGCCGCCCACACGGGACACGGAGAGGCCCACATTCACGGCGGGCCGCTGACCGGCAAAGAACAGATCGCTCTCCAGAAAGATCTGGCCGTCGGTGATGGAGATGATGTTGGTGGGGATGTAGGCGGACACATCGCCGGCCTGGGTCTCCACGATGGGCAGGGCGGTCATGCTGCCGCCGCCCTTTTCCTCCGACAGGTGGGCGGAGCGCTCCAGCAGCCGGGAGTGGAGATAGAACACGTCGCCGGGGTAGGCCTCCCGTCCGGGGGAGCGCTCCAGCAGCAGGCTCAGGGCCCGGTAGGCGATGGCGTGTTTGGAGAGGTCGTCATAGACGATGAGCACATCTCTGCCCTTGTCCATGAAATACTCGCCCAGAGCGCAGCCGGCGTAGGGGGCGATGTATTGCAGCGTGGCGGAGTCGCTGGCGGAGGCGCTGACCACCACGGAGTAGTCCAGAGCTCCAAACTGTTCCAGCGTCTGCACCACCTGGGCCACAGAGCTGGCCTTTTGGCCGATGGCCACATAGATACAGATCACGTCCTTCCCCTTTTGGTTCAGGATGGTGTCCAGGGCGATGGCGGTCTTGCCGGTCTGCCGGTCGCCGATAATCAGCTCCCGCTGGCCCCGGCCGATGGGGAACATGGAGTCGATGGCCAGGATGCCCGTCTCAATGGGCTTGTTGACCGCCTGGCGGTCGATGATGGCCGGAGCGGTGGCCTCGATGGGCCGGTAGCCGTCGGAGGAGATCTCCCCCTTGCCGTCGATGGGGGAGCCCAGGGCGTCGATCACTCGGCCCAGACAGGCGTCACCCACCGGAATGCCGGCCATTTTCCCGGTTCTGCGCACCCGGCTGCCCTGGGTGATCTCCTCGTCATCGCCAAAGAGGATACAGCCCAGCTCATCCTCCCTGAGCTCCTGGACCATGCCCTTGATGCCGCCGCTGAACACCAAGATCTCGCCGTAGCTGGCGTGTTCCAGGCCGGAGACGGTGGCGATTCCATCGCCCACCGTCAGTACCTGGCCCACCTCCTCCGGCGACACCTCCGGGGCCCAGTTGGTTGCGGTCTCCCGGATGAGGGAGAGCACATTGTCTCTGGACGGGTTCAGCTGCCGGAGCTGTTCTTCAAACTGCCGCAGCCGCCCCTCCACGCTCCAGTCGTACACGTCGGTGCCCACCTGCAGCACAAAGCCGCCGGTGAGGGTGTCGTCCTGCTGCCATTCCAGGGTGAGATCCTGGTGATACGTCTGCCGCAGAAAGTCCAGCAGCCGCCGGCGATTGTCCTCGCTGGGCGGGGTGCTGCCCCGGAGAAGGGCCTTTGTCTCACTGGGATTGCTCATCATGGGAAGGCCTCCTCTCCGCCAGGGTCAGGAACTGCTCATAGGGATCGCCGTCGGCGCCCAGGGCGATTTTCTCCGCCGCAGTGACTGCGATGTCCACCAGCTCCTTGGAGGCCTTGGAGATCATCTCTGTCTTTTCCCGCTGGGCGTTCTCCTGGGCCTTGGCCAGGATCTCCTCTGCCTCCTGCTTGGCGTCAGCCACCTGCTGGGACCGGAGCTGCTCCAGCTCCTGCTCTGCATCTGCCTGACGCTGGGCAATGGCTTTCTCCACCTGGGACATCTTCTCCTGGTATTCGGCCTTCATCTGGTCGGCCTGCTCCTTTACCTGCTGGGCCTCCTGGTGGATGTTCTGATAATAGGCCTGGCGCTGCTCCATAAACTGCTTGACCGGGCGGTACAGCAGCAGATACAGGCCTCCGGCCAAAATGGCGAAATTGAACAGATGCAGCAGAATCTGCTGCCAGTCAATGTTCAGTGGAATACTCATGACCACACCGCCTTTACAGGACAAAGATGACCAGAATGACCACCAGCAGGGCGTAAATGATGGCTGTTTCAATGAACACCAGGTCCAGCATCAGTGTGGTACGGATCTTGCCCTCCATCTCGGGCTGGCGGGAGATGCCGTCGGCGGCTTTGCCGCCCACGATGCCCATGCCCACGGCGCCGCCTGCGGCGGCCAGGCCGATGGCAATGCCCACGGCAACGGCCTTCATGCCGATGGAGGAGCCGGCGCTGTCCTCCTGGGTCTCCACGGTGGCGGTCTGGGCGTCAGAGGAATCGTCTGCGGCGAAGGCGGGGACCGCCAGCAGCGCCGCCAGCATCAATACGAGAAGAGCAACAGAAACTTTTTTGATACAATTCATGGTAAAGACCTCCCTATAACATGTTCAAACACTTTGCGCCGGCTCCGGACGCTTGGACTTCGGGGCTTTGGCGCGTTTCTCTTTTGGCTCGGACATCTCTCCGTAGAAGAGCGCCGTCAGCATGGTCAGCACATAGCTTTGGATCAGCGCATGCAGCAGTGTAAAGAGCACTGCCACGATCACCGGCAGCACATAGCTCAGCTGGGCGTAGTAGTAGACCAGCTCCGTGACCAAAAGGCCGCTGAGCAGTGCGCCGAAGAGACGAAAGCTCATGGAGATCAGCAGCGAGATCTCCTTCAGGGCGCTTCCGATTCCCCGCAGGCCGTTTCCGGCAATGGCGCCGGAGAAGATGACCAGGTAGGAGAGCACACCCAGCATGATGGCCGCGTTCACATCCGACAAAGGTGCGGGGAGCGTGACGGAATTGCCGTTGGTGGCAATGGCCTGGAAGCCAAAGAGCTCAAAGAGCGTACCGAAGAAGATGTACGCACCGGCAGCAAAGACGTAGGCGCCCAGGAAGCTGTTGCGCCAGGGGCTGTTGGACTTCGCCAGGCCGTCAAACATGCTCACCGCCTGCTCCAAAAGCAGCTGGAACTTTCCGGGCACATATTGGAACCTGGGGATCACAAAGATCCGAATGCACAGTGCGGCCACCAGAAGCACCACCATCACCACCAGGGCGGAAATAAAGCCCGGATTCACCGGGCGCAGGCCAAAGAGGCTGATCTGATTGGTCTCGTGGAGGACTGCGTCCCGCATGGTCTCCTGAATGGTCTCCGTCTGCGCTCCGCCGGGAACCACGAAGCTCCCCAGCAGCAGTACAGCGCTGACGCAGATCCACAGCAGCAAAAATTTTTTCTTCTGTTTCATGACACATCCCTTCTTTTTTGCCAATGTCCGGCGCCGGGCGCAGCCCGG
>ERZ791871.2616-NODE-2616-length-11483-cov-7.256913_pt1 | contig 11483 bp, 22 predicted proteins | sample MGYA00510280_ERZ791871 | MGnify/ENA primary metagenome ERZ791871 (study PRJEB30046, sample SAMN00792111) | human gut metagenome | study: EMG produced TPA metagenomics assembly of the A metagenome-wide association study of gut microbiota in type 2...
AACTTCGGGCAAGGATCAATGCACATCTTAGAAGAGAGCACAGGGAACATTCTGTTCGGATGGTTTTGGGGAGAGTCTGCATTCAAATATCTCAAAAGAAACTGTTGATGGATGATAAGGAACTTTCTCTTACGAAAGCGGAGTACGAAATCTGTGAATTTCTGGCTAAAAACAGGGGACAGGTTTTCTCGAAGGAACAGATTTTAGAAAAGGTCTTTGGTTTTGACAGTGAGAGTAATGACAGTACCATTATTACACATATCAAAAATATAAGATCGAAATTTGCGGAGTATAATTATACACCGATAAAAACAGTCTGGGGGATTGGATATAAATGGGAAGAGTAAAGAGAAGCAATGCACTCAGCAGGATTTTTATGAGATATGTACTGGTCATGCTTGGATCATTAGTCGGTTTGGTGATTGTTGCTTATCTGCTGCTTTACCTTTTGATCAGTGTGGGCTGCATTTATCCGGCGAATTATGCAGAGCAAAAGATTAATGAAGCATATGATACGATTTTGCATGCAGATAAAGTGACTGCTGAGATGATTCCTGCACTTTGTAATTATGTCATTTTTTCAGAGAAGGGAGAGGAAATAGGTGGAAATATTCCAGAACAATACGAACAGATAGCATGGAATGTTGCAAAGTACGGAAACGCATCCGGGAAATATTTTTATAAAGTAATTGTAAGGGAAAATGAATATGTTGTATTGCAATATCGCCTGACACCTCAATATCATTCAGCTTTTTTGAGGGAGCATTTTATAGGACCACAGAATGTGATGAGTATTATGTCTGTGATTGGAGCGGTAGCGATTATCATCATTCCGTCCATACGTTTTGGAAAAAGAATCAAAAAGCAGATGCAGCCTGTATTAGACGCAATCGGACAAATAAAGGATCAAAATCTGGAATATGAGACATCCTGTTCCGGTATCAAAGAGTTTGATGACTGTTTATCGGCAATCGATGATATGCGAGATGCATTGCGAGAATCTTTAGAAAAGCAGTGGAAAACAGAGCAGGAAAAGAAACAACAGATGTCTGCTTTGGCGCATGATATTAAAACACCTCTTACGATTGTACGGGGAAATGCGGAGCTGCTTTCAGAAACGGAGCTGACACCGGAACAGAAAAATAATGTTACTTATGTCTTAAACGGAACAACTCAGATACAAAGTTATGTAAAACAGTTGATAGATGTCACAAAATCATGGAATTGCAGTGATGTTACCTATACAACGGTGAGGTTAGAAGATTTTTTCGCAGATATAAAGGAACAGGCACTTGGGCTGGCAGGAATCTACCACCAGAAAATAAACTGGAAGGCACAGCACAGTGATAAAAAGGTAACGATTGCTTATGATCCAATGTTTCGAGCCGTAATGAATGTGATTCAGAATGCAGTGGAGCATACAAAAGAAAATGGAATCATTTATATTGACGCAAAGGAGCAGGATGATCGGCTGACATTCATTGTGGAGGATAGCGGATCAGGATTTACAAAAGAAGCATTATTGCATGGCACAGAGCAGTTTTTTATGGATGACACAAGTAGAAATGGCGAAGCCCATTATGGGATGGGGCTATTTTTTGCAAAAACTGTGGTTGAAAAATATGGTGGAGGTATTAAACTTTCAAATTCTGAAAATACAGGTGGGGCGAGGGTAGAAATATTTTTCCTGAGTAGTCAGGAAACAAGCTAAATAGACCTCAATGTTTCCAGGCAGACTATTTCTAACTGGGAAAATGGAAAATCACTACCTGATATTGTAAGCATTATAAGAATGAGTGAATTATATGATTTAAGCCTGGACGAATTATTGAAAGGAGATGCGACATTGCTTAATAAAATTGAAAGAGACATGAAAGTAGCCAAAGCTGAAAATAACGTTATCAAATTTGCATGGATATCTATTGTAATCGGTGTTGTTATGATTATTCTTGGGAATGTATTTGACGACAATCCGTTCATTGATTTTATTTCGGCTGCATTGCCATGGGTATTTCTTGGATTAATGGTGCTATTTGCCATATTGTATCTTAATAAAGAAAATGACAATTAGAGAGATGAGCTTATAATATGCAAGTCAATCAGTATAGCATTCGCTTTATTGAAAAAGGACTTGCGGGCGTTTCCATGAGCATGATTGCTGATAAGATAGGGATAAAAAAGCCTTCACTCTATAAACATTTTTCATCCAAGGATGAAATTGTGGAAGCAATGTATTAGTTCCTCAGAGAACAGTCCAAAAAAATGCCAATATAAAGCCTGTGGATTTCAGCCAACTTTTTCAAGGGAAAACTGCATACGAAGTATTGCAGGGAGTGGTGCAAGGTTATGTCAATATGAATCATCAGGAAAAACTGCTTACATTTTATAAGGTTATATATTCTGAGCGTAGCATTCAGCCGATGGCAGCCAGAATCGTTGCGGAAGAAACTGAGAGAATGATCATTGCAACAAAACAGCTATTTTATGCAATGGAGATACATAAGCTGCTTCACTTTGATAATGCAGATATGAGTGCGGTCAGCTTTGCAATGACAGTTCATGGACTGATGGATTATGAACTGGATCAGAAGTATGGATATGATGAAGAGTCCAAAAATCTTCTGGATGAATATCTGAAATGGTTTTGTACGGAGAATCAAGTGGAAGCTGGTGATTAACATGAGAAAAAAGAATTTTATGAATTATTGTGGACTGCTTGGAATTGTGGCATTACTTTCTTACACAGTGGCGGTTGTGTTTTCTCCACTTGACTATCCGGGATATAACTGGATGGCACAGGCGGTCAGTGACCTGAGTGCATCGAATGCTCCGTCTCTTGGATTATGGAATCAGCTTAGCAGCCTGTATAATATCTGCACTTTAATCTGTGCCATGATGGTTTGCGCAGGGATACAGGGAAAAGGAAGCAGATTATTACAAAGCGGAATTTATCTGTTTACCGCAATGGAGTGGATATCGGCAGTGGGATTTTCCATGTTTCCATTAAGTGACAGTGGCTATGCTGGAACATTTCAGGATGAAATGCATATTCTTTCAACGATTTTAGTTGTACTGCTATCCATCGTTTCGCTTGTGATGCTTATCATAGCCGGAGCGAAGAGGAAAGAATATCGCAGCTTCGGTGTGTTTGCAGGAATTGCTCTGGGAATGATGTTAGTTGTTGCACTTGGAATGAATATCGTACCGAAAGAATATTTTGGTGTTGTTGAGCGGTTCGGTGTGTTTGCAGCTGTAGGATATAATGCGGTGCTGGGAATAGAATTGTTCAGAATTGACTTATGATTTAAGGAAATATGCGGGTGTGACGATTCGTATCGCGCATGTTACCAGGCGTTTCTTTCATTCTTTCAATATGTTTGTTACTTTAGGATCAGCTCATGAGTAAAACAGGCAAAGAGAAAGGACAAACAGAAATTATGAAAAATGAAAGAAGAAACATGTGTGGCGGATTGACATTATTATTGGGATTTGTACTGTGGACAATCCTGATTCAGATGGTTGATGTGAAGCCGGAAGGAATAGACGGAACAGATATTGGTTTTTCGACAATCAATGTCTGGTTTCATAACCTGACCGGTGTTCATATGAAAATTTATACAATTACAGACTGGCTTGGTCTTGTTGCGGTATTTGTGTGTATAGGTTTTGGGCTGTTGGGATTATGTCAGTGGATCAAAAGAAGAAAACTTTTAAATGTGGATTTTGATATCCGAATGCTTGGTGTGTTTTATGTTAGAAAGTGGCATTTGAAATATGCGATATGTGGAGGAAAGACGAATGAATGAGTTGGAAAATGATGCAAAAAATATAAATATGTTAGGTGCATTTTGTGGTAAAAGAGATGTTCCGGAACTAACATCAGAACAGCTTTTCAAAAAGTATGGATTTAAACAGGCGGATGTCATGGTACTTTTTGGCGGAAGTATCTTATGCGGCGGAAATGTTTTGGCAGAAGCAATGCAAAAGCACATTGCAAAGAAATATGTCATTGTCGGAGGAGCCGGGCATACAACGGAAACGCTGAGAATCAGAATGCATGATGCTTTTCCAATGATAGAAACAAATGGGCTGCCTGAAGCAGAAGTATTTGATAAATATCTGCAATATCAATATAGGTTGGAAGTTGATTTCTTAGAGTGCAGATCTACAAACTGCGGAAATAACATTACATACCTTTTAGATTTATTGAGAGAAAACAATGTTGATTTTAAAAGTATTATTCTTTCACAGGATGCAACGATGCAACACCGTATGGAGGCGGGATTAAAAAAGTATGCAGGGAATGATGTACAGATTATAAACTATGCGGTCTATGCGGTAAAGGTTGTAGTCAAAAACGCAAAATTATCATATGAACAGGATATTTGGGGAATGTGGGAAATGGAAAGATATATCAGCCTTTTAATGGGAGAAATTCCAAGATTATCGGATGATGAAAACGGCTATGGACCAAAGGGTACCAATTACATTGCTCATGTTGACATGCCATCTGAGATCAGACAGGCATTTTATGAGTTGTGTGATAAATATTCTGAATTAATAAGACAGGCAAATTCGGAATATGCATCATGTAAATAATTTTTTGACTTGTAAAGTTATGTTTATAAAAAAGAAATACTTGACAAGTTACCAAACGGTTACTATAATGCTAAGTAACCAAAAGGTAACTTATAGCATTATAAGACAGACGCAAAGACGCAGTGCTTATTTCCCTGATGTGGATTTTAAGTGCTGCTTTTTTAGTGAATTTGATGGAGGTATCAAGAATGGTTTGTACAAAATGTGGTAAAGAAATGAGAAAAGGATATTTATTTGCAAGCAAAGATGGAGCATTCAGCTTTGCAAGTGGTGTGCCGGGTGTATTTGAGAAGGCAGACAAAGCAGATGGATTTGTAGAGATTACTTCTTTAAAGCCGGGACATCGGACAAGTATAGCGGCTCAGTGCTGTGAGGAATGCCGGATGCTGGTAATTAGTTATTAGAGAGGCAGAATATGAAGGTATCAGTACAATTGCAGCATCGGATATCTATTATTTCGAGACTGTATGTGTCAATAATGAGATTTTTGACCACAGGAGGTTATGATGAGTATCAGAGAAAAGAATACAAAGGAAAGAATTTTAGACGAAGCATTGAAGCTGTTTGCCCAGAGTGGTTATATGGGAACTTCCATGAATGATATTGCCGACAGGCTGGGAGTGACGAAAGCTGCTTTATATAAGCACTATAAGAGTAAGCAGGAAATCTTAGATAGCATTGTGGAGAAAATGAACCGGATGGATCAGGAAAGAGTGAAGGAATATGATATGCCGGAAGGAAATATGAAAGAAGTGGTGGAGGGCTACCGGTCTACGGCACTTGATAAGATTAAAGAATTTACGAAGGTGCAGTTTTTGCATTGGACGCAGGAAGAATTTCCGTGCTGTTTTCGTAAAATGCTGACATTGGAGCAGTACAGAGATCCGGAAATGGCAAAGCTGTATCAAAATTACCTGTCAGGCGGTCCTCTTGTATATATAGAAAATGTTTTTCAGGGACTGACGGAGCATAAGGAGGAAGCAAAGCAGCTTGCCTTGGATTTCTACGGACCGATTTTTCTGTTATATAGTATTTATGATGGCACTGAGGATAAGAAAAGAATTATTGAGCTGGTTGAACAGCATGTAGAGCGTTTTTCCGAGCAGTTTATGGATACGAAAGAAGGGATAGCAGATGCAAAATGAGAATCAAAATGGGAAGCAGGAATGGGTGTACTGTCCGGTCTGTGGAAATAAAACCAGACTGAGACTTCGAGAAGATACAGTTCTTACGCATTTTCCACTATTCTGTCCGAAATGTAAAAAAGAAAGTCTGATAGATGCAAAGGAATATGTGGTAAAAGCAATTAAATAAAGTTATCGGATTTTGAGCCAGACGCTAAGACGCAGTGCGGATTGTAAATAATACTACGATTCACATTGTGTTTTATTATTTATACGATACACGAGGAGGAAAGAACTATGAGAGCAATCGTTTATACATCAAATACAGGAAGCGCAGCTAAATATGCAAAGCTGTTGTCACACCAGATTTGCATTCCGTCATATAGCATGGAGGAAGCAAAGACAAAGGTGAAGCAGGGAGCAGAAATTATTTATATGGGATGGATTATGGCAGGAAAAATCAAAGGATATCCGGAAGCTGCAAGAAAATATAGGATTCAGGCAGTCTGTGGAGTCGGTATGGGGCAGACCGGAACACAGCTTGCTGAGGTCAGAACGAAGAATAAAGTGCCACAGAGAATTCCACTTTTTACACTGCAGGGAACCTTTGATATCAAAAAACTTCATGGTGTTTACAAAATAATGATGAATGTTATGGTAAAGACCGCCGGAAAAGCATTGGCGGATAAATCCGGCAGGACACCGGAGGATGATGATATGCTGGATATGATGTTGAATGGTTCAGAGCGTGTGAAAGCCGAGAATCTGAAATACATAATTGACTGGTATGACACAGCAGAACGAGGTGAAAAGTAAATATGAAAATAGAACATATTGCATTTAGTGTAGGAAGTAAAGCTTCTGTGGATACATTAACGGAAAGGTTAAAAGGTGATGGATATCAGGTTGTCAGTGGTCCGAGAACTACTGGAGACGGATACTACGAAAGCTGTATTAGAGGAATTGAAGGAAATCTGATAGAAATCACAGAGTAGAAAGAGGTAAATATCTATGAAATTATATTTTGAAAATATCGTTACTACGATTACAACAATCATGTTGCTTATATTGGTCGTATTTATCGGTGAATCCATAGGTAACCGTTCAAATATTAACTACTGGGGAAGGAGAAGCCTGTTTCTTCTGGTATATGGACTTACGATATGTTGTTTCGCAGCGGCAAGGGATGGGCTTGATAAGACAATTCAGAATACGATTGACGGAAGCTGTGCACCGGGAGTATTCCCACTTATCAGCATCCCGAATCTGATTGGATGCATTGGAGCCGCAATTATTATCATTGCAGCTATTGCAACACCGATAGCAAAGTCGCAGCATATGAGACAGATTTGGTTTTATGTGATGTCCGGCGGAATTACAATGAAGATACTGGTGATGGAAATAGCGAGGATTGCGAATATTCTTTGACTTCAATTCGCAAAACTCCGCCTGCATGCACAGTAATCGCAAATCTATATTTATCAAATTTATTATTGATTCCTGTAGTAGTTAGCGGAATTATCTACATAATATTCAATCTGTTTTTCATTCAGTATAAGAGAGAAAAGCTATGTCAAATAAAACTGTAGCAGCAAAGTTGTTTGTATATGGACGAGAAAAGAATCATGTGCTTATACCGACTTGCGGATTTGGAGATTATTTGTACTATGCCATGTGGATTTCCGGAGCACATGCATTAAGTTCATCTGGAATATCTTATGCTTTTGTAGCCTTTATGGTATTTCCTTTTTTATGTACAGTATTGGCATATTTATTATTGTATTATCAAGGCATATAAAATTAATTAGATGGAGGTAATAAGCATGAAACCACAGGAAATAAATCCTCAAGAAACAACAAGAGCAGAGGCATTTGAATTATGGATGAATGCACCCAATCCAATGGTGACTTTTTTAAAAATTGCTTCAGAGAAATATCAACAGTTTAGGAAGAAAGGCAGGAGAATCGTGAAAATGCAAAAGAATTTGGCAGGTAGTACGGGATACAAAAATGTGGTATTATTATGGGCAGGATATCAGAAGAATCAGGAGTTGAATAGATTGTGAAAAAAGAAGAAATTTTTGAATATGTGCAGAAACAGTATGGCACGATTCAGGAATATTTATGGAGTAAATTACCAGACAGTGCAGTACTTCGACATAAAAATGGAAAATGGTATGCAGTGATCATGACAGTTGAAACATCGAAACTGGGATTAGAGGGAAAAGAGCCGGTTGATATCATGGATGTAAAGTGTGATCCGGACATGACGAATATGATTATTCAGACTTATGGATTTTTACCTGGATACCATATGAACAAGCAGCACTGGATCACGATTTTACTGGATGGTTCGGTCAGTGAAGCAAAGATACTGGACTTTTTGGATATGAGTTATGACCTGATTGATGGAGCAGGCAGAAAGGAATACAAATGAGAAAAGCGATCGTATATGCATCTGTACATCATGGAAATACAGAAAAATTAGTAAAGGGCATAGCAGAAGAGTGCCAGGTTGATTTGATTGATGCTGTAAAACAGTTAGATGCAGATCTAAGCAGTTATGATATGATTGGGTTTGCATCAGGAATCTATTTTTCAAAATTTCATCAGTCAATATTGGGATTTGTAAAGAAGAATCTAACGGACGATAAAAAGGTATTTCTGATCTGTACTTATGGTGGAAGTGCGAATTATAAATCCATAGAGCAGATTTTGAATAAGAAGCATTCTAAAGTGATAGGGAAATTCGGCTGCAAGGGCTATGACACATTTGGTCCATTTAAACTGGTGGGTGGTATAGCAAAAGGGCATCCAGATGAAAAAGATATAAACAATGCAGTTGAGTTTGTAAAAGGACTATAAATAGTTTAGCGAAAAATAAAATTTTTTTGTCTTATACTTGACACATCCACATGTATGCCAGCACACCTATTGCTCAAATATGGCAAAGTCCGAAATACCAAGAAAAACTAAGAAATGCGAGGTTATGCAACAATGATAAAAATACTTTTCATCTGCCACGGCAGTGTTTAAGGGACGGAGAAAAAGCCTTGGTTTTTCATGAGCAACCCGGTGGGACTTTCGACGGAGTGTTACGATAAGCACTTCGCCATTTTTATTTTGATTAAGAACAGTCACCTTTTTATATATAGCATCCATTTTAATAAAGTTATCTGACTAGTAAATAGTTGTCATATCGGCTAAAAAGCGATTCAACAGGTAAAAAAGATAGCGTTTTTGCCGATAGTGTGATATACTAGTCAGTAGAGTAATATGTTATGGATTTAATTTATAATGGATGGGGGATGGCAGATGAAATACCTTTTAGTTGCTGATATAGCAAAAAAATGGAATATGTCAGAACGCAGTGTTAGAAATTACTGTGCAAAGGGGCGTGTGAACGGCGCGTTTCTTACTGGTAAGACATGGAACATTCCAGAAAACGCAGAGAAACCGGAGCGCACCAATAAGAAAAAAGAAGAACCGATTACGCTGCTAGATATTCTAAAAGAGCAGAAGACCAGTAAATATACTGGTGGGATTTATCATAAGACACAGATTGACTTGACCTATAACTCTAACCATATGGAAGGCAGCCGCTTGACACACGATCAAACCAGATATATCTTTGAAACCAATACTATTGGCGTAGAAAAAGAAGTACTGAATGTGGATGATGTGATCGAAACGGCAAATCACTTCCGTTGCATTGACATGATTATTGATCATGCAAAAGCGATTTTGACGGAGAAATTTATCAAAGAACTTCACTTGATTTTGAAGAATGGCACCAGCGATTCTAGAAAAGATTGGTTTGCTGTTGGTGATTATAAGAAACTTCCGAATGAAGTCGGTGGTATGAATACCGCACTTCCGGAAAAAGTTGCTGATAAAATGAAGGCCTTGCTGACGGAATACAATGCCAAGGAAGAAAAGAGTTTTGCGGATGTTCTGGACTTCCATGTGAAGTTTGAGAGAATCCATCCGTTCCAAGATGGTAATGGGCGTGTTGGCAGATTGATTATGTTTAAGGAGTGTCTGAAATACAATATTGTTCCGTTTATTATTGAGGATAATTTGAAGCTGTTCTATTATCGTGGATTGAAGGAATGGGACAACGAAAAATGTTATCTGACCGATACCTGTCTGACAGCACAAGACAAATATAAAGCGTATTTGGACTATTTTAGGATTGAATATTAAACGAGCTAATTTTCAGACTATATAATAGATAAAATGACTTTTGGGAAAAGGCAAACAAAGAATTGAGTTATAAATGGAGAAAGCGGATATGAATGACAAAAAAGCTGTAATATACATTCTCACAAATCCTTCTTTTCCAGGTTATGTGAAAATAGGATATGCAGATGATATAGATAAATGATTAAAGCAATTGAATCGCAGCGAATGTATTCCGTTCGCATTCCGAGTATATGCGATATACGAAGTGAATTCAAGATTGCAAGGAGAATCTGAAATTAGTAGTTGTTCCAAGTGATATAGAAGCACAGGAGGAACAGTTGGCACAGGAAATGTCGTTGACGGCTGCTGCAAAACTCATATCTGGAAAGAAATATTCGATTGCAGGTTACAGATTGCAGTTACCAAAGATTTATAAGGTGCGGTGTACAGCTCATTTTTACGTGGAAGATGGATGTGTTGGGTGTGGCTTATGTGCCAAAAAATGCCTGGTACAAGCGATTGAAATGAGGAACAAAAAGCCCGTTTGGGTCAAGGATAAATGTGTCATGTGTTTAGGTTGTCTGCACCGTTGCCCTAAGTTTGCTATCCAGTATGGTAAAAACACGAAGAAACATGGGCAATACACAAATCCCAATGTTAAGATATAAATTCTCGTTTATCCAATAGAAAAATAAGAATAGATTGGAGAAAGATATGGCTTCAAGTAAAGAATATTTAACATTTATATTGGAACAGTTATCCGATTTAGATGGAATTTCATACCGTGCGATGATGGGCGAGTATATCATCTATTATCGTGAGAAAATTGTTGGTGGTATATATGACGATAGGTTGCTTGTAAAATCTGTAAAATCTGCTGTTTCACTTATGCCTAATGCAATTTATGAGTTGCCCTATGATGGAGCAAAAGAGATGTTGTTGGTTGATAATGTTGATAACAAAGATTTCCTGACAAGATTGTTTGTCGCTATGTATGATGAACTTCCTGCACAAAAAAAGAAGAAGTCATAAAATCAGGATTTGGAGGTGTTGGCAAATGCAGCATGAATGCAAAATAACCGTACTGGAAACAAAAGTTTTTCCAGAACTTCAGGAAAAATATCTTGCAGATCCGAAATCAGGACCATGTCCATGCTTTAAGGTCGGAGACACATTTCTTTTGAAAAGGACACTTCAGCAAGATGATTTCTATCATCTTATGAATGGAAAATTCTGTGGAGAAGCCTGGGATGCTATCAGCAGATATGTTTATACAGCATTACAGGGTGGTTCGATTATGCATGGTTGGACAAATGATGAAAGAATGATGATTGCTTGCTGTAATGATGGAACAAGACCTGTAATTTTCAAGATTGAAAGAATTGATATACCGGAAAATGAAGAAGTAAAGCAGTGGCTTAAAAAACAGAATTTCAAAAATACTGCTGAAGATGCATATACGGGATAAATACAAATCGGGATTTACTTCTACTTAGACATACAAACTGTTGACAGTAAAGCTCCTATATAGTATTATTTGATAAAATACTATATAGGAGTTTTTGTATGAAAATG
>ERZ791871.2622-NODE-2622-length-11461-cov-4.050850_pt1 | contig 11461 bp, 10 predicted proteins | sample MGYA00510280_ERZ791871 | MGnify/ENA primary metagenome ERZ791871 (study PRJEB30046, sample SAMN00792111) | human gut metagenome | study: EMG produced TPA metagenomics assembly of the A metagenome-wide association study of gut microbiota in type 2...
CAGGTGTTCAAGGCCATGGATGTGGATACCAAGCAGTTCAAGGAGCGTTCCGTGTTAGGCACCATATCCTCTGCGAAGGACAAGCTCATCGGTCCTGAGGAATTCCTGTTAAATGCAGGGCAGGACTTCAGACAGCGCAGGATTGGGGAGATATATAAGGAGTATCAGAAGCGTCTTAAGAAGAACAATGCACTGGATTTCGACGATCTCATTGTAAAGACAGTGGAATTATTCCAGAATAACAGCGAGGTCCTGAATTATTATCAGGAGCGGTTTAAGTATATCATGGTGGATGAGTACCAGGATACCAACCTGGCCCAGTTCAAGCTGGTCAGCCTGCTGGCTTCCAAGTACAGGAACCTGTGTGTGGTGGGGGATGACGACCAGTCCATTTACCGGTTCAGGGGGGCGGATATAGGGAATATTCTGAGCTTTGAGGAGATGTTTCCCGGGGCAAAGGTCATTAAACTGGAGCAGAATTACCGGTCCACCCAGAACATACTGAATGCGGCCAACGGCGTTATACGCCACAACCGCGGGCGTAAGGATAAGACCCTGTGGACTGCCAACGGCGAAGGGGATTTGATTCGTTTTAAACAGTTTGACACAGCCAGAGAGGAAGCGGACTTTGTGGCCAGGGAGATAAGGGACAGCGGCTATGCCTATCAGGAGCAGGCTGTGCTCTACCGCACCAATGCCCAGTCCCGTCTTCTGGAAGAGCGGTGTATCTTTTACAACGTACCCTACCGTCTGGTGGGAGGCGTGAATTTCTATCAGAGAAAGGAAATCAAGGATATTCTGGCCTACTTAAAGACCATAGCCAACGGAGTGGATGATTTGTCGGTGCTGCGCATCATCAATGTGCCCAAGCGGGGAATCGGCGCCACCACCATGGGGAAGGTTACCATCTTTGCCTCTGAACATGGCATGAGCTTGTACGATGCTCTCAGGGAGGCCAGGCAGATTCCGGGCTTGGGTAAGGCTGCTGAAAAAATCGGAGCCTTTATAGGACAGATGGAAAGCTTCCGGGCCAGGGCACAGTTAGATGATTATACCATCCAGGACTTGATAGAGGGCATCATGGACGAGACCGGCTACCAGCAGGAGCTGGAGGCAGAGGGAGAGGTGGAGTCCCAGACCAGGCTGGAGAACATAGAGGAGCTGGTCAACAAGGCCGTGAGCTACGAGGAGGACAGCGAGCATCCTTCTCTGGATGAATTCCTGGAGCAGGTGGCCCTGGTGGCTGATATAGATAATATGGATGAATCCGAGAACCGGGTCACCCTCATGACCCTGCACAGCGCCAAGGGACTGGAGTTCCCGAAGGTGTACCTGGTAGGCCTGGAGGATGGGCTGTTTCCCAGTATGATGTCCATAAATTCCGATGACAAGACGGACATGGAGGAGGAGCGCCGTCTCTGCTATGTGGGTATCACAAGGGCCAAAAATGAGCTGGTGATTACCAGCGCCAGACAGCGGATGGTCAACGGAGAAACAAGATACTGCAAGCCCAGCCGTTTTATGGAGGAGGTGCCGGGTGAGTTGCTGGAAGAGGAGCGTCTGGAACCAGTGCTGGGAAGCTATGGCAGCCGGAACAATGATGCCGGTGCAGGCGGATTTGGCAAGACCGGTATTTCCGGCGAGGCAGGCCTGCCGTGGAACCAGCCGGCAGCGGGGAATACCCGTACAAGCACCTTTGGAAAGGGATATAACGCATATGCATCCGGATCATCCCAGCCCTTGTCAGGCCGGGGCACCGGCAGCACAGCGGGAAATCCGGGATTTGGCAAGGCATTTACAGTGCAGAAGGCAGCATCCCTGGATTACAGCGAGGGAGACAGGGTCAGGCACATCAAATTCGGAGAGGGAACGGTGAAGTCCATCAGGGACGGAGGTAAGGATTACGAAGTTACGGTGGTATTTGACGGTGCGGGCCAGAAGAAAATGTTTGCATCCTTTGCCAAGTTAAAAAAGGTCTGATGGGGGTGCTGGCATCTGGGATGCCTGGCTGAAACAGGCATCTGTCTGGCCGAAACAGGCATCTGCCCAGCAGATTTCTGCCGGGACTGGGTTTTAATTAAAAATGGATTGAAACAATTGGATAAAATTTGAATAAATTGGGATAGTAAATCAGGAGCTTCCATGATATAATAATTAAAAACAAGCAAGAGGGCAGAAGTGCTTATATATAAGAAAGGACGTGGGTAGAATGAACAGATTTGACAGAGACAGGTTTGATCAGATGGGCAAAGAGGCATTAAGCCGTGTAGAAGAATTGATGAATTCCAGCAGGATCAATGAACTGCTTCACAAGAGAGAAGAGGACGAGAAGAAAAAGAATTGTATTCTCTGGGTACTGGCCATCATTGGAGCAGTGGCAGCAGTGGCAGGAATTGCATACGCTGTATACCGTTTCTTTACTCCTGATTATCTGGAAGATTTTGAAGATGATTTCGATGATGATTTTGACGATGACTTCTTTGAGGATGAGGAGCCTGAGGAAAAGAAGACAGAAAAGGCTGAATAGCAGAGGCTGCTTAAGACCATCATAAGATACACAGTAAGATATACAGAAGGATGATAGAATAGGATAGTTGTTGGGACCGCCGCGGAAGTGGCGGTCCTTTTTGGGTCTGGCTTGATGCGGACCCTATTGCATGATATAATGATACGGCAAAAGAGGACCATAAAAAATGCCTAAGCAGCGGGCAGAACGGAGATATTTTATGAAAAAAGGCGATATTTACGAAGGAACTGTAGAAAAAATCGAATTCCCCAATAAGGGGATCCTTCATATAGATGGTGAGAGAGTAGTGGTAAAGAATGCCATACCAGGCCAGAAAATTCAGTGTGTGATTACCAAGCGGAGAAAAGGGAAGTCGGAAGCCAGAACCCTGGAGATACTGGCGCATTCCCCGGCAGAAAAACCAGAGGAGGCATGTCCTCATTTTGGGATATGCGGCGGCTGTATTTACCAGAGCCTGCCCTATGAAGAACAGTTAAACATTAAAAAGGAGCAGGTAAAATCCCTGCTGGACACCGTGGTAGAGGACGGTACCTATGAGTTCCAGGGAATCAAGGCCAGTCCCATCTCATCAGGATACCGCAACAAAATGGAGTTCTCCTTTGGGGATGAGGTAAAGGATGGTCCGCTGGCATTGGGAATGCACAAGAGGGGAAGCTTTTACGATATCGTAACCACTCCGGAGTGTCGGATTGTACATCCGGATTTTTGCAGAATACTGGTAGCGACAAAAGAATATTTTGAGGAGCTGGGGATTGCATTCTATAAAAAATTACAGCATCAGGGGTATCTTCGCCATCTGCTGGTCCGGAGGGCGGTAAAGACAGGGGAAATTCTGGTAGACCTGGTAACCAGCACACAGAGGGATTATCTGGGTGAAAGGACGGAGGAAGAGGTACTGGCAGAGTGGACGAAAAAGCTGGTGAGCCTTCCTTTGGACGGCAGGCTGGCGGGCATCCTCCACACAGAAAATGACTCCCTGGCAGATGTGGTTCAGAGCGATGCCACCCACATCCTTTATGGACAGGATTACTTTTACGAAGAACTGCTGGGGCTGCGTTTTCGCATCTCGCCCTTTTCCTTCTTTCAGACCAATTCCCTTGGTGCGGAGGTGTTGTACGATACGGCACGGGGATTCGTAGGCGATACAAAAGACAGGGTGGTATTCGACCTATACAGCGGTACAGGGACCATTGCACAGATACTGGCGCCTGTGGCTAAAAAGGTGGTAGGCGTTGAGATTGTAGAGGAAGCAGTCAGGTCAGCCCAGGTAAACGCCAGGCTTAACGGACTGGAGAACTGCGAGTTCCTGGCCGGCGATGTGCTCAAAGTGATGGATGAGCTTCAGGATAAGCCGGATTTGATTGTAGTGGATCCGCCCAGGGATGGGATACATCCAAAGGCATTGGGAAAAATCATTGATTTCGGAGTGGACCGGATTGTATATATATCCTGTAAACCAACCAGTTTGGTCAGGGATTTGGTGGTGCTGCAGGATAGAGGGTATAGGGTGGAGAAAGTTTGTGGGGTGGATATGTTTCCGGGGACGGGGAATGTCGAGACGGTGTGTTTATTGTCCAAACTAAAATCGACGCAGCATATAGAAGTTGAGATAGAAATGGATGAGTTGGATTTGACAGCTGCGGAGAAAAAGGCAACCTATGATGAGATCAAAGCGTATGTTCTGGAGCATAGCGGCCTGAAGGTCAGCAGCCTGTATATCGCACAGGTGAAGCAGAAGTGCGGTATCATTGAACGGGAGAATTATAATAAGCCCAAATCTGAAGATGCTAAGCAGCCCCAATGTCCGCCGGAGAAGGAAACTGCTATCATGGAAGCCCTACGACACTTTGAAATGATTTAAAGAGAGTAACAATATGGATTGTGAACTTCAAAGTGCAATTTGTATCATTGTGTTGTGCCAAGGCAACATCCTCGGTTTGAAAGCAAATTTTTAAGGTTTCACGCATGATCATGAAGCATGATGAATTTCAGACGAAAAGCATAGGGCTTGAAAAAAGCCAATCGGGGTACTTCTTGGAGAGAATCCGGGGGGTGCCCTTTTCTTATTCCTGCAGTCAGCTTCTGTTTATAGTCAAATCTTAAACTTTGGAGGTACACAATGAAAGATGAAAGCTGCCGAAGGTGTAATAACGGATTTGAAGCGCCGGGACTGGCTTGAGTGGGACGTAAACCATGAGCAGCATCCGTAGCTGGTAGAGGAAATCATCTGTCTGTAAAGGACGAATCCATCACAAACGAATCATTTCATCAAAAAGTGACACCTAGGGCTGTCCTGAAAACTAAGAGATAGGACAACCCGATAAAAGATTACTGGTTGATAATAGATTTAAGCTTATGTTCGTTAAAAACAGGAATTGCATCCAACATCCCCTCAAACAATGCGGTGTACACTTTTTTGTCTGCTCTAAGTTGATATTTTTCAAGAGGATTTATGATAGATGCTCCATGCTTATTTTTATTGACGAAGCAAATTTCATCGTTTCGTAAAAAATCTGCTGCCAGCAAGCGCGATTCATGTGATGTGATAATTAACTGTGTATTTCTTTTTTGAGCCATTTCCAAAAATAACTCAATCACTTTTACTGTCATTGCCGGGTGTAAGCAGCGATCAATTTCATCGATAACAAAAATACGGTTATCTGAAATTTTAAAAAGAATCTCAATCAAATCTAAAAGTCTAGCTGTACCATCAGACTCCTCATTAAGATCAAAATAGACAGCCTCTTTTTCGTGGCTAAACTCAATTGTTGTGATAGCCACATTGTTATCAGCATCTATTTCGAACGTATAAAATTCTTTATAAGAACGTGCCATGATTCGTGGACGGCTATCTTCGTCTGAACGTATGCGAGCATTTGCCTTCTCTAAGTCAGATACAATTTTATTGTATAGTTCATCCGGGATTTTACTTTTAATTACTTCAACCGGAAGTTCAACAACCTTCAATTCACTGATACCTGTACCCAACGCATTTAATAAATCTGCTATTTCCTCAAGATTTGAATCTGTGAAATATGGATACCCTGTCAAAATACTGTCCGGGAAACTAATATTCAATTTAAGAGCAAACCACTCAAATACATTACGAAGTACTTGAAGCTCAGGAAAATCAGAAAACATCTTTCCCTTGTTTTTGTTTATTATAGATAGAAAAAGCATTTCTTGATCATTTGCACTATCTTCTCCATAATTATTTAGCTTTGTAATTGTATTTGGTCGTTTGAAGTACTGCCCCACTACAAAAGTTTCCATAGTAGTATCTCTTTCAAATAAGACCTTCTGTGAATCTGAATTACTATGTCCATATAGGTACTCTTTTAAAATGCTCCCTGTTGACAGTATGATTGAAAAACCATATGTGAACACCTTTGAGTCACATAGAATTTTAATTTCAAAGTCTGACGGTGCATTTTTCTTTTCGGGATTCAATCTGTAATATTTATTGGAAAAGCCGCGGGGCAATCCATGAAGAACCATATTTTGCATAAACTGAAAGGCGGATACCAAATTGGATTTGCCTGATGCGTTAGCTCCAAGGATTACCGCACATTTGGTTAGTTTCAACTTCTTATCGCTAAAAATACGCTCAGAATATTTTCTTGTTTTTCCGGCGGCCATCGAAAAGGTCTCTGTCTCATCAAAAGACAAAAAATTAGAAACTGTAAATTGAATCAGCATAGTATTCTCTCCTGTTTTTTAATGCGCTAATTTATATTATACCGAAAAAACGGTTTTGTCAATTAAAATCAACATATCATATGTCAATTTTCCTGATTAGTATGATGCAAAAACGATTTTTTCGATAAATAATTGACTTTTCTAGGCGGATGTGGTAAAGTGTCGATAAGGGTAGCACTCATGGATGCCGAGTGCTACCAAAACGATAGAAAGAGAGGTATTCCTGTGAAGAATATACCTGAACGTCAAAAAGACATCCTGTCCATCATTGCCAGCCTTGATATTTCGCCGACAATGTACAGGAATGCTGTTGAAAAGTACAACGCGATAACAAAGTTTCTTGGGGACTGCGGTATTGAAGCTGATATGTACCCGCAAGGTTCCTTTGCTTTTGGAACCGTAGTCCGTCCAAATGCCAAAGATCCCTCTGCAAACTACGATTTGGATTTTATCTGTCAAGTTAGCGGCAGCCGGGCGGACTATGCTCCGAGCGAGCTTCGTCAAAAAATCGAAGACGTACTGGCTTCTAGTGGCGTCTATGGAGGAAAACTAAAAGTATGTAAGGAATGTTTCACTGTTGAATATGCCGATATCAGCGGCGTGGGTTTTACAATCGACATTGTTCCTGCCGTGGATGAAACTAGCGAAAACAAAAGCCGCCTCACCCAAAAAAGTTTGGCGCCTGAACTGATCGGCACGGCAATTGCTATTCCAAAGCACAACGGCGAAAGGAATTACTCGTGGTTAACCAACAATCCCAAAGGATTTCGTACATGGTTCGACAAGATTAACGAGCCTTTTTTAGCCGCATCAAGAGAGACTTACCGACAACATCTCTTTGAAGATAACAGAACACTTTTCTCCTCCGTTGAGGAAATCCCACATGGACTGGATCGTTCTGCTCTTCAACGTGTCATTCAACTTTTAAAATACCACAGAGATGTATATTATGCCAAACTCAAGGATGGCGATGATCTCAAGCCGATATCTGCAATAATCAATGCAGTCGCTACTCAGATTGCCTCGCAGTATACCCCCTATTGCTCTGTCTTTGAATTGCTGGAGTATGTACTCAATGAACTCAATATCTACGCCCAGCAGGAAAAGCTCACATTTAAGGAGTTTACGCAGATGTATGGCAGTCGTACTGTTTTCTCTCGGCCGGATGGGAAATGGTACATATCAAACCCTGCTAACCCTGAAGACAATTTAGCCGATAAGTGGAATAAAGACGGAAGAATTCCAACGCATTTCTTCCGGTGGGTCAAAGCTGTTAGAACCGATCTCATTGAATCCTTGCAGCAGGAAAACGAACAACAATTTAGAACAGCAATCGAAAATGGGCTTGGGAGCATGGCGGTATCTTCTGCCCTGGGGAAAAAGTATTGTAGTACAACCACTCCGAAGCCTATAGTTTTGCAAGGCGCAGCAAAACCCTATCGAAGCCTATGATTTTTTCCAAAGAATCAGCAGTGCAGCAGGCTAACAACCTACTGCACTTATACAATAAATTGCAGATATGCACAATGGATGAGGCACAAATTGTGCTTGCTGGTCATATTCTGGTTAACCGTTCTTCAAAAGGGTTTCAGGTTTGCAAAGAGTATACGGTAAAAATTGTCATCCCGTTGGAATCAGAAGAGCTTCCTTACGTGTTAGACACTGGTAACCATATCGATAGCAACTATCCACATCGATATCTAAGTGGAAAGTTATGTCTCGAAACAGATGCTAATGTCAAGATACGGTTTATTGATGGCTTTTCCCTCGAAGCATGGATGACAGAATATGTTGAACCATATTATTTTTCGTATGAATTTTTTCAACGCTATGGAGAATTTCCATTTGGAGAGCGTGGGCATGGTTGGGCCGGAATTATTCAAGCTTATTCGGAACTTTTTAATGAGCCTGATTGTATCAAAACGATTAGGCTGATGAAATCTATATCAATCGGCCAATACCGTGGACACGCATTGTGTCCGTGTGGATCAGGTCAAAAGCTTCGGGCTTGTCATGGTCCATTTATTATGAAGTTTTACGCGGATAATCGTTTAAAGACAATTGTAAGAAAAGACTATTTATCACTAGAGGAGGAGGTGAGAAAATACGATAAACAGCGACGAAATACAAAAGAGGCAAAATGAGGAAAGCTCATTGAAAGTGCAGTTTGCTGCTCGTGTGTGCTTTAATTCTGCAGAAAAATATAATTATTTTGCATGGATTGCGTGCTTGGTGTCTGCATTTTCTGTTTTTCTTCCTAACAGTTGGCCTATGTATATTATAAACGGAATACCGTGTGTTGCGGATATTTTTGCTTTTGTGTTCTCCTTGATAACATCCTACCAGGTGAACTGGGCATCCAAACTCCGAAAATTCTTTGATTCTTATGTGTTAGATATACAACTAAATCAGTTTTCGGAAACTGAACTTCGTGAGATACGAGAGCAAACTGAAAAAATATATATGAGAAATCCAACTTATGCTGCTATTCAAATGGCTAATGCTGGAAAAGATTCGCCTTCTGGGGTTCGTAATTGGTATGTATTTTCAAAATTTTACCATGGAATAAATGCTCAATTTGAATGTCAGAGGCAAAATACTTGGTGGAATTCCAAAATGGTCACAGTACGCATTATCACAACTGCTTTTATGTTTATTCTTGTGGGAAGCGTTTTTTTCTTCCTTTTGCTAAACAATAACATACTAAATGTTTTGCTTTGTTCTGCCGGAATCCTCATTAAGATTTGTGAACGTGTGATTGAAAATTGGAGATATGCTCGCGTTTCTAGCTTAATTGATGGATCACAACAGACTATTGAAGTTCATCCTACGGTAGAAGGCATAGAGCAATTACAGAATCTAATCGATAAGCGTCGTTCTATCAATGTTTTAGAACTTGGATGGCTTCATAATAAACTCGCAAACAAATTAACAAAATTGTATGAAAATATCGTATCATAACGATGCGTTTAATCTTCGTTCCGTTGAGGCTGGAGCCGTCCAATCGCAGAGGTTGGGCGGCTCGTTCCATTCAATCTCCTTCCATCAAGTCAAGGATAATACTTTTCTGGCGTACAATCCAGTCCCGAAATTCCTCTGGGCTGGATTGTTTGTTTTTTACCAGCGTTTTCCGCCGCAAGGCTTCCTTTTTGAACGATTCAAACGCCGCCCGCATAGCCGCCAGCCGTTCGGGCGGGAATTCCGGCGTTTTCTTCGCTTTGTTCAAGACATTGCGCCAGCCCTGGCATTCGTTTTTGTACTGGTGGTCGTAGTCGTTGTATCTGGCTCTCTCGTCAAACTCCCGTTTGTTCTGGAGGGCCTGTTGCTTCCGGCACTTGTCGCTGCATAATTCATAGCGCAGGCTCTGGGCGAGAAAAACTTTGCCGCAGACTTTACACTTGCAGAAGTTCAGTCCCCACTCGGAAAGCCGGTTCATGTAGTAGATCAGCAGCGGATAAAACGAATTATAGGCGGAGACACATTCAGTCATGTTCTTCCGGTTAGGATACCAGAGATCAAGCCGCAGCGCCTCTTCCGGTATCCTGCCCCACATTCTCCGGGTCAGGTCAAAACGGGTGGCTTTGCCGGTGTTTTTATCAAAATCCAGCGGGCTGTCCGTGTGAAAAGCGATGGTCAGGGCAGACACTTTTTGCAGGAACCGTTCACTGGCGGCGTTCCGATCCCTGGGCAGCCTTGCTTTCAAATATTCGTTCCAGATGCGGACAGCGGCATACATCCGCACTGGATCGCCGGTTGCGTATTTCTCTGCAAGGAAGGAGCTGGAGGTCTGTTCCAGTCCGGGCTGTTGCCAGCGGTTGGTGTGCAGGGCATTGTAAAGAGGCATCAAGCCAAATTCATTCCAGCCTCTCTGCTCATCGCGTTCAAAGTCAACAATCAATTTTCCCAACGGGCGTGTTTCATCGAAAAGCACGTCCGTTTCTTCTATTCCGGCTAAACGCAGACGGATTTGAGATTCCGCTCCGATCAGAATCCTCTCCTTCATTTTCTTCCTGTCAAGCGTCAGAACGAATAGAATCCGGTCATAATACGGCTCATGCCGCACAAATTCCATTTCCATTGCCATTCTCCTGCCTTACTTTATGGTAATTCTATAATCTAATACTGTCAGTTAAACACATACTATCTCAAAAATATTGTTTTGTCAAGGGAAAATCTGTATGATGATTTTGCGTGGTAATTTCATGTAAATGAGTACCTTGACAACTGAATGACCGTCTGACAGGGATATGACCAGCAGGAGAAGTGACGCATCCAGCGCACCAATGCCGGGAGACGCCGCAGGAATGGGGCGCTGCAGGGATGCAGCTTTGAGGATAACGGCTGGCAGGAAGAACGGCAAAAGGAACAATTCAAAAGATAACTTTTATTCAATTTAGATTATGGAGGTAAGCAAATGAATGACAACAGGAAACTGAAAAACTATGACGATCTCCCGCTGGTGCTGGACGTGGCAGACATTCAGCGCATTATGGGAATTTCCAGAGCGAGCGCCTATGAGCTGGTTCATACGCCGGGGTTCCCGGCGTTCCGAAGCGGCAGGCTGATTAAGGTCAGCAAACAGGCGTTTTTTGACTGGATGGCAAGAGGAACCGAGAGGCGGAATGGAGGGAATCTGTAATGAAACTGACCAAATATGAGAAGGAAACGATCATCAATTTCAATGAAGGCGAGAAGGAAGCCAGCATTTACACTTTCAACGCCAGTCTGAAACGGCGGCTGGCGGAGTTTGCCCGCAAGTATCCGGCACTGTGCAGGCTGAAGTGCAGCACCGCCGAGGGGAGCGTGACCTATGTCATGGACAAGTCGAGACTGTCCATCCGGTTTCTCCCGCCGTACAGCGAGGCGCGGAAAGCCGCTGCCAGTGCCTACGCAAAAGAACACGGTTTTCAGATTCTGATACCGGAGCAGGAATCTGCATGATTTCGGGGCGATTTGAGCGCAAAAAGCCAGCTCTGGAGCCGCTGTTTTGTGGGGCAAATCGTTCCGGGGTATCAAGTATCCAGTGTGGTAGAAAACGAAAAATTGCCCGGTCTGGGGTGTGTTTTCCCAGTCCGAGCGGAAAGGAGGGACAAGAGAATGATTTATGGGTATGTCCGTGTCAGCAGCCGGGATCAGAATGAGGACAGGCAGCTGATTGCCATGAAAGAGCTGTCCATCCCGGATAAAAACATCTTCATGGATAAGCAGTCCGGCAAGGATTTCAACCGCCCGCAA
>ERZ791871.2627-NODE-2627-length-11441-cov-3.279905_pt1 | contig 11441 bp, 9 predicted proteins | sample MGYA00510280_ERZ791871 | MGnify/ENA primary metagenome ERZ791871 (study PRJEB30046, sample SAMN00792111) | human gut metagenome | study: EMG produced TPA metagenomics assembly of the A metagenome-wide association study of gut microbiota in type 2...
AAATTTAAGACGGAGCGCACCAAGTACATCGCAAACAACTTTAAACTTATCCGCTGCAAATACTAATAAGTCTCCTGTTTCTCCACCCATAGCCTGAATCAGAGCCTGAAGTTCTTCCTCAGACATGAATTTAGAGAATGGACATTTTACAGTTCCATCGGATTTAAGCTGAATATAAGCTAATCCTTTTGCACCATAATCTTTTGCTGTTTTTTCGATGTGTTTCATCTTTTTGCTGGAAACATCACCAAGTCCTTTGGCACAAAGCCCACGAACCATACCGCCATTTTCTATTGCTCCTGTAAATACACCAAATCCACAGTCTTTTACAAGTTCAGATACATCCTGAATCTTCATGTCAAAACGAAGATCTGGTTTATCAGAACCATAGTAGTCCATAGCATCCTGCCATGTCATACGCTGAATTGGTAAAGATACTTCTTCATTCAGACATAACTTAAATAAATATGCAAGCAGTCTTTCATTTACATCAATAACATCATCTACATCTACAAAAGATAACTCCATATCAATCTGTGTAAATTCCGGCTGACGGTCTGCTCGTAAATCCTCATCACGGAAACATCTTGCAAGCTGGAAGTAACGGTCATAGCCAGAGCACATTAAAAGCTGTTTAAAGAGCTGTGGTGACTGTGGCAGAGCGTAGAAACTTCCTGGATGTACACGACTTGGTACAAGATAATCTCTTGCTCCCTCTGGTGTACTTCTTGTAAGCATAGGTGTCTCAATCTCTAAGAACCCTTCATTAGCAAGGAACTGTCTTGTAAGTGTTGCCACCTTGCTTCTCATCATGAGGTTTTTCTGGATATTGGGACGTCTTAAATCAAGAAAACGATATTTCAGACGCAGTTCGTCTTTTACTGTGATATCTGCATCAATTGGGAAAGGCGGTGTCTCAGATTCGGATAAAATACGAATGCTGTCTACCTTCACTTCGATGTCTCCTGTTTCAAGGTTTTCATTCACTGCTCCGCTTCGTTTTTCTACAGTTCCGGTTACAGCGATAACAAATTCAGCTCTTAAAGAGGCAGCTTTTTTAAAACCTTCTTCACCGATTGTCTCCTCATCAAAATATAACTGGATTAAGCCGCTTCTGTCACGTAAGTCAACAAAAATCAGACTTCCCAGATTTCTTCTTTTCTGTACCCATCCCATCAGGGTGACAGTTTCCCCGATATTCTCGTTGGAAACTTCTGTACATCTATGGGATCGTTTCAATCCTTTCATGGATTCAGCCATTTTATTTTCCTCCTAAAATAGTAAAATAATATATTAAGATATCCCCAGTCTTGTCAGCATATTTTTCATATCTTCTGACTGAGTTACTTTTTGAAAAGTTAAAAAAACTCTCATATCAAAGTTTTTCACTTCTTCAATCATAATAGATATTGCAGTTTCAATGTCGAACGCACTTCTATAAGGGCGATTGGCAATTAGCGCACCAAACGCATCACATACACGAAGTATGCGGGCTCCTAATGGTATCTCCTCCCCTTTCAGGTTATTGGGATAACCGCTCCCATCTGCATTTTCATGATGATATAATACCGCTGTCAAAATCTCCTTTGTATAACCATGTTCTTTTAAAATGGCATAACCTAAAGAAGGATGCAGTCTTACATATCTAAGTTCATCTATATTCAGTTTTGCCTCTTTTTCCTCATATACATAAGAACGAAGACGCAATTTGCCTATATCATGCAGCATTCCCGCTATCGCAAGATTATGGCACTGTTCTTCTGAAAGTGCCATCTCTCTGGCCACAAATGATGCCAGATTACTGACAACAACCCCATGAAGAATCGCCTCTCCAAAAGAATCCTGCAGCGAAGTCTCTAAATCATGCGTCCCATCATAATCAAATGCCATAGTATTTCCTCTTTTAATTTAGTATGCTGTCTCATTCACATTTCGTCAATGAGTCAGTACACTAGAGATATTTCCTCTTTCGGTCAATCATCTCATCAATTCGGTTAATATAATGATCCAGATTTTTCACATTCTCTGTTCTTTCAATTCTGCCCTGCTCAAATACATATTTGCTGCTAGCTCCTGCCCCACAGGAAATAATATCCTGTTTTTCCTCCATAATCAAGATATTATATAAACATTCTTTGTCTGGAACACAATATCCGATATTCTCAAGGTTACCTGGAATATTTTTCTGGCGATACATATAGTATGCTTCCATTCCCATATTGCTGGCATATTCATCAACAAGTCGAAGCATCTCATTGGTGCTTCCCTTCACCATACCCTGGTATTTTTCCATCTCGATATTCAGATGTGCTGCTCTTTTTATCGCTAAAGAATGTACTGTCAGACTTTCCGGACGAAGTTTAAATATCTCATCTAAAGTTTCATGAACATAGGAAAGGCTTTCTCCGGGAAGTCCTGTAATAATATCCATATTAATATTATCAAATCCACATTCCCTTGCAAGTAAAAATGCTTCTTTGGTCTGTTCTACAGTATGTGCCCTGCCAATCAAATCAAGAGTCTCCTGATGCATCGTCTGTGGATTAATAGAAATCCTTGTAACACCCGCTTCTTTTAAAATACGGAACTTTTCTTTTGTGATACTATCCGGTCTGCCGGACTCTACCGTAAATTCTTCACTTTCTTCTACTGGGAAAAGTTCATGAATCATGTTCATTAACTTTGACAGGCATTCTTCATCTAAAGCAGTCGGTGTTCCACCACCAATATAAATTGTGGTGAGCTTTTTATCTCTATGATGTTTTGCCACAAAGGCAAGTTCCTTATATAAAGCATCTAAATATGCCCTCATCCTGTCTCCAAAACGAGAGACTGGAAATGAAGTAAAGGAACAATACAGGCAGGTTGTCGGACAGAATGGAATTCCAATATACAGGCTATACTCTTTCTCAAATGGTCGTGACTCTAATAATACTTTTTCCCTCTGCGCCACTCTGCGGCAAAGGTTCGCTTTTTGCGGGTCAGCCAGATACGTTTCCCGAAAACGCTGTTCAAGCTTTGCCGAATCTTTTTCTTCCTCCATCCACTTCATAATAATCTTCGTCGGACGGATTCCTGTAAGCATCCCCCATGGCAGACTTCTTCCAGTATACTTTTCAAACAAACGGTATAAAAAGCGGCATACAGCATTACGGCTGCCTTTGTGATCTTCATAGTCACAGACTACTTCCTCCGAAACTGCTCTTTCTTCTGTTCCTTCTATTCCTACTTTACCTTTTAACCAGCCCTGAATACGTTTTTTTGTATAAACAAGCGTGAGGAGAAGGTCATCCTTCTCCCATTCCTGCTCTTCAAATTCTTCTTTTGTAACTTCTACAATCTTTGTCCGCTCATAAAATGCCAATGCGATTGCGCGCACATCATAATCATATTCACGGTCATTCTGTATTAAATAAATCATTTTCCTTCTATCTTTCTACAAATGGATTTGTTTCTCTCTCTTCTCCGATTGTAGTAGATGGGCCATGTCCCGGATATACGATTACTTCATCTGGCAGTCTCATCACTACATGATTAAGAGATTTTAAAAGCGCCTGTGCATCTCCGGTAGGAAAATCACTTCTTCCAACACTTCCTGCAAAAAGAGTATCACCAGAGAAAAGCCAGCCTTCTTCTGCAAAATAGTAACAGCAGCTTCCAAGTGTATGTCCCGGTGTATACAAACACTGGCACTTATGTTTTGAGGTTACCTCAAAAATCTGTTTGTCATCAATCATCATATTGGCATGTGTTGTATAGCCTTCTCCAAACATCGTGCTTAAATTATAATCTTTTACCATAAGAACTTCCTGTTCCGGTTTTGCTGCATATACGCGCAGCTTCCACGGATCATAATGTTCTCTTAATCCTTCTAACGCTCCAATATGATCATGGTGTCCATGCGTAAGAAGAACCCCATCTAAAGAATAACCTTCATCTTCCAAAAACTTAATCAGTTCTTCCGGGCTTCCTGCCGGGTCAATGATAATTGCTTCTTTAATCTCATCATCCATTAGAATATACGTGTTTGTATCAATTGGTCCTAACTGTGCACAAACGATTTTTAACTGTCCCATAAATAAATACCTCCGCTGGTTAACCAGCACTTCTTTCTATATCGATAACACTTTCAATGTTTCGAAGTTTTTTAATAATATGATTTAAATCGTCGATTCCTCCAATTTCGAAAGAAAGTACGATCGTTGCTAACCCCTGTTTACTTGTTCTCGTTGACACAGATTTGATATCTACTTTCAGTTCCATAAATACTTTAGAAATATCCAGTAAAATTCCGGTACGGTTATGTGCATACAGACAGATTTCTGTCATGTAGAGTTCGCCACCTTTTTCTACTGCTTCTTCTTCCCATTCTGCGTCAATGAGTCTTGCTCTGTCGCCCTCCGGCATACTTAAAATATTCACGCAGTCTGTTCTGTGAATAGAAATGCCTCTTCCTCTTGTGACAAAACCAATAATCTCATCTCCTGGAACCGGACTACAGCATTTAGAAAAGCGTACCGAAACATCATGGATTCCTCTTACAGTAATTCCTGACTTGCTTCGTGCTTTCTCGACAGCTTTTGTTTTATTCTTTTCCTCAATTTCATTGAGTGCATCCTGGTCTGTCAGATTTTTCCGATTCTCTTTGTCATATTCCTCGACAAGTTTATTAATAACCTGGCCTTCCTTTAATCCGCCATGTCCGATTGCTGCCAGAATGGAATCCCAGTTTTTCAGTCCATACTTGTGCATACATTTTTTCTGGTATTCTGGCTTCATATACTTAGACATCACAAGCCCCTTAGCCTTACAGTAACGGTCAAGTAATTCCTTACCCTTTGAGATATTCTCCTCTTTAAACTGCGTCTTAAACCACTGATTAATCTTCGTCTTCGCCTGAGAACTCTTTACGATAGACAGCCAGTCACGGCTTGGGCCATTTGAATTCTGGGAAGTAACGATTGTAACGCGGTCACCATTCTGCAGCTTATAATCAATCGGCACCTGACGGCCGTTGACTCTGGCACCAACCATCTTATTGCCGACTGCTGTATGGATCATATAAGCAAAATCAATCGGTGTGGAGCCTGCCGGCAACGTCTTAACATCTCCCTGTGGAGTAAAGCAGTATACCTGCTCTGTAAATAAATCCAGGTCGGTCTTTAACATCGTTAAAAACTCTTTGTTATCCGACATATCCTGCTGCCACTCAAGAATCTGGCGAAGCCAGCTTAACTTCTCTTCTTCTTTATTAATGTTGCCGCCGCCTTCTTTGTACTTCCAGTGCGCCGCGATACCATATTCGGCGGTACGATGCATCTCAAAGGTACGAATCTGAATCTCAAAAGGTGTTCCAGAAGAACCAATCAGCGTTGTATGCAAGGACTGATACATGTTCTGCTTTGGCATCGCGATATAATCCTTAAATCTTCCCGGAATCGGCTTATACATCTCGTGAATGACACCTAACGCAGCATAGCAGTCCTTTACTGTGTCTACCTTGATTCTTACTGCGAAAATATCATAAATCTGGTCGAGTGTCTTATTTTGATTACGCATCTTTTTATAAATGCTGAATAAATGCTTCACTCTTCCGTCAATCTCTGCCCGGATTCCCGCTTCCTCAATATGCTTGCTGACTTCATCAATAATCGACTGAATAAAGTTCTCTCTGCCTTCCTTATTTGTCTGGAGCTTTTCCTCCAAGTCTTTGTAAACTTCCGGCTGCAGATATTTTAAAGACAGGTCATCCAGCTCTGTCTTTATTTTGGAAATACCAAGTCTGTGAGCGATTGGAGCATAAATGTCCATCGTCTCTCTGGCTTTTTCCTTTTGCTTCTCCGGTCTCATATACTGCAGAGTACGCATATTATGCAGACGGTCTGCCAGTTTAATCAGGATAACACGGATATCCTTTGCCATTGCAAGGAACATTTTCCTTAAATTCTCCGCTTGCAGATCCATCTTGTCGTGAGAATAAGATAATTGTCCCAGTTTTGTTACACCATCAACTAACAGAGCAACTTCATCGTTAAATTCTCTGGATAAATCTTCAAGAGTTGCCGTAGTATCTTCTACTACATCATGAAGAATTCCAGCTACGATTGTCTCCTTATCAAGCTCTAACTCTGCAAGAATGATTGCTACGCAGAGTGGATGAATGATATATGGCTCTCCCGACTTCCTCTTCTGGTCCTTGTGTGCATCTCTGGCAAGTTTATATGCCTTTTCCACCATAGAGAGGTCGGTAGATGGATGGTATTCCCGAATGGTATTTATCAACTTCTCATATAAGACTTCCGGATCGGTGAAATCTTCCGGCTTACTGATTTCTTTTTGTGTTTTAACTTTTGTTTCTGGGCCTCCATTACTTTCTCACCACGCTTCTCATAAGATATAATAAAATAAAAGTAGAATAATTGTACACCAAATCGTCACAATATGCAAGAGAGGCCACACATTCATGCGTGACCTCCCATTTAGAACCTTAAGAATTAATATTCACTTTTTTTCGATTCGCAGTATGCACAACGGTATACTCTGTTTTCTCTGTCTGTCAATTTAAATACCTGATCTAAATCCTGTTCTACAGAAGTGATACATCTTGGATTTTTGCAGTGAACAATATTCACGATCTTCTCTGGTAATTCAAGATGTTTCTTCTCAACAATCTTGCCATCTCTTATGTAGCACACTGTGATATCCGGATCAATATATCCTAAAACATCAAGATTTAAATCCATGTTATCTGCGATTTTGATAATATCTTTCTTTCCCATTTTGTTACTGGAAGCATTCTTAATGATTGCTACGCTGCAGTCAAGATCATCCAAACCAAGATATTTGTAAATCTGCATACTCTTTCCTGCTTTAATATGGTCAAGAACAATTCCACTCTGAATACTATCTATTTTCATCTGCGCTTACCCCCAATAAAGTCATGATTAATGCCATTCTTACATACTTACCATACAGTGCCTGCTTGAAGTAACATGCACGTGGGTCATCATCTACCTTTGTTGAAATCTCATTTACTCGTGGCAGTGGATGCATAATGCAAAGGTCTTCTTTCGCATCTAATAACTTACGCTCATCTAAGATAAAGCTATCTTTTAAGCGGATATAGTCTGCCTCATTAAAGAATCTTTCTTTCTGAACTCTTGTCATGTAAAGAATATCTAACTCTGGCATAACTTCTTCCATTGTGCGTACTTCCTTGTACTTGATATTTTTCTTTTCAAAAACATCTTTGATAATATAATCTGGAAGACGTAACTCTTCTGGAGAAATCATAATAAAATTAATATTCTCATAACGGGACATCGCTTTAATCAAAGAATGCACTGTACGACCAAACTTTAAGTCTCCACACATACCAATTGTCAGATTATCAAGTTTTCCCTTTTCTCTTCGGATTGTCATAAGGTCTGTCAGAGTCTGTGTTGGATGGTTATGTCCACCATCACCTGCATTAATAATTGGTACAGAAAGTTTTCTTGCTGCCGCGTATGGTGCACCTTCCTTTGGATGACGCATTGCAATGATATCCGCATAACCCGATACAACTCTTACTGTATCAGAAACACTCTCTCCCTTTGAGGCAGAAGAGGAATTGGCAGAAGAAAAACCAAGTACATTACCACCAAGCTCCATCATGGCAGCTTCAAAACTAAGTCGGGTTCTTGTACTTGGTTCAAAAAATAAAGTCGCTAATTTCTTATGCTTACAAACTTCCTGATACTTCTCCTTATGAAGAATAATATCGTCAGCTAAATCTAATAAATGATTAATTTCTTCTACAGATAAATCCATCGGATCTATTAAATGTCTCATAATGACCTCCTTCGTTGTGACCAGCGCCCTTGCCAGTTAATTTTTTTTAATATACCTTTTTATTCTTTTCCTGTCAAGGGAACTCTTTTGAATTTTTATTCCTTTTCATTTTAAAAAAACCCTTCTACAAACTGTATCTTACAAATTGCCGGGGCAGTTTTTCAAATACGCCTTACCATCCAGTTAATATTCAGATTTCTTTCTATTTTCAAAACAATTATCAATATTTTTAAACTAATCTTGCAAAACCTTTTTCTACAAGAAATTCCGGATGATAGGATAATTTTGCCTTTCTAAGTCCTGGCTCTCCTACATCATCTTCTCTGTTCACATACTTCAGCCCATCCGCTTCATGGACCAAAAACTGCTGGTTAATAATCGCATATGCTCCCGGCACTTCAGAAAATGCTTTTTCAATGTGAACAACCAATGTATCCTCATTAATCTGCTCCCCAACTGCAAAAGCAACCACTTCTCCGTCTGCACGAATCAGTCCTCCCTTTAACCCAAGGAATTCTCTTTCTCTTAATGCATTCTCAGAAACACAGACTTCCGCATGTTTTTCTATATTTCCTGGCTCACAGTTTATTTCTTTCCATTTATATAACATTGCAAGACAATCATTAATATTATCATCAGTTATTTTTTCATAAGCCCAGTCATAAGTCTTTATAAATTTATTAACATGGTTCTTTTTTCCATGAAATTTCTTTCCTTTTAACCCAATCAGCTTCTCACATTCATAAATATAGTCTGCACTATCCCTGTCAAATTCGATTTCAAACTTTCCTGGCATGTGTTCTTCAAGCCATGCCTCATTCTCTCTGTATACACAATGCAGCTTTAAGGGCTCTTCATTTTCCTTACAATGTGCCTCTAATGCAAGCAAAGCCTTTTCCGGGCTGGCATCCCCTATCGGAAAGCTGTAACTGCTGCCATCTTCTGTTGTACGGAAAATCAGCATATCTTCACACACTGTATACTCTAATAAATAAAAGTCTTTCCACAGATATACTGCGGCAAAAGACATATCGCAGCTTCGAGAATTTGCCTTTTTCATATATTTATCAATAATCTCTTTATCACTTGCCTTTACAGGCTGAAAATCCATAGTCTACCTCTTTTCTACTATTTTCTCTTTGTTATTTACAACATAAAACCACGGTATTCTTCGTTGTTACATTCTATATCAATTCAGGATACCATGGTTTTTATTATATTGGATTACAAATCACCAAACGGATTACATATAAATCTATCCGTAACTCATGCAATAAATCATGTGCAAAATGTATCTTACTATATATAACTTATTTTTCCGCAAATTACAATACCTTTTCTACTCGAGCTTGTTTGAAAAATGCTTTCTGCAGATATGCGTTACAATTTGTGGAAATGATCTTTCAAACACCCTTAGGCATTTAAAAGATTCTCTAAAGTAGCGCGGATTGCTTTAATAAAGTCTTCGCTGTTTACTGTGTTTACATTTTCTAAAGTTGTGATTAATGCTAAGTCTTTTGTCATTGTTCCGCTCTCAATTGTATCAATCGTTGCTTTTTCTAACTTATCTGCAAATGTCACTAACTCATCAATTCCGTCTAACTTACCACGCTTTCTAAGAGCTCCTGACCATGCAAAAATAGTTGCAACAGAGTTTGTAGAAGTTTCTTCACCTTTTAAATGTTTGTAATAATGTCTCTGTACTGTACCGTGTGCTGCCTCGTATTCTGTTGTTCCGTCTGGTGCAACAAGTACGGAAGTCATCATTGCAAGAGAACCAAATGCAGTCGCAACCATATCACTCATTACGTCTCCATCGTAGTTCTTACAAGCCCAGATATATCCACCTTCAGAACGGATAACTCTGGCAACCGCATCATCAATTAATGTATAGAAATATTCGATACCAGCTTCCTCGAACTTCTCTTTATAATCCGCATCGTAAATATCCTGGAAGATATCCTTAAATGTATGGTCGTACTTCTTAGAAATTGTATCCTTTGTCGCAAACCATAAATCCTGATGGGTTTCTAATGCATAATTAAAACAAGATCTCGCAAAACTGTCGATAGAACCATTCAGGTTATGCATTCCCTGTACGATACCAGGACCATCAAATTCATGAATCAGCTCTCTTGTTTCCGTTCCGTCTTCTGCAGTATATACAATCTCTGCCTTACCTTTCCCAGGAATCTTCATCTCAGAAGCTTTATAAACATCTCCATAAGCATGTCTTGCGATCGTGATTGGCTTCTTCCATGTCTTTACAGTAGGCTCGATTCCCTTTACTACGATTGGCGCACGAAATACTGTACCATCTAATATTGCACGAATGGTTCCGTTAGGACTCTTGTACATTTCTTTTAAATTATATTCTTTTACACGGGCTGCATTTGGAGTAATGGTAGCACATTTAACCGCTACCCCATACTTCTTAGCTGCCAATGCAGAATCTACTGTAACCTGGTCATTTGTCTCATCTCTGTATTCAAGACCAAGATCATAATACTCTGTCTTTAAATCAATAAAAGGAAGCAGAAGCTCATCCTTAATCATCTTCCAGAGAATTCTGGTCATCTCGTCTCCATCCATCTCCACTAATGGAGTTGTCATCTTAATCTTATCCATTGTATATCTCCCTTCCATATCACTCAATTATTTGCATTTCATTCATTTGAACTTGTGAAGCTCCTGGAACTTGCTTTATCTAGAATGCCATTACCCAGACTTCTCACTTAATTTCCTAAAACAGCAAATTATTCTTCAAAACCTGCTATTCGTTATTATATAGTAAAGCACATACAAAATGCAAGTTTTTTTGTCTGACAATTCATTTTTTTACAACTCTTTACTGTCTAAAACTATCGTAAACGGACCATCATTTAACAATTCTACCTTCATATCCGCTCCAAAAACACCATGTTCTACCTTCGGCACTTTTTCCTTACATACTCGTATAAACTCCTCATACATTTCTTCTGCCTTCTGTGGGTTTCCCGCTTTTACAAAACTTGGTCTTCTTCCTTTTTTACAATCCGCAAGTAAGGTAAACTGAGAAACTATCAAAAGTTCTCCATTCACATCCTGAAGGGAAAGGTTCGTCTTTCCTGCATCATCTTTAAAGATTCGAAGTTCCGTAACTTTCTTTACAATTTTATCAAGATCTGCCTGTTCGTCTTCTTCTGCTACACCGAGAAAAACTAATAATCCTGGGCCGATCTGACCAGTGATGCCGCCGTCTACTCGGACGGTGGCGTGGGTGACTACTTGTAATACTGCTTTCATAATTTTGTCCATCCTTTATTTATATCAAATATACTCCACTATAGCACATTTTTCTATTTAATTCATTAAGAGACAGACGCCCAGGAAGAGAACCGATACCCTATATTTGTGACTTTAGTCGCGGCGGTTTAAATGCTCGCTTTATGCGCTCGCATCTAAACCTTGCTCCGAGGCCACAAATATAGGGTATCGGTTCTCTTCTCGGGCTGTCTTTGGCTGGATTTTGATCGAATTAAGATAGTGGTTGTGGGGATTTGGGGGAGAGGGTAGAAGTTTTCTGCTTGCTCTCAGAATATTGTGAATAGATATTTTGTATTTAAATG
>ERZ791871.2629-NODE-2629-length-11433-cov-2.742222_pt1 | contig 11433 bp, 11 predicted proteins | sample MGYA00510280_ERZ791871 | MGnify/ENA primary metagenome ERZ791871 (study PRJEB30046, sample SAMN00792111) | human gut metagenome | study: EMG produced TPA metagenomics assembly of the A metagenome-wide association study of gut microbiota in type 2...
GGGCCTTTTTTATGGGGGCGAGGGCTTATCCCACGGAGCCCTGGCAAGGCGGAAGTGTCTTGCCGGGGAGAGGAGGAGCGACAGAATGAACGAGCCCTGCCGCCTGCGGCAGGGCGAGAGATATGACGTCCGCGACGACGAAGCTCCCCGCACCCGCTCCCGCCGCTCCTGACATAGGCGGTATGTATTAAGTCCCAGCCTCAAAAAGCGAAAATCCCCGGAGCCAATGGCTCCGGGGATTTTTTCGGAAAAATTCCTTATTCCTGGATCATGCCGAACCCTTCCGTCAGCAGGGCAGCTGCATCGTTGAGGGCGGTGGTGTAATCCGTAACGGCGGTGTTATAATCCTCCGTGGTCATCTGGCCGTCCAGCATCCCTTCGGCGCTGTCGCACAGGCCCTCCAGACCATCCGCAAAGCCATTGCAGCCCTCGGCGATCTTGGCGTGAGCCTCCGCATAGGACTCAGGGGGATTGGTGATGGCGGCAAAGTCCCGGAAAGCGGACACCATGTCGCGGATGGACTGGATGCCGGCCCGGAAGGAGTCCTCATCGGTGGCAGACAGTCCGCTCATAGAGGACATGGCCGTGCCCACATCGGCGCTCAGGGCCTCCACCTCACTCTGGTACTCCTCCTCGGTCATGGGGGTGGCCGCCTCACTTTGAGAGTCCGTGCTGCCCGTGGAACCCTGGCCGCAGGCGGTCAGGCACAGGACCAGGCACAGAAGTGCCGCCAGGGATACGATACGCTGTTTCATGATTCTATCTTCCTTTCTCCAACAAAATGTCGGCTCCATTATGGCACCGCACTCCCCGCATGTCAATGTGAATATTCATGCACTTGCTTGGGGAAAAGTGGCGTCAGCGCAGGACTTTCTGGCTTTCCATCTCCCATGTGGCCGATAGGAATGTACCGCGCCCCGGCTGAAGGGTTTCCACTTCCCTTCCACGTGCAAAAGCGCTTATAAATGGAATGGACCCACTGAGGAAATCCTCAGTGGGTCCATTTGCTGCCATTCATTGGGGGTATCTGGTATAGATAATCCAATTTGCACTTTCGCTGTTAATATCTCCCCAACTATTCCAAAGGACAGTATCCCCAGGGTTACTTCCTCCGCCCGTGGTTTGGAACCATCCCTCATCGTCTACTTCCGATGTGACAACTGACCAATGAAAGGTCTGTCCACTGGAGTTCTTTATCTCAAGGACATCTCCCGGTTTGATAGAAGAATAGTCGGTGTGTTTCCGTACAGGCAAGTTCCCAAAAATCAGGTCGCTTACAGTAAAAGCGTAAGCGGCACAACCTGTACTTTTTGTGCCGAAAGCGGGAGAATAGTAGCTGTTGGCTACGGTCCAAGGGGTCCCCTGCGGGTATTCTTCCTTGATTTCAGCAAGGATTTCCAGCACATTTTCCTCGGTTGCCGGCTTCCCGTTTGCCAGAGTCGCCGTGGTCACCGGCGGCGTGGTCTGACCGCCGCCCGGATCGCCGGTGCTCCCGTCTCCGGGATTTTTCCCGATGTAGTCACGCAGGCGATACACCACCACGCAGCCCTGCGCCCGGTTCATCAAATTCTGCCCGCCGAAGCTGCCGTCACTTTGCCCGTTCAGTACCCCGGCGGCATAGCAGGCAGCCACAGCCTCCTGATACCCGGCGGGAACGTTTTCCCAGTCGCCGATGGCGGCCCGGGCCGCCTGCCGCTCCGCCTCCGCGGGCAGCTGGGCGCCCTGATCCACCAGAACGCCATACATCATCTGCGCCATGTCGTAGCGGTTGATGGCCCGGTTGATGTACACGGTCATGATGTTGCTGCCCAGCGTGGTCCCTGTAAGCACGCCGTGGCGGCGCAGCACGTCGGTATACGGCTTCCACCACGGATTGGAATCGGAGTCATCGTACTCCCCTTTATAAAACGCCCGGGCCAAAAACGCGGAGAAGTGGGCGTTGGTGACGCTGGCCGTGGGCAGGAAGGTCCCGTCGCCGTAGCCGTTGGTGATCTCCCGGTCCACCGCCTCCATGATCTCCGTATAGGCCCAATAGGTGGGCGCCACGTCGGAAAACCGCTGGGAAGTTGCCATGGCCGGCACCGACAGGCTCAGCGCAAATACCACCGTCCATGCAAGAAATTGAATCCGTCCTCTCATCGTCTCTCCTCCTCTGTCTTTCCGCCAACATGGCATCCCCACGGGCCTTTTGCCTCCATTCTAATCACATCCGCCGGGGATTGCAAGGCCTCGGGCCCGGTGAGCTCCAACCATCCGCGCCGTGCATATCCGCAAACCCTCCGTCACTTTCCCAAGATAGGCAAATCCCCTGCGGGTGCCCACGATAGGCACCCGCAGGGGGCTTTTTATTTTTATATCTTTTAGTGGGATACATAAGGAAACCAGTCTCAGTCTTTTGGCGCAGTTACCACTCCCTCTTTTTCCAGCGCCAGAATTTCCTCTTCGGAGTATCCCATGCTGCCAAGAATCTCCCTGGTATCCTCGCCAACCCTCGGAATCCCATAGCGCTGGATGACATCCAGCGTGTCAAATTTCACTGGAGGCAACGAGGTGGAGGTGGTTTGTCCATTGCGGTGTGTAATATCTACGATGTAGTGATTCAAGCGGGCCTGGGGATCCTGCAGGGTATCTCGCACATGGCGCAATTTTTCATGCGCGATATCCGCATCCAGAAGGCGCCGGCTCATTTCCTCGCTTGTGTTCGCCAGAAATTCATCCGAAATCACCTGCGTGAGAAATTCCGCATTCTGGCAAGCTCCAGCAGAAGTGCCATAGGCAGGATCCTCCGCCAGGTCTTTGCGGTGCACCACTTTTTCCAGGTAGATCGGATACTGCCGATCATCAAAAACGCTGGTGAAAAACCAATCCCCATCCTTTGTCTTATAGGAGTTCACCAACGGGCTGGCCGGGGATTTTCTGGACTTGGGGTAGACATCACCGAACTGGCTGGTCGTGACCAATGCTCCCATGGTCCACAGCGCCTGCGACATGAGGGAGAGCATGATCTTGCACCCCTCTCCTGTTTTTGCCTGCTGATAGAGCCCTGCGGCAATGCCTCCGGCCAGAGAACACGAGGTGGAGGCGTCTCCAAAGCCCAGGGTCGGGTTGACCGGCGAGGTATCCTTTTCCGTCAGATCCAGCATGGCACCACAGCGCGCCCAGTAGGCCACGGTGTCAAACCCCGCCTTATCCTTATCCGGCCCCAGTTCTCCAAAGCCATTGATGGATGCCCAAACCAGGTGAGGATGCTTGGCATGCACAGTCTCATAATCCAGGCCCAGGCGCTTGAGCGCACCTGGACGGAAGCTGGTCACAAAGACATTGGCATCTGCCAGGAGCTTGTCCATGATCTCCTTTCCGGTATCCAGTTTCAGATTCAGCGCAATATCCCGCTTATTGCTGTTCCAGATGCCAAAATAGGGATTCATGTCCTCCTCAATGGGAGCACCCAGCGTAGCACCTGTGGTACGCCCCGGTTCGCCGTTGATCGGTTCGACCTTGATTACATCTGCGCCCCAATCCGCCAGGATTTTTCCCGTACCAGGACCTGCAATATAGTATGTCAGGTCGATGACACGCACTCCGTCTAAAGGCTGTCTATACATCTGCGCTATCTCTCCTTTTCACTTTGCGTTCACTGGATGGATGCTTCTTTGCTCGGAAATACCGGCGGTCTCTTTTCCAAAAATGCCGCCATTCCCTCTGCCTTATCCGGCAGGCCATAGCAGATCGCCGACAGATCTCTTTCAAACTCCATACCGCCCTTGGCAGATGCGGTACGGCTGTGATCGATGGCCAGTTTGGCATATTTGATCGCCGTGGAGGAGTTCTTCAGCATCTGGGTCATCAGCTGAACGGCCTCATGCATCAGCTCCTCCTGCTCTACAACCCTGGTAACCAGGCCGATCTCCTTTGCCTCCTGGGCAGAGATCTTTTTGCCGGTGAAAATAAGTTCCTTTGCCATGCTCACCCCCACCAGTGCAGGCAGCCGCTGGGTCCCGCCAAAGCAGGGGATCACGCCCAGAGACACCTCAGGCATGCCAAATTTCGCCTTCTCGCCGGCGATTCGAATGTCGCAGGCCATGGCAAGTTCACAGCCGCCTCCCAGGGCAAATCCATTCACGGCAGCAATGCTGGGAATCGGCAATTCCTCAATCCGGCTAAAGGTATCCTGTGCGCAGCGGGAATATTGCCGATTTTCTTCCATGCCATCCTCGTGGATCTCTCCCAGATCTGCACCGGCGGCAAACGCACGGCCTGCCCCGGTTATAATCAGTCCCCGCACGGAGCCATCCGCTAAAAGGGTATCCAGCGCCCTGTTGATTTCGGCAAACGTCTGTCGGTTGAATGCGTTGAGGACCTGAGGACGATTCATGGTAAGAACGGCATATCCCTCCGGGTTTTTTTCCACCAAGATATTTTCAAAATTCATAACTGCTCCTTCATCCGCAAGTTCGTTACTTCCACTCCAATACACCGCGATCCAGAACTGCCGCACCGGTCTCCTGGTTGACAAGCCGGAAATAGGCCTGTCCATCCTGAATAGTCCAAATCCGCATCTGAATCTTTGTGCCGGGATAGAGGATCGAGCGCATCTGTGCAGAGATTTTCGTCAGCTGCTCCGGTTTTCCCGGCATCAGCGCCTCAATGGCAAGTCGTGCGGCAAATCCAAAGGAGCACAAGCCCTGCATAAAGACCCGGTCAAAACCCCTCTCCCTGGCAACCTCAGGATCCACATGGACCAGATTGGTGTCTCCTGTCAGCCGGTACAGCACATTTTGAACGGGAGAAATATCGTCGTCCAGTGCAAAATCAGGTTCACGCTGAGGAATTGCCACCGGATTTTTAGGCATGGGCTTCCCACCAAAACCACCGCCCTCCTGAAACAGCGTGTTGGCGATATTGGTACACAGTCGATTTCCCGCTTCATCGCAGACCTCCACCCGGCTCTGAATGACCGCCCCCTTCCCCTCACCGCGATCAAATACATCTGTAATGACGTCCTGAAAAACCAGGGTCCCCTTGATCGGATCAATGGGCCGATCAATTTCAAGGGTATGCTCCATATGCAGCGGGGCCACCGTGGGACGGATCAGCCGTTCGGCAAAGGTGGGTGCGGGCATGGGCCGTGGAATTCTGGGAGAAACAGAGAGTGCCGCCCAGTAAGGCACCACGCCAAAGGTGGGTAAGGCTTTCATATTGCGCTCATAGGTGTACTGCAAATCGTGTTCCTTCGCTCCCACGGCCAGCGCATAAAGGGCAACATCTCGCCAGGTGTAATCCATGTGCCGGTGTTCCGTTGACAAACCCACCAGTTTTTTCTCCAGGTTTTCCTGCATATCTGTCCCTCCACCTCTTATGTCCACTTATGTTTTTTGCAGGCTTTTTTCACGGCCCTCAGTTCTAAATTCATATTATCCTTCGGGTATAAAAACGTCTATATCCCTTTTTTCATCAAATTTATAACTGCTTTTCAAGCTTTTCATCTCAGATCCGAGGCAATCCGCTATCAAATAGCTCTCCTGGTCCTGAAGGAATTCCCAGTACAGCTCCTGCTAAAGTGCATTGCAAAACCCACCCCTGTCTTCCGGGATTTTCAAAGGCTCTCCTACCGATTTGACCGCTTTAAAATCAACTTTTTTTCATCATTTCTCTCAAAATATTCAATTAGACGTTTTGGAAAAGCCCGGTATAATTTTGACTAGAGAGAAGCCGGAATAGAGGCGTTGAGATAGATTTCGCTGTTTCTGTTTGATTTCACAAATAAGGAGGTCACATTATGCCATTGATGACAAGTCAGCAATACGTAGAAAGTATTCGCAAGATGAATCGGACCATCTACTTTCAAGGGAAAAAGCTGGAAGATCCGGTAAACCATCCTGTTCTCCGCCCGTCCATGCAGTGCTTGATCGACACCTATGACATGGCATTTATGCCGGAGTATCAAGACCTGATGACCGCCACGTCCCAGTTCACCGGCCATACCATCAATCGATTCAACAATATTCATAAAAACCTGGATGATTTGAATAAAAAGGTCAAATTGCAGCGTCTCATGGGGCAGCGCACAGGGTCCTGCTTCCAGCGGTGCGTGATCATGGACTGCGCCAACGCATTTTACGGAACCACCTATGAGATCGATCAGGCCCACGGCACCGACTATTTTGAGCGCTTCAAAAAGTTTATCATCCGGGTTCAGGAGGAGGACCTGATCGTAGGCGGCGCATTGACCGACCCCAAGGGCGACCGCAGTCAGCCTATCGGCGCCGGTCAGGACGAGGACCTGTATCTTCATGTTGTGGAGCGCCGGCCTGACGGTGTGGTAGTGAATGGAGCCAAGGCCCATCTGACCGGAATCACAAATGCTCACGAGGTTGTGGTTCTGCCCACGCAGGCACTGCGGCCAGGCCAGGAGGACTATGCCATCGCTTTCGCCATCCCTCTGGACGCGCCTGGAATTACCATGATTGTGGGCCGTCAGAGCTGTGACACGCGGAAGCTGGAACCCAACGCAGACATCGATCTGGGGAACGCCCGGTATGGAGGGATCGAAGCACTCACCGTATTTGATCATGTTTTCGTTCCCAACGAGCGGATCTTCCTCAATGGCGAGACCGAATTTGCAGGAATGCTGGTGGAACGCTTTGCCGGCTATCATCGCAACAGCTACGGCGGATGCGAATCCGGCGTGGGTGATATCGCCATCGGCGCCGCGGCCCTGATCGCCCAGTATAACGGGACGGAAAAGGCCAGTCATGTAAAGGACAAGCTGGCGGAGATGACCCAGCTCAATGAGCAGCTGTATGCATTGGGCATCGCCTCTTCTGCCGAGGGCTATCAGCTTCCCGCCGGCAACTATATGGTGAATCTGCTGCTTGCCAATGTCTGCAAGCTGAACGTGACCCGCTATCCCTATGAGATCGTTCGCCTGATGGAGGACATTGCCGGCGGCATCATGGTGACCGCCCCCTCCGAGGCCGATCTGCGCAGCGAGGCCGTGGGCCCCTATATCAAAAAATATCTGGTGGGCCGCGGTGTGGATGCAGAAAATCGGCTGCGGGCTCTGCGTCTTTGTGAAAATCTGTCCCTTGGCACAGCTGCCGTGGGCTACCGCACCGAGTCCCTCCACGGCGCCGGGTCCCCGCAGGCACAAAAGATCATGATCCAGCGGCAGGGCAACTGGGAGATGAAAAAGGCCGCTGCAAAACGGATTGCCGGGATCAAGGAGTAACATATCCCAACGGGTCACTGGTGGACAGAAAGGAACAAAACATGAATGCATATCAGCTGACAGAAGACCAGCGAAACATACAAGGTCTTGCCAGGGAAATCGCGCAGACCCAGCTGCAGTCCATTGCCAAGGAGATCGATGAACAGGAGCGTTTCCCTGAGGAAAACATCCGGGCTCTGGCCGATGCAGGAATCCTGGGCTGCTGCTTCGATCAGAAATACGGCGGCGGCGGACAGGACTTCCTCTCCTTTGTTTTGGCGGAGGAGGAGGTCTCCAAGGTCTGCGGTGCTACAGGCAGCATCATCGCCACCCACTGCGTTGCCATCACCTGCCTCAACGCCTACGGCACGCCGGAGCAGAAGGCAAAGTATATGCCCCTTGTCCTTCAGGGGCATCTGATGGGCTTTGCCATGACGGAGGCAGACGCCGGTTCAGATGGTTCGTACATGAATACGACCGCAGAGCGTGACGGTGACAACTATATCATCAACGGCGCAAAGATGTTCATTTCCAGCGCGCCCGCCAATGAATTTCACATTGTGATCACCGTCACTGGAAAGGATGAGCGGGGGCGGAAGCAGTTTACCGCCTTCATTGTCGATCGAGACACGCCCGGCTTTTCTGTGGGGAAGCATTTCAGAAAGCTGGGCATCCGCGGTTCCCTGACCGCCGAGATCGTCTTTGACGAGTGTGTGGTTCCGGCCAGCCAGATGTTGGGCAAGGAAGGCGAGGGCATGAAGGTGGCGCTCTCCTCCCTGGATACCGGCCGGATCTGCATGGGAACGCAGGCTCTTGGCATTGCACAGGGAGCCATTGATGCGACAAAGGACTATGTGACCAGTCACATGGAGAATGAACGGAGACTTTCACAGTCCCAGAATACCCAGTTCGTTCTGGCGGATCTGCAGACCCGGGTGGATGCCGGAAGGCTTTTGCTGTGGCACGCTGCGGCTCTGAAAAGCCGGGGAGAGAACTTCTCCATGGAAGCCGCCATGGGAAAGCTTTACAATTCCGATCTGGCGGTGGAGACCACCTCCAAATGCCTGCAATTCCTGGGGGAAGATGGTCTTTCGAACGCCTATCCCGTGGAGCGCATGATGCGGGATTCTAAAATCACCCAAATCTATGAGGGCACCAATGAGATCCAAAAGATGGTCATTGCCCGCAGTCTGGGAATCAAATAGCAGAGGGGTGCAGACTATGAAAGAGCAGGAGTCTTCCACGGTTCTGGTGGAGCGCTATGACGGGAAGGGGCTTATTACCATCAACCGCCCCAAGGTGCTCAATGCCATCGACTGGCCTACCTTTTTCCAGCTGCAAAGCGCGCTGGACGAGCTGATTGCCGACGACCAGATCCGCGTTATCATTTTGACCGGTGCCGGTGACCGCTCCTTTATTTCCGGCGGAGAGATCGGCGAGGAACTAAAGATGGACGGTCTGGAATCCTATCGCTGGAGTCTGACCGGACACAAACTGTGCAGGACCATTGAGCAAAGCCCCAAGCCGGTGATCGCAGCGGTCAACGGCTATGCTTTGGGCGGCGGATTTGAATTCTGCCTGGCCTGCGATTTTCGGATCTGCTCGGACAATGCAAAATTTGGCGCGCCGGAATCCAAGCTGGGCGTGATCTGCGGCTTTGGCGGCAACATCCGTCTGCCCCGTCTGGTGGGCAAGGGCAAGGCCAAAGAGATGCTGATGACCGGAAAGATGATCGACGCGCAGGAGGCATATCGAATCAACCTGGTGAATCAGGTGGTGCCCCAGGGCCAGCTGATGGAGGCGGTGGACGCATTTTGCGTGGATCTGCTCAACAAGAATACCATCGTTCTGGATCTGATCAAGAGAGCGGTGGACTATGGCATGGAAACCGACCTGCAGACCGCAGCTCAATTTGAAGCCGGACTGTTTGGAGTGGTCTCCTCCACCCACGACAAGGTGGAGGGCATGACTGCCTTTTTGGAAAAGCGGGCCCCCACCTGGGAAAACAACTGATCCCCAGCGTCCCTTACAGGAGGAACCATTATGCAGACGAATGATTGTATCATGCAGCGGCGAAGCGTCCGCAGCTATACCGAACAGACCATTCCGGAGGAAACGCTGAAAAGGATCCTTGACGCAGCTCTCATGGCGCCGTCCGCCGTCAACCTGCAGCCCTGGTATTTTGTTGCGGTGCAGAGTCCGGCCGCCATGGAATCTCTCCTGCAGGTGATGGCCGAGGTCTCTGCCCGGCAGGAACCGTTCCTGAAGGAGCGCTTTGCCGCTCATTTGGAGGTGGCGGAGGAGACCAGCCGTTTTATCCGGAAACTGGGAAACGCCCCTGTCTGCGTACTTGCTTTCGAGCGTAAGCCGGACTATCAGGACCACCTGCATCACGGCATTTTGCTCAGCATCGCCGCAGCCATTGAAAATATGCTCTTAGCCGCCACAGACCTGGGTGTTTCCAGTTGTTGGCTGACCGCTCCTCAGGAGGCGGGATTGGGCGAGGTCCTGCGGCAGCGCTTTGCGCCGGACAAAGGGCCCCTGGTCTCCGTCATAGCACTGGGATATGGAAAAACCGTTCCCTCAGCACCCAGGCGAAAGGACGGCTGCTATACCATTTTGTAAAAATGCACCGGAGAGAAATGCCATGCAAGAAGAGATCGAAGCCCTTTTAAATGAGAAAATTCGTCCTCAACTGCACACGCACGGCGGCAATGTGGAGATCATCGGGGTGGAAAACCACACTCTCTATCTCCGTCTATTGGGCCCGTGTGCGGATTGTCCATCTGCAGTTTTGACCGTAGAACATGGGGTCCGAACAGAGGTCCTCACCCGCTTCCCGGAAATTCAAGAGGTGACCGTGGAACAGGCTGTGAGCCAGGATTTGCTGGAGCAAGCCAGAGAAATTCTGTTCGGCAACGGCCGGAATAGATGAAGGAAATCTCCTCCAGCCCGTAAACGAAATCAACCAATAGACAGGAGAGTGTAAAGGATGACATTCGAACTGACCCGTGAGCAGGAAATGTTCATGAAAATGCTCAAGGAATTTGCCGCCAATGAGGTTGCACCTCTGGCGGATGAGCTGGATAAAACAGGCCGCTTCCCCAAGGAAACAGTTGAAAAGATGGCCAAGCTGGGCCTTATGGGCCTGAATATCCCCAAAGAATACGGCGGAGCAGGGCTTCCGGACATCTGCAAAGTCATGGCCATCTCTGAGATCGCCAAGGCCTGTGCCAGCACGGCAGAAATGTTCGCAGTGCATCTTTTGGTGAATTACATCATCGTCAAATTCGGCAACGAGGAGCAGAAGAAAAAGTTCCTGAAAATGGCCTGCGAGGGGCATTTGGGCGCCTTTGCGCTGACCGAACCCAACGCAGGATCCGATGCCGGCTCTTTGCAGACCACAGCTGTTCCGGACGGAGAGGACTATATCCTCAACGGCTCCAAATGCTTCATCAGCAATCTGGGAAAGGAGGAGGGCTCCTACGCCGTAGTCATCGCCCTGACCGACCGGGCCAAGAAAAACCACGGCGGCATGACCGCGTTTCTGGTGGAGCGGAACACCCCCGGTTTCGTAGTAGGCAAGCTGGAGGAAAAGATGGGCATCAACGGCGCCGCCGTCTCTGAGCTGATTCTGGAGGACTGCCGGGTCCCCAAGAGCGCCATTCTGGGCAAAGTGGGGGATGGTTTCAAGGTCGCCATGGGCGGACTGGACAGCGGCCGCATCGGGATTGCCGCCCAGGCCTGCGGCGAGGCCGAGGCCGCGCTGAACGCCGCCATCGAATATGCCAAACAGAGGGTCCAGTTTGGAAAGCCCATTGCGGAAAAGCAGGGTCTGCAATTCTATCTTGCGGAGATGGCCACCCGGGTGGAAGCCGCCTATCTGCTGACCTATAAGGCCGCAGAACTGCTGGACAACAAGAAGAGCGCCGGGAAAAATGCCTCTATGGCAAAGTTTTTTGCCTCCGAGACCGCCAACTGGGTGGCTGCGAAAGCCCTCCAGATCCACGGCGGCTATGGCTATATGAAAGACTATCCCATCGAACGCATTTACCGGGATGCCCGTATCCTGACGATTTACGAAGGGACCTCCGAGGTCCAGAAGACCGTGATCTCCCGGGCACTGCTGAAATAAATTTCGCAAAAAGGAAGGATACTGGATATGAAGATCATCGTATGTGTGAAGCAGGTTCCCGATACCTCCGGTAAGGTTGCGGTGAACC
>ERZ791871.2631-NODE-2631-length-11417-cov-2.861292_pt1 | contig 11417 bp, 9 predicted proteins | sample MGYA00510280_ERZ791871 | MGnify/ENA primary metagenome ERZ791871 (study PRJEB30046, sample SAMN00792111) | human gut metagenome | study: EMG produced TPA metagenomics assembly of the A metagenome-wide association study of gut microbiota in type 2...
GTTCGGCCTTTGGCCGAACCGGGCGGTTTTTTACTTTTGGGAAAGGCTCAGCCCCAGGGCTCCAGGGGCTTGCCGCCCTCCGTCAGGACTACTTTCCCGTCCCGGAGGGAGACGTCATAGAGGCTCCGGTCCGAGGGCAGGTCCGGGTCCGTGGCCTGGATTTCCAGTGTTTCGCCACTTCCCTGGACAAAGCACAGGTCGGTAAGGCCTGTGGGGAAAGTGCCCTGGGCGATCAGGGACTCCCCGTCATAGACCTGCAGGGTGAAGGTGAAGAGGCCCGAGGTGGGGCCCAGCCCCAGGCAGTACCGCTCCCTCTGGCCATCCCCATTCAGGTCGGCGTAGGCAGTGCCGTAGAAGGCCCTTTCATAGTCCTCCTGGCCTAGCAGGCGGCTGTAAATGACGTGGCTGCGGCCCAGGCGCAGGGCCTCCTGGTCGGGAAGCGCCGAGGAGAGCATGGCGGAGTAGTACCGCTCTGTGGAGGCCTCCGGGTCATCTGTGAGGAGGTAGGTGTCCAGGCAGGCCTGGCCCGGGGTATAGGGGGAGTGGATCAGATACCGGTACTCCTGCTGGGAGAGGAACGGTTTCCCGTCGTCATAGGAGTCATAAAAGGTCAGAGTATAGACGGTGCCGTCATAGCGCAGCTCCTTGAGGAAATAGCGCTCATCCCGGCCGGAGTAGGTCTGATAGACCCGCACGGCGCCGGGCTGTCCGGCCCGGGAAGCGGCCACGAAATCGCACCAGGGCTCCTCGCCGGCTGTCAGTGCAGTGCCGTCCAGCACCACACAGCCGTCCGCGGCGGCCTCCCGGGCGGAGTAGCCCTCCTGCAGCTCCTCCAGGGGACGCCAGTCCTCCTGCGAAGGGGCCGGCTTGGGCACCGTTAGGGCGCCGATGGCCACCAGGACGCAGGCGGCCCCGGCCACCAGGAGGACCCAGCGGGCGGGCTTTTTGTAGTCCATCACGTGGCGTACCCGCTCCTTCACGCCGATCTCCCCAAAGGCCAGGGGACAGACCCAGCTCCGCCGGGGTAGGGAGCACCGGAGCAGGGCGCCGGCGTAGGCCCTCCGGCCCTCCCGGTCCAGCTCCCGCACCACCGCCTCGTCGCAGGCGGCCTCCATGTCCCGGCAGGCCAGGGCGTAGGCCACCCACACCAGGGGATGAAACCAATACACCGCCAGCAGGGCAAAGCCCAGGGCCTTCCACCAGGGGTCGCCGCGGCGGATGTGGGCCCGCTCGTGGGCAAGCACGTGGGGCAGGTCCGCCTCCTGGATGTCATAGGGCAGGTAGATGGTGGGGCGCAGAAGCCCCAGCACGAAGGGGGAGGGGACCCACTCGCTCTGGCGGATGCCCGCATCCCGCCGGGTGGCGGTGGCCAGGCGCCGCCGCAATCCCAGGGTGCTCACCAGAGCGTAGAAGGCCATGACGATCACGCCGGCGGCCCAGATGCGGCTGAGCACCGGCACCACCGCACTCTCCACGGTATCCGGCGGGCCGGAGCCCTCCCCGTTGGTGACCACATAGGTGCCGCCCTCTCCGGCGGGGATGGGGTCGGAGCCCACCGCCGCCGCGGCGTCATAGTTGGGGGCGGTGTCGTGGACGATGGCGGTAGCTCCCACATAGTCGTCGGTCCACTCCTTCACCAGGGTGCCGTCCCCCAGCTCGGCGGGCATCCAGGCGAGGCCGCTCTCCAGGGAGACCGGACAGATCAGGCGCAGGGCAACCAATCCCCACAATAGACAGAAGGTCCACCGGGGCGCCCGGCGGAGAACCAGCCGCAGCCCCAGCACCGCCAGCACCAGGGCACCGGCAGGAAGGCTCAGCTGCAGCAGCTTGACAAACACAGCTTCCATGGCGTCCCCTCCTCACTTTTCGATGATGCGCCGGATCTCCTCCACCTCCGCCGGGGACAGGTCCTGCCGGCGGGCGAAGGCCGCCAGAAAGGCGGGTAGAGACCCCTCAAAGGTCTTTTCCACCAGGGCGTCCACCTCCGCGGCCTGGACGGCCTCCTTGCTGATGAGGGAGGTGACCACCGTGTTCTCGTTCTTCAGCACCCCCCGCTGGGACAGCCGCTTGATGACCGTGTAGGTGGTGGTGGGCTTCCAGCCCAGCTGCTGGGCGCACAGCTTCACCAGCTCGCTGCTCTTGATGGGCTCGTGGGCCCACAGGATGAGGCAGAAGCGGTATTCGCTCTCGTAGATCTTGGGCGTATCCATGGACGATCCCTCCTCTAATGCAGTAGAGTATATTTTTAATCTACACTAGTAGAGTGAATTTGTCAAGAGAAAGACGCTGACCGGCAAAATACCGGTCAGCGCCTTTTGAACACAAAAAGAACATCAAATCACTGCTGCCAGTGAGGGGAACGCCGGAAAACGCATGGGAATGGGCTGCTTTGCTCCTCTGAAGAGCATCCCGGCCATTCCCCATGGGCCCCTTTCCGCCCCTACTGGCAGCGGCTGCTCCTTCTCCCGAGAGCGGCCTGGGCTTTCAGGAGCAGCGGACCGTCAACGGCCGGCAACGCCGTCCAGAGAGACCCGCACCGCCTCGGCCCGGGGCGTCCACTGCCCGTCCAGGCACAGGAGAAGCGCCTGCCGGGCACCGGACAGCGGGAAGAGGAGGACCTGGCCGGCCGCCGGCTCCGCCTGACGGATCTCCAGCAGGGCTCCCTTCTCGTCGTACTGGGCCAGCCACAGGCCGGCACCCTCCTCCGCGGCGGCTGCCATGCGGCTGTCCACGTGGAGGGACACGCTGCCGCTGGGGACCGGGAGCTCCAAGGACAGAGGCAGCACCGCCGCCGAAGCGTCCCCCAGCTGCCGGACCGCACCGTCGGCGGCATTGGCGTCATAGAGCGCCTGGGTGAAGTCCTCCTCAAAGCCGCCGCCCTCCAGGGTCCGCCGGACGAGGAGCTGGAAGAACTTGCCCATGTTCTTCTGGGCGTAGGTGTTGCCGCTCAGGGTCACGGGGGAGACGCCGCCATAATATCCGATCCGCACCAGCGGCCCGATGGACCAGGTGTCGTAGAGCACATTGCCGCTGCACTGGATTTCCGCGCACCCGGGATTCAGGTACAGGCCCAGGGCGGAGAGATAGGTGTCCCCGCTCTCCAGGTCCTCGCCGTGGGCCCAGTTGTCCCCGCCGCTGTAGAGCACGGTGTTGTCCCGGATGGTGATGCGGGTGAACATGGGGGCGTCCACCGCCGATTCCCAGGCGTCCCAGCTGGCCAGGAGGATGCCGCCGCTGCAGTGCTCCACCAGATTGTCGGAGACCGTGCAGTCATACCGGTATTTCTCCTCCCAGGTCTCGTCGGAGCTGTCGCTGTACCCTTCGATGGTGATGCCCCAGTCAAAGGTGTGGGCGACGTAGTTGTGCTCCGCCGTGTTGCGCTGTCCGCCGATCAGGATGCCGTCCCCGGACCGGGAGAAGGAGACGGCGGTGGAGGATTGCTGGTAGTCCAGCATGAAGCCGCCGCCCCACAAAAACGCGCAGTTGCGCACGGTGACGTCGGTGGAGTGCTGCCCGTCGGCGCCGCCCAGGAAGTAGCAGATGCACAGGTTGTCGATGGCGGCGCCGTCCCGCAGGCCCACGGCGGTCTGGTTCCAGGCGTTGTTCCCGGTGAAAAACTCGATGGAGCCGTATACCGCGCCGGGGTTGCCCGCGTCACAGCGCAGGTAGAGCTCCCCGGAGAGGCTGTAGTCGATGCCCTGTTCGCTGTATCGGATGTCATTGAAGAACCACAGGTCGTCCAGGTGCTTCGTCACGTCCATCACGGGGCAGGTCTGCACATATTCCAAGGGATAGGAGGTCTGTGCCTGCCCCACATCGATGTATTGGGTCCCGTCCCAGAAGGCGGTGTGCTTGACGGCCACGACGCTCTCTCCGCCGCCCTCCAGCAGGATGCCGCCGCAGTCCTGCATGGGGCGGTAAAATTTCCAGATGTTTGCGCTCCCCTCCACCAGAGTCCATTTTTCTTCGCCCGCTCCGTTTTCCGGGGAACACAGGATCCTGGGCTTGTCCCCCTCGCCATAGGCGGAGTAGGTCACGCCGTCTGCCGTGCGCAGCACGCCCCGCCACTGTCCGCCCCGCTGGAACAGCACCACGTCGCCGGCCTTGAGCTGGGCCCGGTTCTCCGGATGGTCCGACGCCCACTGGAACTCCGGAAAGCCGGGGTTATCATACACGCCGTCCCAGCCGTAGGCAGCCGCTGCGCCGCTGTTGACCTTGTCCAGGGTCCGCCAGGCCGTCTCCGGACTCTTGCCGTCGTTGCTGTCGTCTCCGTCCGGCGACACATAGTAGATCGTGCCGCCCTCTCCCACGGTGTACTCAGACGGGCTGTTCAGGATGGAATCCCGGAGCGTATCCGCCTGGCTTAAAAGGGCGGCGTCCTCCTGGGAGATCACCCGGTCCGTCACCTCCCCGTAAGCTGCTGAGTCGAAGAGCCGTTCCACCGACAAAAGCGCGTCCGTATAGGTCAGGAGCGCTTCGGGGTGCATGGAGACGGCCGCCGGGTCGTAGGTAAAGATCCGTTCCCCGCTGAAGGCGGAATACCGTCCGATGGCGTAGAAGTAGCCGGTGGCGAACCGGGTCCATCCATATTCCGGGACGTGGGGGGAGGTTTCCAAAAGGTACGCCTCATCAAAGAGCTCCCAGCGGACCAGGTAGTCGTCCCAGGGCTCTCCGATCTGGTCATTGAGGGCGAAAAGCTCGTCTTCCTTTTGCAGGCCCAGGTAGTCGCCGCCGGCAGCCTCCGCCGCCAGGGACAAGACCGTAAAGGCCTCCGCCCGGGTGATGGGCTGGTCCAGGGAGCGGAAAGCGGGGAACATCTCCTGCCAGGCTTCCGCTTTGGACGGAGCCGCGATGGCCACAAAGTGATCCAGCAGTTCCGCGTAGCTCCGGCCGGAGATGGTCTCCTCTCCGGCCCGGGAGATGTCCAGCCCGATCTGGGCGGCCCGGGCCAGCTCGTCCGCCTCGCTGGGGGCGGCTGCCCATGCAGCGGTCTGGAAGAACCATATGAGCATAAAAACCAGGGAAACAGCGCGGCACAGGTGTTTTTTCATCGGCGTACGCCCCCAATAACCAATTTTTCCTTCATTATATGGACGCGGAAAATATTTGTCAACAAAGCGCCGCTTTTGCCTGGAATGGGGAAGAGATCCGCTGCCTGCGGCCGCCGGAACGCCGTGCGGATGAGCGGTCGGCGGAAGCGGGGCCGTCAGCGGCTTCCTGCTCAGGTGCGCCCCTGCCTGACTGTGCACCATTTCCGTTTACAAAAAGCGTGCGCTGATTTTAATCCAGTCAGCGCACGCTTTTGAATGGCTACAGCAGTCCGTTGTCCACCCGGCTTTTCAGCTCAAAAATCTTTTCCTCAATGCTGCGGATCACTTCTAAAAAGCGATCGTCCCCCATGCCGGTCGGGTCATCCAGCCCCCAATCCTCCCGATACCTGCAGGGCAGCGAGGGACAGGATACATTGCACCCCATGGTGATCACGATGTCAACGGGAGGGATTTTAGACAACAGCTTACTGTGCTGGGTCTGCTCCATATCCACACCGTAGAGCTGTTTCATCAACCGCACTGCGTCCTGGTTGATTTGCGGCTTGGTTTCCGTTCCGGCGGAGTAACTGTCAAATGAGTCGGCAGCCACAAGCTTGCCCAATGCTTCTGCTATCTGACTGCGGCAGGAATTATGGACACAGATGAAGGCCACCTTCGGCTTTTGGCTCATGCCTGGACCTCCCGGGCCTTTTGGATGAGTTTCCGGGCCTCCTCCTGGCGCAGCACCTTGCCGTAGGAGACCACCTTTCCGTCCACCACCAGGGCGGGGGTGGTCATCACGCCGTAGGCGGCGATCTGAGCGAAGTCGGTGACGTGCTCGATGGTGTCGTCCATGCCCAGCTCATGCAGCGCCGCCTGGACAGCCGCCTCCAGGGCGTTGCACTTGGCGCAGCCGGAGCCCAGCACCTGAATGCCGCGGCCTTCCTTTCCCTCCTCCGCCCGGGCCATGGCCTCGGGGGTGCAGCTGCCGCCGCAGCAGCAGGATGCGGCTTCCGCCTTTTTCTTTTTACCAAACAGTCCCATAATCAATACCTCCTAAAAAATCAGATCAAAAAGGCTTGCAGAATGTTGAAGAGATAGCCCACAAGGATGATACCCACGGTGCAGATGACGATGAACAGCGCCAGGAGCTTGGGCTTTACCGCCTTGCGCAGCATGATGAGGGAGGGCAGACTCAGGGTGGTCACCGCCATCATGAAGGACAAAATGGTGCCCAGCTGAGCGCCCTTGTAGAGCAGGGCCTCCGCCACCGGAATGGTACCGAAGATATCGGCGTACATGGGGACGCCCACCAGAGTGGCCAGCACCACGCCCAGGGGATTGCTGCTGCCCAGCACCGTCTCGATCCAGGCCTGGGGGATCCAGTTGTGGATCACCGCGCCGATGGCAACGCCCACCAGAATGTAGGGGAACACCTTGCGGAAGGTGGACAGGACCTGCTCCTTGGCGTACTGGGCCCGCTCCCTTTTGGTCAGGGTGGGGGAGGTGATGTCCACCCCCTTGGCCGAGAGGATGAAGTGCTCCACATACCGCTCCATGTGCAGCTTTTCGATGATGGTACCGCCTGCCACGGCGATCACCAGCCCCACCGCCACATAGAGAATGGCCACCTTGGCGCCGAAGATGCTCATCAGCAGCACCAGGCTGCCCAGGTCCACCATGGGGGAGGAGATGAGGAAGGAGAAGGTCACCCCCAGCGGAAGGCCCGCGCTGGTAAAGCCGATGAACAGCGGGATGGAGGAGCAGGAGCAAAAGGGCGTCACGGTGCCCAGCAGGGCGGAGAGGAGATTGGCACCGATGCCGTGGAACCGCCCCAGAATCCGGCGGCTCCGCTCAGGCGGAAAGTAACTTTGGATATAGGAGATGAGGAAGATCAGCGCGCAGAGCAGGACGGTGATCTTGATGGTGTCGTACAGGAAGAACTGGATGCTTCCGCCCAGGCGCCCGTCCAGGGACAGACCCGCCGCGGAGAGCATGGCCCCAATGACCTCATTGAGCCACTGCATCCCCAGAACCTGATTTTGAATGAACTGCCACAGCTGCAAGGGAAATACCTCACTTTCACAGAATATATCAAAAAATTTTGATGTTTCGGTCGAAAGAAAAACGCCACCGCTGGGATGGCGCTTATCTGCCGCAGGTCTGACAGGAGTCAGAGGCGTCCTGGTTGGGGGTGGTCAGCTCCAGCAAAAGCTTCACGGCCCGGTCCCGGCCCTGAGGGCTGAGGCGGTAGTGGGTCCACTTGCCCTCCTGACGGCTGGTCACCAGACCGGAGTCACACAAAATCTTCATGTGGTAGGACAGCCCCGACTGGGTCAGATCCATGGGCTCCAGCAGGACGCAGGCGCACTTTTCCCCGCTGCGCAGCTGCTCCAGAATGGCCAGGCGCTTGGGGTCGCACAGGGCCTTGAATACCTTTGCGTTTTCCTGATGGGAATCCATGTCATCACCTTACATCAAAATATTTTGATGTGTAGAGTATAGCTCAGAGCCTGCGCGTTGTCAACCCCCGGGGGAGAAAAAAGCGGCCCGGTCCCGGCGGCGGAAGGGGAATCCTCTTCCCGGAGGGAAAACGACTCTTGACAAGGCAGACAAAACTCCTATAATTGACACATCAATTATTGATATATCAATTTGGAGGTGGAGAGATGGAACGGACCTTTCATATGCTGCTCTATCGGGCGTTCCACGCCCAGCACAACGCTCTCCGACCGTGCCTGCACCGGCTGGGTCTGGGGACGGGGCAGCCCAAGATCCTGGGCTATCTGACCCGGAACGGCGCCAGCGGCCAGCGGCAGCTGGCCGACTACTACGATGTGGACCCGGCCAATATCTGCCGCATGCTGGACAGCCTGCAAAAGAGCGGCTTTGTCACCCGCCGCCCCGACAGCACCGACAAGCGGCGGGAGGTGGTGGACCTGACACCGGCGGGCCGGGCGGTCTATGAACAGTGGCAGGTGTGCTGCCGGGAGATGGAGGAGCGGATGCTCCGGGACTTTACGCCCCAGGAGCGGGAGAACTTTTCCACCTATCTGGCCCGGGCCTATCGCAACCTGAAAGAGGAGAGGAGGGTGGACGGTGAAAGACTTTAAACGGCTGCTGTCCTACCTGGGCCCCTACCGGCGGGACATGCTCCTGGGGGCGCTGCTGGTGGTCGTGGAGACCTTTTTTGAGCTGGTGATCCCGGTGCTGATGGCGGACCTCATCGACGTGGGCGTGGAGGGCCACGACCTCCACTACATCGTCTACAAAGGCGTGCAGATGGGGATCTGTGCGCTGCTGGCTCTGGCCACCGGGCTGCTGTACGCCCGTTTTGCCGCCCGCAGCGCCTATGGCTGGGGCGCCAGCATCCGGGACGCCCAGTACCAGCGGGTCCAGAGCTACGCCTTTTCCAACCTGGACCACTTCGAGACCTCCTCCCTGGTCACCCGCATGACCACCGACGTGACGGTGCTCCAGAACGCCGTCAACGGCGGGCTGCGTCCTCTGGTCCGCAGCCCCATGATGCTGGTGATGGGGATAGGGCTCTCCTTCTGGATGAATGCCCGGCTGGCGCTGATCTTCGTGGTGTGCGCCCCGGTTCTGGCCGTCACGCTGATCTTTGTGGTGCGGCGGGTGGCCCCCATGTACGGACGGCTCCAGCAGGCGGTGGACCGGCTCAACAACGTGGTCCAGGAGTGGCTCACCGGCATCCGGGCGGTGAAGGCCTTTGTCCGGGGCAGCTACGAGGAGGAGAAGTTCCGGAGCGTCAACCAGGAGCTCATGGACACCAGCCAGCAGACCTTCCACTTTGCCGTGCTGAATCTGCCGGCCTTTCAGGTGACCATGTACACCGCCACCGTGCTCATTTTGTGGTTCGGCGGCGGCATGATTCTGGACGGCCAGCTCCAGGTGGGAGAGCTGACGGGCTTTTTGAGCTATGTGCTCCAGGTGATGAACTCCTTCATGCTGATCTCCAATGTGTTCCTGCTGCTGACCCGGTCCCTGGCCAGCGCCCACCGCATCGCCCAGGTGCTGGACGAGGAGGCCGCCCTGACCTCCCCGGCAGACGCCGCCACGGAGGTGCCCGACGGCAGCATCGACTTTGAGGATGTGTCCTTCCGCTATCAGGCCGGGGCCAAGGAGTACGCCCTGTCCGACGTGACGCTGCACATCGCCGCCGGCCAGACCGTGGGCATCCTGGGCGGCACCGGCTCGTCCAAGACCACGCTGGTGCAGCTGATCCCCAGACTCTACGACGCCACCCAGGGCACCGTCAGAGTCGGCGGCCGGGACGTGCGGGAGTACGACCTGAAGGCTCTGCGGGACGCCGTGGGCATCGTGCTGCAAAAGAACGTCCTCTTCTCCGGCACCGTGCGGGAGAACCTCCAGTGGGGAAACCCTGACGCCGACGACGACACCCTCTGGGCCGCCTGCCGGGCGGCCTGCGCCGACGAGTTTCTGGAGCGGATGCCCGACGGCCTGGATACAGATCTGGGCCAGGGGGGCGTCAACGTCTCCGGCGGCCAGAAGCAGCGGCTGTGCATCGCCCGGGCCCTGCTGAAGAAGCCCAAGGTTTTGATCTTCGACGACTCCACCTCCGCTGTGGATACGGCCACGGAGGGCAAGATCCGGGCCGCTCTTGCCCGGCTCCAGGGCGTCACGAAGATCATCATCGCCCAGCGGATCACCTCGGTGATGGGGGCCGACCTGATCGTCATTCTGGAGGACGGCAGGGTCCACGCCACCGGCACCCATGCCCAGCTGCTGGCCGAGGACCCCATCTATCAGGAGATCTACGCATCGCAAATGAAAGGAGGCGAGGACCATGGCAGCCCGTCCTGTCAGCGGTAAAAAGCCGAAAAACCTGGGATATACCCTGCGTACGCTGCTGTCCTACCTGGGGCGGCACAAGTACCTGCTGGCCCTGGTGGCGGTGCTGGTCACCATCAGCGCCCTGGCCAACCTGCTGGGCACCTACATGATCCGCCCGGTGGTGAATTCCCTGGCCGACGGCGGCGTCCGGGCCCTTTTGCAGGGCGTGGCGGTGACGGCGGCCATCTACCTTGTGGGTGCCCTGGCCTCCCTGGGCTATACCCAGACCATGGTCAAGGCGGCCCAGAAGGTGCTCTTCGACATCCGCCGGGACCTGTTCGCCCACCTGCAGACCCTGCCCCTGCGCTTCTTTGACACCCACCGCCACGGCGATATCATGAGCTATTTCACCAACGATGTGGACACCATCTCCGATGCCCTCAACAACAGCTTTGCCATGGTGATCCAGAGCTTTATCCAGGTGGTGGGCACCCTCACCATGCTCTTTATCCTCAACTGGCAGCTGACGCTGGTGGTGGCCGTGTGCTATGTGGCCATGTTCCTCTATATCCGGTACAGCGGAAAGCGGAGCAAGGCCTACTATCAAAAGCAGCAGTCCCACCTGGGCGACCTGGACGGCTATATTGAGGAGATGGTGGCCGGACAGAAGGTGGTGAAGGTGTTCAACCACGAGGAGGAGAACCTGCGCCGCTTCCGGAAGAAGAACGAGGCCCTGCGCCAGGCGGGCACCGGCGCCCAGGCCTATGCCGCCACCATGATCCCGGCGGTGGTGAGCATCTCCTATATCAACTACGCCATCGTGGCCGCCCTGGGTGGCTATATGGCCATGAAGGGCCTCACCGATGTGGGCAGCCTTGCCAGCTATCTGGTGTTCGTGCGCCAGGCGGCCCTGCCCATCAACCAGTTCACCCAGCAGAGCAACTTCCTCCTGGCCGCCCTGGCCGGCGCCGAGCGGGTCTTTGAGGCCATGGACCAGGCACCGGAGGTGGACAAGGGACAGGTCCGGCTGGTGAAGGAGCAGGAGGGCGGCTGGGCCTGGAGCAAGCCCGACGGCACGAAAGTTCCTCTCCGGGGGGATGTCCGCTTTGACCACGTGACCTTCGGCTACGAGAGCACCCACCCCATCCTCAAGGACATCAGCCTCTTTGCAAAGCCCGGCCAGAAGATCGCTTTTGTGGGCTCCACCGGCGCCGGCAAGACCACCATCACCAACCTCATCAACCGTTTCTACGACGTGCAGAAGGGGACCGTGACCTATGACGGCATCGATGTGCGGGACATCAAAAAGGACGATCTGCGCCGGTCCCTGGGCATGGTGCTCCAGGATACCCACCTCTTTGCCGGCACCATCGCCGACAATATCCGCTTCGGCAAGCTGGACGCCACGCCGGAGGAGGTGCGTCAGGCGGCCCGGATCGCCAACGCCGACTCCTTCATCCGCCGCCTGCCCAATGGGTACGATACCATGGTGACCTCCGACGGAGCCAACCTCTCCCAGGGCCAGCGGCAGCTGCTGGCCATTGCCCGGGCAGCCGTGGCAGACCCGCCGGT
>ERZ791871.2634-NODE-2634-length-11398-cov-2.623645_pt1 | contig 11398 bp, 17 predicted proteins | sample MGYA00510280_ERZ791871 | MGnify/ENA primary metagenome ERZ791871 (study PRJEB30046, sample SAMN00792111) | human gut metagenome | study: EMG produced TPA metagenomics assembly of the A metagenome-wide association study of gut microbiota in type 2...
AGAAGTCTATCGTTTTCTCAAAGCCTGCGGCACCTATTACCTGGCCACTATGGACGGGAATCAGCCCCGGGTGCGCCCCTTCGGCACCGTGGATATTTATCACGGACAGCTCACCATCCAGACCGGGCGGAAGAAGGATGTGGCGCAGCAGATGCTGGCAAACCCCAGGGTGGAGCTCTGCGCCTTTGACGGCAGCCATTGGCTGCGGGTGACGGCCAAGGCAGTGGAGGTGCCCGACATCGAGGCCCAGAAGCATATGCTGGATGCCTACCCCAATCTCCACAACGCCTATGCGCCCGGCGACGGCAACACCATGGTGTTCGCCCTGACGGAGGCCACCGCCACCTTTTCCTCCTTCACCGAGCCCAGCCGCACCGTCACCTTCTGAGCCCTGGATCGATGAGACCTCCCACTTGGAGGAGGACTGTTCCTTTGGGAGACACCTGTATCCCTGCGCCGGGAAGGAGGGCGGAGAGAAGTGAACAAACAGGAGATCTATGCCCTTTTGGATGCCGGGAATATATGGCATGAGGTGACGGAGCACCGGGCGGTATACAATATGGAGGAGGCCGCCGGGATCTCCCTGCCCTATCCGGAGTCTGAGGCCAAAAACCTCTTTGTCCGGGACGACAAGAGGCGCAGCTACTATCTCATCACAGTCAAGGGGGACAAGCGGGTGGACCTGAAGGCCTTCCGGCAGCAGCACCACACCCGGGCCCTGAGCTTTGCCTCAGCCGGGGAGCTGATGGACCTTCTGGGGCTGCTTCCCGGTGCGGTGACGCCGCTGGGGCTCCTGCATGACCGGGCGGGGAAGGTCGCCTTCTGGCTGGACCGGGCCTTTCTGGACCCGCCGGGGTTAATCGGCGTGCATCCCAACGACAATACAGCCACTGTGTGGCTGAAAACGGAGGACCTGCTTCGCCTTTTGGAGGAAAACGGGACGGAGATCGCGCTGTTTGATGCGTGATACCCTGGAAGATGTCACGGAACTCCAGGACAGGCGCAGATCCGAGAGAGAACAAAAGGGCCGCCCGGATTTCCGGGCGGCTCTTTTCCTCTTTAAGCTTCCTGCATCTCCCATCTGCGTACTGCGGCCAGCTGTTCCGGCGTGTGGAACCAGTGCTCGCCACCCTCCATCACCGTGAGTCCGGCGTCGTGGCGGCGGACAAATTCGTCGATTGTCCGGCGGGAAGTCATGTTGTCCCGGCTGCCGTAGAGGATGCGGATGGGGCAGGTCCAATTGTGGACCGGATGCTCCCGCACCCAGCACAGGTACTTCCAGGACAGCGTCTGACCGAAAGAGGTGGCGATCTCACCTTGCGCTTGCAGATGCTCTTCCGTCACTCCGGCCCAGCCCATCATGGTGAGGATCAGGCCCTCCATGTCCAGAATGGGGCAGACCACCTGGGCGAAGGCCTCCGCCTCCTCCTTGCGGCCCATCTGGCCATGGAGAAATACATAGCCCTGTTTTGCAGGCTCCCCGTATAAAACCGCGGGGATTGTGCCGATTTGAAATCGTTGGGTTTTCATGTTTTTTCCTTTCATTTTTCATATCCCAGTGCTCCGCTCCGGCCTCGTCCCCAGCCTGTCAAAAGTCATGTGTTGCTTGCGTGGGGGCAGGCGGAAACCCGAGTCTTTCACATGACTGAGAATTTTTTCTCCGCTCCTGCAATAAACGGGCCGATTGGTGCATGATTCAAACAAGAAGGATGCAAAACAAATCAAAACGGAGGAAGCTTGCAATGTTGAAAAATTGAGTGGGAAAGTTCGTGCCCTGGTCATCGCCGGGATTGTGGCTGTGGTGCTGGCGGCTGCGTTAATCGGTTCTCTGGCGCTGCGGGTTGATGTGGCAGAAGCCCGCGAAACTGCACTGGCTGCTGCGGGCGGCGGGGAAGTCGTTGGTCAGGAGATCGACCAGGAAGGGCTTTGGAACGAGTACAGCTTTGACATTACGAATGGTGACACCTGGTACGAGGTGGAGGTCAACGCCTTTGGCAAAGTGACCGGCCTGGAAAGTGGCCAGGGTGGATATGGCACCGGCCACTGGGATTGATGGCCTCTGCCGAGAAAACGCCGGCGCTGTAAGCCGGCGTTTCTTCTGTGCTCACAGGGATGCAGCGATTCGCTCCAATCCCGTGCCCAGCCCCTCAAACCCCACACACCGGCTGAGACGAGTGTTGACGGCGTGGTCCAGCAGAGGCTGGGCCTGATGATCGGTGTCCAGGCACAGATCCATCGCCAGCACATCTTCCCAGGCCCAGTTGAGAAAGGCCACCTCCCGGCGGCCGTGGGTACGGGTGATTTCCAAAGTTTCCGTATGTCGCAGGTACCCCTCCACCTGCTCCCGGGAAAAGGCGGCAGCGGTGAGGCTTTCAAGGAGCCCTTCCCGGAACAGTCCGGGAATGTCCGCCCACTGGAGGGGAGACACGTCGTAGCGGATGAAGGTGTATCGGCTGTGACAGTGGACCGCCAGCAAGCACTTGCAGCCCCGCAGGTCGATGACATGCAGGTCCCAGCACAAACGCCGGTCCGGCTCAGTGCCGTAGTCCGGCGTTTTCCCTTTCAAAAAGCGCTGAAGGGGAAAGGTCAGGCCCAGCTCCATCACTTCACCTGGTGGGGAATGGCGATCTTCTCCACCTGGAGCTTCCCGTTTTCCACCTCCGCCATCATCATGGTGATCTCCTGGTGGAACCGTCGGGGACCGCAGGAGCCGGGGTTGAGCCAGAGGCGGCCATCCTTTTCCTCCTGCACATATTTGTGGGAGTGGCCGAACACCACCACATCCATACCAGTGAGGTCCGCCGGAATTTCTTTCCTGTTGTGGACCAGGTAGAAGGTCACACCGCCCAGGGTGACAGTGAGGTCATGGGGGATGGCCTCCGCCCACTCCTTGTCATTGTTGCCCCGGACCATATAGAGGGGCGCATATTGTTGCAGCTCATCCACGATGGCCTGTTTGTTGATGTCACCGCCGTGGAGAATGGCGTCGGCGGTTTTCAGGTGCTCTGCCACCTCTGGCCGCAGCAGGCCGTGGGTGTCGGAAAGAATGGCGATCTTCATTTTTGTGCACCTCTGTCGTAGGTTTCTCTGAGGCTTTGGAAAAATTTGCGGGCGCGCTCCAGGTCCCGGGTATTCGGGTGCCCTTTGGCGATGCCGCCCACCAGCTTGAAGGGGCCGAAGGTGTCGTAGCCCTTACAGCCAAACTCTCCCAGCACGGGGCAGCCCTTCTCTTTGGCGATCTCTGCGAGGGCCTTTGTGACGGCGCCCTTGGCCCCGCCGTAGGTGTAAACGAAAAATACAGGCTTTCTCTGGGGCAGGTACTGTCGGGCGAAGGCCAGGACGCCCTCGTGGAACTTCCCAAAATAGACCCCGGAGGCAAAGCCGATGCAGTCATATGCCTCCAGCCCAACGGCCTGGCGGGTGGTCACATCGATGAGGTCTACCTCACCCTCTTCGGCCATGGCCTCCAGAATTTTCAGGGTGTTCCCGTGGTGGCGGGAATAGTAGCAGATAGCGGCTTTCATTCCTTCTCGCCTCCCTGAAGCGTCCAGCCGAAATCGTTGTGATAGATCATCTGGCGGGTCATGCCGCCGTCAATACAGATGTTCTCCCCGGTGATAAAACCGGCTTTGTCGGAGCAGAGGTACAACACCATGTTGGCGATGTCCATGGGGTTGCCCACCCGACCGGCGGGCTGCTGGTAGGCGTCAGGACCCTGGTAGACGGTGTAGTCAGTGTCGATCCATCCAGGGGAGATGGAGTTCACCCGCACCTTACCGCTGAGGCTCACTGCCACAGCGTGGGTCAGGGCGGCGATGCCGCCCTTGGCCGCTGTGTAGCTCTCCGTCTGAGGCTGGCTCATTCGGTCCCGGGAGGAGGAGATGTTCACAATGGCCGCTCCGGGGGCGAAGTGGGGGGCAAACAGCTTGGTGAGGTAGAATGGAGCGGTGACGCCCACCCGGAGGGCGTAGTTGAACTCCTCGTAGGAGCATTGGTCAATGCCCTTCATCAAGGGCAGAGCGTTGTTGATGAGATAGTCCACGTGGCCGTAATCGGCGATGACCTTGCGGGCAAAGTCCTCCAGGACCGCCTGGTCGGCCAGATCGCCCACGAAGTAGCCGCCCGGCAGCAGGTCGATGACGCACACCGTGGCGCCAGCTTTGCGGAATTCCTCCGCGATGGCCTTACCGATACCCTTGGCGCCGCCGGTGACCACAGCAACTTTGTTTTCAAACATGGTTTTGCCTCCTCAGTCTGCGTCCTCGTCTAAGGCTTCCACCAGAAAGCTCACCGGACGGAAGCCGTCGTTGCAGGAGAGCATGGCGGATTTGGGGTTCTTCATCCAGCCGTCGTAGAAGTTCTCCGCTCCGTGGCTCAGAGCCAGGATGAAAGGGGAGAGGGTGTCCCAGGCACTCTGGCAGAAGCCCGCGGGTTTTTCCCAACCGTTGGCAAGAAAGACCTGCCCCACCTCCATGTCGCAGGCGTGGGAGATGGGGTCTTCATATTGGGCCATCAGGTCCTCATATTGGGTAATGCGCATGACGGTGATTCTGCATTTTTTCATATGATGATCCCCTCGCAGTGGTCGATCTCATGCTGGATGATCTGGGCGGTCCAGCCGGTGAAGGTTTTGAATCGCTCCTGGAACTGCTCGTTCTGCCAGCGGACCTTGATGGACTTCCACCGTTTGGCCGGGCGGATGCCGGTGAGGGAGAGACAGCCCTCCTCCGCGTCATAGGGCCCGGACTTCTTGACGATCTCCGGGTTGAACATGACCATGTAGGTGCCCTCATTGTCGAAGGCGATGATGCGCTTGTTTATGCCGATCATGTTGGCGGCCATGCCCACGCAGCCGTCCTTGTGGTGCTCCAGTGTCTCCAGCAGGTCGGCGGCAATCTGGATGTCATCTGGCGTGGCAATTTCCGCCCTCTGGGCCAGGAAGGTTTCGTCTTTGCAGATGTCTCGAATCATGGTTGCTTCTCCTTATGCTCTTGAATAACTGCCGCAATGGTTTTGGCGGCAATGCCCGAGCCCTTTTCATTGGGATGAACGCCGTCATGGGCGTAGAGTTCTTCGGTATCAGACAGTTCATAGAACCGCCGGCCCACGTCGGCAATGAGAGCGTGGTTCTCCTGAGCGGCCTTGTGATAGGCCTCGGACAGCCTGCGGGCCATCTCCTCATACTCCCATCCCTTGGCTGTCAGCTTGTTCCCACCTTTTTGATAGGCCCAGGTGGCGTAGAGGATGGGGAGGGCTCCGCTCTCCCGGGCTTGATTGCAAAGCCGCTCTACACTGGAAAAGAAGCTTTTGGGGGACGTGATAGGCCCATGGCTCATTTCCTGGAGCACCACATAGTCCCAGTGCTCCTGGCGCAGGGCTGCCTGGGTTCGGGCGCCCAGTTTGGTGTTGGGGTTCAGGTGCTCCGACAGCCGCGCTCCGCCTCGGGTGTGGTGGACCACCTGGGCGCCGGTCAGCTCAGATAGCGTTTGGGGCATATGATTGGTGGATGTAAAGCTGTTGCCCAGCATGAGAATGCGCATAATCCTATCCCCTTTATCTGTTCCACCCCAGCACTGCCTGGAGGGTGGCCTCTGTGGCTTCTGGGAAGTTTTTCTGTACCTGTTGATAAACCAGTTCCTTGGACTGTGTAGGCTCTGCGGAGTAGGCGGAGGAGATGTACTCGTAGCCCCACAGGGCCTCTGGGGTGGTATAGACGGAGATGGGCCATCCGTAGGGCTGTCCTTTTTTGTTCAGACGCTGCCGGAAGTCCCGGATCAGCAGATAGCCCTCCATCTGGAGGTCGGTGACTGTCCCCTCAAAGTTCTTTTCGCCTTCCTTGCCGAATCCGGCCAGGCGTTTGAGCTCGAAAGAGTACAGCTCCTCCTTAACGGTGAACTGGTCCATGATGCGCTTTTGGCGCACACTGGCCAGGGCGTCGTCCCAGCGGCTGTCGAAGTCATAGCCGTCCCGGCGCCAGTTGGCAAAGTGGGGGAACCAGGCTCTGGAGATGAACCCGGCTTTCCTCCCGAAGAACTTGCCATAGGCCACCTGGCCGCTGCGGGCGATCAGCTGCCGCCACTCCCAGGGATCCTGCGCCGGGTCGCCGGTCCACCAGTAGAGGTCGCAGGTGTGCTCCTCGGCGGAAAAGCCCTCGATCTCATTTTTGAAAAGGGGAAGGAACCCCACCTGATCGATCCAGTGGATCAGCTCCCGCCAGCTGCGGATGCGGCGGGGATCGTCCCAGGAAAGTCCCCGCATGATCCACGTGCCTCCTTCATTGGCCACGGTCATCCCCTCCCTTCTGCATGGCTATGGGCATTATAGCACAGCGGCGGGGGAAATACCATTCGGCCGCATATTTTCGCGCCGCATGGGGGAAAACGGAGAAGGCCGAAGCCCGGAGCGCCTCAGGAGAGGCGCTCCGGGCTTGGAATGTGGATATGGATTACCCTATGTACGCAGCCGGAAGGTCCGGGGAGCGAAACGGTAGATCAGGATGCAGGCCACCAAGGAGTAGAGCACGCAAAAGACGATGGATGCCGCGCCGACACCAGAATCGGCAGCCGCAGGCGCATCAGGGCGTAGCAGGCCGCATAGGTCAGGATCATCACGATGCGGTAGGTCCCGCTTTTCATCTCCGTTCCCGCCGTATAGGGCTGCAGCAGGTAATAGGCGGTGAGATAGTGGATGGAGAAGAACACGCTCATGGCCAGAACGGAGACCACCAGCACCCCATAGTCGAGGGGATCGTCCGTCCCGCCGGAGGCCGCGAGGATCAAAGCGAGCCCCACGCCGATGACCAGGGCCGGCAGGGCGTTGATCTTGATGATTTCCCGCAGGCGGATCTGGAAGAGCCGGAGCACGAAGCCGGGCTGCTTATAGAAGGCGTAGGTCAGCAGGCTGTGGTCGCAGTTCATGAACAGGGCCTGGGTGAAGCCGGTGCCCCGGTTGATCAGATACATGATGAACGCGAAATAGGGCAGCCAGGTCATCACCAGCTCATTGAGCTCCGGACGGATCTCCGGCATGATCTTCATCAGCACCAGCGCCCCGCAGCAGAGGAATGCGCAGATGGCGGCGATTCGAATGGTGGATCTCCATAAAATCTTCCGGTGCCGCTTGATGAACAGCTCGTTGAGATACTCAAAGCCCGTTTTCCGGCTGGTGATGGAGGTGTCGGTGGAGATGGCCTTTTCATTGGCGGTCTTGACGGCCTTTTTCACCGGGTCCGTCTGGATGGGCACCTGTGAGAGCAGCTCCTGGTTGATCTCCCGGTAATACTGGAACCGGATCAGCTTCCGAAGACCCCAGAGGCCCGTCGGGATCCACATCAGAAAAAGAGCCGCGGAGGCGGGGAAGGGGAGCACCAGTCCGGCGGCGGGAGGCAGATAGGCCAGCGCCAGCAGCAGGCCTGTCAGCAGCCAGGCGGCCTTCTGGAACTTGCTGTCGTTGCGTACGCAGCCGTTTTTCTCATAGTCCCGCAGGGAATAGGCGTCGGAGGTCAGTTTGGCCCCCGCCACGCAGAAGGGGATTAGCAGGCACAGCCACAGGGGGACGCCCCGGTCCAGCCCGAACAGGAGCGTGCAGGGCACAAAGCCCACCACGGTCTTAAGCATGGCGTAGCCGTAGTTGACCAGGGTGTAGGACCGGGCGTTCATCCGCAGGAGGATCATGGCGTAATACTTGTCCCGGGAGGGGTCAAAGAGGTGGGCGTTCATGTAGGATCCCACCAGGGTCAGAAAGAGCAGGATGTGCAGAAAGGTCAGCGTGAGGGAGGCCTTTTGATAGAGGATCCCGATGCCGCAGACCATGGTGAAGAAATAGAGGAACTTGAACAAAAAGATGGACACCAGCTCCCAGAGCACCGACAGCACATTGGCCAGGATCTTGAAGCCTCTGATCCGGTAGAGGGTTGCGGGCAGGATGCGCCTCAGCAGGGGAATCTGCTTAAGGGAGTAGAGAATCCCATTGACTCGGTAGGTATTCTTCAGAGAAAATGAAATACGCAGTGTGTTAAGCATAGGCTTCCTCTTTCAGCGCCGCAATGATCTTCTCCTTGAATTCTTGGTCGTCCAGGTCGGACTTTTCCACCACTTCCAGCTCCCCGTGGCTGAGCAGCACGATCTCATCGCACAGATCCAGGACCAAATCCATGATGTGGGTGGAAAAGATGGTGATTCTGCCGCCCTTCAAGGAGCGGAGCAGCTGCTTCATCTCCTCCGCCACCACCACATCCAGGGAGGTGAGCGGCTCGTCCAGCAGCAGAACTTTAGGCTGGGCGATGATGTTGATGAGCATCTGCATCTTGTTCTTCATGCCGTGGGAGTAGTCCTTGAGCAGTTTGTCCCGATCTTCAGCTGCAATGCTCATCCTGTCAAAGTATTCGTCCAGAGGTCTGGGGTCGGGAATGGAGGAGCGGTTGATGTCCAGAAAGAACTTGAGAAACTCACGGGCGGTGAGGAATTCCGGGACCGTCGGGGTGGAGAGGACATATCCCATGTCCTCCGGCGCCACCTGGCGGCGGATGCCGTCCGCCTCCAGGAAGAAGCTGCCGCTGTCCGTCTTCATGTCCCGGTTCAGGCAGTTGAAAAGGGTGGTCTTTCCGGCGCCGTTTCGACCCAACAGGCCGTAGATCTTTCCGTCCTCAAATGTAAATGTGATGTCTCTCAAAACCTCTTTTTCCTCAAAACGCTTCGAGAGATGCTCGATGATAAATTTCATGGGTTTCTCCTCATTGTGATATGTTCCAATCAACAGGTGATTCACTGGATGCGGAAACCGTTGGAGGTTTTCTCAAAGGCATATTTCATCTTTTCCTCGTCTGAGGAAAAATCCAATCGCTCATATCCATCTTCCTCATGGAAGGACACAATGCGGTCCATCTGGTGAATCCAGAGGGATTGCAGCGCTTGCGTGCCTATACCGTCATCCATTGTTTTTTGCTCCTTCTTTCTATGTTCTCCTCGGGGGCGGAGGCGGCTGCTCACATGGGCACGCTGCTCACCAACCCCTCGATCTCACGCTGAAGATCTGCTCTTTCCATGGCGGTCTGTTCCATCAGGGTCTGCAAATAGTTCAGTACCCTGTAAATCTGCGTTTTGGTATTCTGTACCTGGGCCTGGGACTGATGGATGCGATCCAGCACGGCCCAGTCGGCAAAGATGCCGTCAAAGAGATAGTCGGCAACCCGAAGGAAGCCATCAATACTGACCTGAAAGTCGGCATCGATGGTCACATCGGCCAGCTCTGTCTTAAAACGGCGCAGCTGGGACTGCAAAAATTCCACGGAAGCCTGAGCGGCATCCAGGTGGCTGTATTTCACCAGGTCGGTGATCAGGCCGCCGCCCACCAGATCCCAGGTTCCCCAGCCTTCCGCACTGGATAGGCTGTCCTCAATCTGCTCTATGGTAGACAGCGCATCCTGGCCGGCAGCATAGGCTTCCTCCAGCTCCCGCCTCTGGCTCTCCAGATAGGCGGCGCGCTCTTCCAGGCGCAGGATCTGTGCCGCCGTGGCGCCGCCGGCAGCTTTTACCGCCTGCGTTTTTTCCTGCAACACAGCAGCATAGCGTCTCTCACAGTCCCGGAGCGTGTCCAGTTCCGCCTCACATCGGCACAAATCCTCCTCGATTCCTGCCAATTCTCTGGCGACTGCGTCGTACTTGACCCGTGCGGCGTAGGCCTCCTGCTTTTCCTGGGTCAGCTTTTCATCCATTTTCCCAATGACGTTGTAGAAGAAGGCGGAAAGGCTCCGACCTTCCAGACGGTCCACATCCGCCTGCTCCTCCCGGAAACTTTGCTCCAGCTCCTGCGCCCGAGCGGTGTAGGTGCTCTGTTGGGCCCGCAGTTCCGCTGCCGTGGCCTCCAGCCTCTTTTTCCTGGCGCACTGGGCCTGCAGCTGACGAAGTTGATCGTCATAACGACTCATGTTTTTCTGCTCCTTTCCCAAATCCACACAATCTCATGGGGAGTGAACCTCCAAGTTTGCAAAAAGGAGTTCACGAGTCTGTGAGCCCTTCAGCATGGAGATATGCGTTTACGGAACATGCGAGCTGTTTTTTCATGCCCGCTTCAATACCCAATGCCTGCGCATAGTCAGGATCTTTTTGGATCGTTTCCATCAGATGAATTGCCAGAATCTTTGCCCTTGCGTCCATCGGCATCACCTCACTGTGAGTGGTCACAGAGTGTTTTCCCTCTGCTTACAGGGATATTCTACCATCCCGTCAAATTGGACACCATCACAGATTCAGCAAATTAAAGCCGTGTATTTCCACTGTTGCAGAAAATATTCCCGGTTAATTCTTTCCCGCGTCCAGCTGTTCCTTACATATGCGGTATTGCTCCGCATCAATGGCGCCGGTGGCCAGCATCTGCTCCGCCCAGAGCTGCAGGGTCTCCACGGTGATGGAGATGCGCTCTAGTTCTTTCTGAATGAAGATGAAATCTGACAATTCGTCGTCACTGATTTGGCCATCTGCCGTGATTTCGATCAGGCGCTCCTTGCGCTTATTCATGGAGTTGAGCGAGGCCAGCATTTCCAGAACGATCTGGGACAGGTCCTTGATCTTCACCTCCGGCACATACTGCTGCCCGATGGGGCACTGGTTGGCACAGTAATAGTTGCACAGGCTGGGCTGCTTGTATTTTTCCGCCATGATCAGGACCTCGTCCGGATGGGGCAGACAGCGCTCGTTCTCGATCTTCTCGATGCGCTCAGGGGCAATGGACTCCAGCAGCTCCCCGGCGGCCTCCCGCGTCAGGTGCAGCGCCTCCCGCGTCTTATGATAGATGTTCTTGTTCTCTTTTGTGGATACTCTCGCCATGACCGTGACCTCACCCTTCTGTATTCTCGTCGCCATTATACGGTGTTATGGAGGGAAAGGCAATTCCTTTTCCGAGCAAGTGTATCGGTTTTCACGCGTTAACGCGCAATAGACAGATCCCCATGCTGGCGTATAGTTTTGGGGGAGAAAAAGGCGTTTCCCTGTTTAGCATACTGGGCCAATAGAAACAAGCCAACCGCAAGCAAATGCTGCTTGCGGTTGGCTGTTATTTTTTGCTTTACGTCTTATTCCTGCCGCAGGCGCTCCACCACGGAATAGCGCTGAGCAGCGCGGCAAGTCAAAACCGGAATGAGGATGCCCAGCGCCCCGAACAGGGGCAGCACCACGGCGATGGGCCAGATGGTAAAGCGGTAGGAGAAAAACCAAATCAACCCGTTGAGGGCAGGACCCACAAACGGCGCAGTGACCACGATCAGCACCAGGGCTAGGAGCGCCGCCCCCGCGGTATAGAGCAGTCCCTCCAGGGCCAGCATGGTCCGCAGCTGCCGCCCCGTCATGCCGATGGACTGGAGCACCGCCAGCTCCCGGCGGCGTAGCCGGTTTTTCAAGTGGTG
>ERZ791871.2643-NODE-2643-length-11372-cov-2.789962_pt1 | contig 11372 bp, 9 predicted proteins | sample MGYA00510280_ERZ791871 | MGnify/ENA primary metagenome ERZ791871 (study PRJEB30046, sample SAMN00792111) | human gut metagenome | study: EMG produced TPA metagenomics assembly of the A metagenome-wide association study of gut microbiota in type 2...
GCCCCGCACCCGTTTATGGCCTTACAATCCTCAGGCGCTGGGGCGCAGATTAAAACTCGCTGTGCTCAGTGCGGGCAATGATGGCATCCTGCATAGACTTGGACAGGTTGACAAACTGGGTGGAATAGCCCGCCACACGGACCAGCAGGTCCTTATAGTTCTCGGGGTGAGCCTGGGCGTCCCGCAGCACCTTGGAGGAGATGCAGTTGAACTGGACGTGGAAGGCACCCAGAGAGAACAGGGTCTGGATCATGGCGCCCAGGTTGGACTGGCCGCGCTTGGTGGCCACCAGGTCGTGGTTCAGACGCAGGTTCAGCAGCGTACCGCCGGAGTGGACCTCCTGGTTGAGCTTGGCCGTGGAGCGCATGGCCGCCAGGGGGGTGGACTTGTCGGTACCCACGTAGGGGCTGACGCCCTCGCTGGAGGGCTCGCCGTTCTTGCGGCCGCAGGGGGTGGCGCCCAGGACACGGCCCATGGGGATGTAGTTGGAGATGCCCATGAAGGCGGTGGTGAAGGGCTTGCCGAAGATATCCTTATACTGATGAATCTCGTGATAGTAGTGGTTGGCCACCTCTACGGCGATGTCGTCCACATAGTCGTCGTCGTTGCCGTACTTGGGGCACTCCTGGGCCTTGGCCCGCAGGTCCTCATAGCCCTCCCAGTTGGCCTGCAGGGCCTTGACCAGGGTCTCCATATCGCAGACCTTGTCCTCGAACACCAGCTTGCGGATGGCGGCCAGGGAGTTGGACACCACAGCCAGACCGATGCCGGTGATGACGGGGCCCACGTTGTACTTGGCGCCGCCCTGGCTCAGGTCCTTGCCGGTCTCCATGCAGTTTTCGATGCAGGAGGACAGGAAGGGACGGGGGACCATCTCCTTGTGCAGGCGCTGGGCCTCCAGGGTCAGGATGATGGAGTGACGGCACAAGTTGTCGAACTGCTTATAGAAGGCGGCCTTGACCTCCTCATAGGAGGTGAAGTCCTTGGCGGGCTTCTCGTCCAGGCCCATCTTCTCGCCGGTCATCAGGGAATAGCCCTGGTTCAGGGCGTACTCCATGGCGGAGCCGAAGTTCATGTTCACAGCGGCAGTCCACTCACCGGTCTTGCGGAAGTGAGGCACCACGCAGCCGCAGTTGTTCCAGTCACGGGCGTCGTCGGGCTCATAGCCGGCGTTGATGAGCATCTGATAGCCCACGGCATCATTGTGGATGGCGGGGAAGCCGGTGCCCAGGGACACCAGGTGGGTCACCGCGTCCAGGAACTCCTTGGGGCAGTCGGCCTGAACACGGACGGACAGGCCCGGCTGATGGGTCTTGACCTCCTCGGTGGCCTTCATGGCCATGTAGGTGATGGGGTTGGTGCCGTCCTTGCCGTCCCGCTTCTTACCGCCCACGGTCAGGTTCTGGAACTGGTTGTAGCCGGCGAAGTAGTCGGCGGTGTTGGAGGAGATGGTCCAGACCCACTCGGAGTACTTCAGCCACAGAGCCTCGATGAGCTCCTGGGCAAAGTCCTGGGTGATGGCGCCCTTCTGGATGTCGGCCTCATAGTAGGGGTCCATGTACTGGTCAAACCGGCCGGGGTTCAGAGACAGGGGATTCTCGGAGAGAATGCCGCCGATCTGGACGAACCACAGGAACTGGATGGCCTCATAGAAGCTCTTGGGGGGATTCTCCGGCACGGTGCGGCAGTTGCGGGCGATGACCCGCAGCTCCTCGGCGCGCTTGGGGTCCTTCTCCTCGGCAGCCAGGCGCTCGGCCTCGTCGGCATAGCGGTTGGCGTAGCGGATGATGCCCTTGGAGGTCCAGATGGTGGACTCATAGAAGTCCCGCTTGTCCTCGTCCTCGGGGTTGGCCAGATCCAGCTGGGCGATGTGCTCCTCAGCCTCCCGAATCAGGCCGCCGAAGCCCTTCTTGAACAGGACGTCCTGATAGTCCGGGGTGATCTCGCCCACGGCCTGGCGCCACTTGGAGTCGTTGTCGATGATGCCGGTGTCCACGCCGATCTTCTTGGTGTCCTCGGGCACCCGCTTCAGGAAGGCCTCCTCCAGGGACTTGTCCTTCCAGTAGGGGAAGATCTTCTCCCGCATGAACTTGCGCTGCTCGTCGGTCATCTCATAGGGGTCCTGGGGACGGCTGGAGAAGGTGTCCATCTCCTTGTCCACCCACAGCCAGGAGAATTCCGGCGTCAGGATGCCGCACTTGCGGTGCTCGCCGATGGCGCCCACCACCAGCTCGCCTTCAAAGATGTGGACCGTCAGCTGGTCGCAGCAGTCATAGAAGGCCCGGGCCCGGCGAATGCACACCGGCAGACCCTCGGTCTTTTTGTGGGACTCGGTCCACAGCCAGGCCCGCTCGCAAGAGATGGCCGGCTTTGCATTCACATAGTTCTGTCTGATCTTTTCGATACGCTCTGTCACCATGTTCATACACCCCTTATTCTCATTACGGATTTTTCTTTGTCCGTGCGTTATCTTGAATCTTTAACCTAACCATAGCACATTGGGTCCGGTCTGTCAACAGGCGGAAAAGCTTTGGGCAAATCTTTTTTATTTTTGGTATTTTGCCCTATTTTCCCGCTTCATTTCCGTCAAAAGAGCATATAATTCCGCTCTTCCCTTTTATTTTGTCCGAAATATAAGGTCAAAAACGGACGTTTTGTTGGTCAAAGGGCATCCCCAGCGTGCGCCGGGGATGCCCTTGAAGCAGTTGGAATTTTTTATTTGAGGTAGTTGACCGCCGTCTGGACATGGAACGCGGTGCCGTGCCAGAGGATGTCCTCGTCCACCTGGAAGGTGGGGCTGTGGACGGAGTAGTGGGTGGCGGGATCGTCGTTGGAGATGTTCAGGAAGGCCAGGACGCCGGGGACCATATCCATGAAGTAGGCAAAGTCCTCGTTGCCCATGGAGGTCTGCACATCCTGGGCCAGATACTCCTCGCCCAGAGCCTCGCGGACAGCGCCGGCGGCCACTTCCACCATGTTGGGGTCGTTCATGACGGGAGGCGTGCCGTCCAGCCACTCCACGGTGCCCTCGCAGCGCATGGCGGCGGCGATGCCGGCCACCACCTCATTGATGCGCTTGATGTAGAAGGCCTGGGTGTCGGGGCTGGTGGTGCGGATGGTGCCCTCCATATAGGCCTCGGCGGGGACGATGTTCCAGGCGGAGCCGGAGTGGACCTGGCAGATGGACAGCACCCGGGGCTCGTCGCCGGGGATCTCACGGCTGGTGATGTTCTGCAGGGCGGAGATCACCTGAGCGGTGCAGGCGATGGGGTCGTGGCCCAGAGCGGGCTGGGAGCCGTGGCTGCCCTCGCCCTTGATGTGGATGGCAAACTTGTTGCCGGAGGCCATCATGCAGCCATTCTTCATAATGAGGGTACCGGACTTGTACTGGGGCTGGGGCCAGACGTGCATGGCAGCGCAGGCAGTGACCTTGGGATTTTCCATGAAGCCGCCCTCAATGAGCATCTTGGCGCCGGTGATGCACTCCTCACCGGACTGGAAGAACAGCTTCACAGAGCCGTTGAGCTGATCCTTGATCTGGGACAGGACCTTGGCGGCGCCCAACAGCATGGCGCAGTGGTTGTCGTGGCCGCAGGCGTGCATCTGGCCCTCATGCTGGGACTTGTAGGGCACGTCCAGCTTCTCCACCACAGGCAGAGCGTCCACATCGGCACGCAGCGCGATCACCTTGTCGGTGTTCTTGCCCTCAATGAAGGCCACCACGCCGGTATCCTGCACGCCGTCATGGATGACGGTATTCTTCTGATAGGGAACGCCCATCTTGTCCAGCTCTGCGCAGATGAAAGCCTGGGTCTGGGGATTGTGGATGCCCAGCTCGGGAATCTGATGGAGCTTCCGGCGCATCTCGATGACATAGTCCTTGACTCCCATGCACTGTTCACGAATCGTTGCCATTGCAATACCCTCTTTCTAAAAATTTGCAATTAAAACGGCCGCTGCCGCCCTGCTTGCCCGGGCGGTCCGAACGGGAAATACGCCGGTGGGGATAACGAGGGAACCCATGTCCGGCGCGGCGGCGGCACCGGTGCCTCCTCCGGGCTGCCAGCCTTGTCCGTACGTTATAACGGCTCTACTCCCACTATATCCCTTTTCACAAATTTGTCAATTCCTTTTTTCTTCCCCCGGGGATTTTTAGAACACTACACAAAATCAGCGCCTTTTCTTGGGTATTTTGAGCAGGAAAACTCCGCCCGGCGAAGCCTGCGAAATTCCGTGCGATAAAATAGAACGCGGCGGTCGTCTATTTTGGCCAAAAAAGGGAAAAGATGGTTGTCAAGGTCCACTTCTCGTGCTACAATGACAACGTACTACAATGGCAATAAAGTTTGCACGTACAATATGATATATATTGTCTATCAACGTCGGACCAGCGACAGGAAGGCTTGGGAACTATCGTGAACTCCTATGATTTTATGCCGGATATGAATTCGGTCATCGCGGACAATCTGAAAAATCTGCGTCGTGATATGCACCTGAGCCTCAGCGAGGCGGCGGAGCGCACCGGCGTGAGCAAGAGCATGCTGGGTCAGATCGAGCGGGGCGAGTCCAGCCCCACCATCTCCACCCTGTGGAAGATCGCCACCGGCCTCCAGGTCTCCTTCACCTCCTTGATGGAGCGCTCGGAGCAGGGCACCCAGATTCTCAGCGAGGCAGACATGAAGCCGGTCAGCAGCGACCACGGCCACTTCCGCCTCTACCCCATCGTGCCCGCCCACCGGGACCGGACCTTCGAGGTCATCGACCTGGAGCTGGACCCCGGCGCCGTGTCCGACTCCCGGCCCCACGCCGACGGCACCGAGGAGTTTGTGCTGGTGTACCAGGGGGAGCTGGAGGTGCGCCTGGGCGAGAAGGGCGAGGCCTGCTTCACCGTGCCCCAGGGCTCCGTCTTCTCCTACCGGGCCGACTGCCGCCACACCTACCGCAACGTCTCCAAGGGCATCACCCGGGCGGCCATGATCATCAACTACGCCACCCACCTGCCCCGACAGGACACCCTGTAACATCCGTTCAATAAAACGCACCCCCGATCCACCGCTGGTGGATCGGGGGTGTTTTTTTCCCGGTCAGGGGACCTCTCCCCTGCTCCGGTGTCACTTTTAGAATCAATCGTCCGCCATCTTGGCCGCCACATCGGTGAGGAACCGGTCCCAGGCCTCCGGGTTTTCCACATAGTACAGGGGGCAGAGCTTGCCGGAGACATCGTAGTGGCGGATCACGTCGGCAGCCGGGTCCAGATGGAAGGTCTTGCACAGCCAGGCCGTCAGCTCCACCACCCGGTCATAGGTCACCTGGGAAAACTGCCCCGTCTCGTCGGGATGGCAGACCTCAATGGCCACCGTGTCGTCGTTGCGGGAGTTGGAGGCGTAGGCGATCTCCGTCAGGGGGATGCACTGGACCACCTCCCCTTCCAGGCCCACGATGAAGTGGGAGCTGGCGTAGACTCTCTCCTCCCCGGAGGAAAGGGATTCAAAATAGTTACGGTTGGCCTGGGCGGTGGTGCCCGGGTTGCCCACATAGTGGATCACCACGCCGTTGATCTTTTCCAGGGGCTCCCCCGGCCGGGACCAGGGGTTGACGGTCAGATAGTCCTTTTGCACATAGTCCGGGGTCCTGACGTTCTCCCCCGGCAGCCCGCTGCCCCGCAGGAGAAACACCACCACCCCCGTCACCACCAGCACCGCCGCCAGCACCAGGGCAAGGCCCCGCCGGCGGTTCCACTGTCTGCGGCGGGAGCGGCGGGAGCGATGGGTCGGGCGGCGCTGGGTCATCTGGGTTTCGGTCAACTCATTTTCACCAGCTCTCTCAGGCTCCGGGCGGGCACGCCGCCGGTGACGGAGGCCACGGTCACCGTCTCCTCATTGGTCAGCAGCTCCTTGCCGCCCTCTTCGGGGGCATCGGAGTCTGCGGGCACCGTCTGGGCAGCCGCCCCTTCCCCGCTGTTCCACTGGCTTCGGGTCACCAGCTCTCCGGGCTGGACCAGGCCCAGCTCCAGCAGTGTGTCGATGGTGTGGGTCATCTCCGGCCGCAGGAGGATGGTGACGGAGTCACTCTCCACGCTGTCCACCGCCGGGCCGCCGGCCCGGGCATAGCGGATCTCCAGGTTGACCACATACTCCGCATTCTGGTCTATGGTCCAGCTGGGATTGCCCCAGGCGTCCGTCTTCATGTCCTCCACCAGGGCGGCCAGAAGGGCGTCGGCGTCCCGGCTGGTGCCGTCCAGGCCCTCGCCGTCCATGTCGTTCCAGACCCACACGCCCTCGGTGGTCCAGCCGTCGGTAAGGGCGCCGGTCTCATCCAGGTGCAGCCGCAGGTGCTTCAGGCTGTCCTCCTCCACCAGGGCGGTGACCAGGGCGTCATAGGTACCCTCCTGGTCCATCCGATCCCGGGACAGGGGCAGATGATAGGCCCGGGACAGGGCCGAGCCGTCGGCGAGCACATAGTTCAGCCGCAGATAGGTGGTCTGCTGGTCCTCGGAGATGCCATCGGTGTACCACTTGCTCTGCTGGGACTGGATATAGCCCTTGTCGTCCACCACCGCCTGGTGCAGCGCCAGCACCTGCTGAATGATGGCCCCGTCCTTCTCGGCGGTGAGGGTATAGTTGTTCTCATCCAGGTACAGCTCCACCTGCTCCACCTGCTCCGCAGCGGGCACAAAGCGCTCCACCCCGGCCACGTCAAAGCGCAGCCCCAGGCACAGAGCCAGGAGCACCGCCGCCATGGCCGCCAGGCCCTTCCAGCTGCCCCGGAACACCTTCAGCGACTTGGCCAGCAGCATGGAGGCCACATAGTAGCCGATGGCGCCGCTGACCAGCATGCAGCCCAGCAGGGGGATCAGCTTCCAGCTCACCGCGTCATACCAGAACAGGGCATAGAGGGCCTGGCCTCCCGCCAGGGCGGCCAGGAAGGTGACGCCGTAGCGGAACACCGGCTTCATCCAGCCCACCGCCACCACGTCGCCGGCGCACTCGCTGGCCCGGCGGCGGTAGAGCAGCCAGGCGCACACCAGCAGCGCCAGACCCACCAGGGCATAGGCGCCGATGGCCCAGCCCTTAATGAGATGCACCGCGGCCAGGGCCTGGTCGGTGTAGCCGCCGCCTTCGCTGCCTGCCACCCACACGTCCTGGTAGACCCGGTCCACGCCCAGGTGGCGCACCAGCCACACCGTGGGGGAGAGAAAATCCACCCGGCCCATATAGGTGGCGGTGGTGCCGAAGAAGCACAGCGTCACCAGGGCGGAGATCAGCGTCTCCAGAATCATGGCGATGAAGTGGAGCACGAAGTAGAAGGCGGGCATGGCAAAGACGTTGCCGGTGAGGAAGGCGCAGAGGGTGGCGGAGGCAAAGTAGAAAAGGCTCAGCCCCAGCACGCTCAGCACCGCCACTCCAAGACCCGCCGGGTCAAAGAGGCCGAAGGCCAGGGAGATCACCAGGAAAAAGACCCCGCACACCACCCAGGGGATCAGGGTCATCACCAGGCCCGAGAGGGCGTTGGTGAGGAAAAGGCCCTTCCGGGTGATGGGCATGGAGTGGAGCATGCCCACGCTGCGGCTGCCGAAGAGGTAGCCCCACACCGCCAGGGCGCACAGCACCGCATAGAACAGCAGCACAATGGGCGCGGCGGTGGAGATGGCACTGTAATACAGGTCCGTCAGGGACAGCGGGGTCCTGCTGCCGTAGCCCCGGACCAGCTCCGTGGCCAGGGCCAGAGGCGGCAGGATGGCCAGCAGCGAGGCCATGGTCCACAGCGGCCAGAACCGGGTCAGATTTTTGCGAAAGAGCATGGCGTTAAAGCACGATGTCACGGACCGCATAGTCCACACCTCCCAGCTCATAGATAAAGATCTCCTCCAGCGTCAGCGGCACCGCATCCACCAGCAGCGGGTGATAGGGCGCCAGACGCTCCTGGGCCTCCTGGGCGCTCATGCGCAGGATCAGGGTATGGACCCGGCCCAGACGGGAGGCGTGGAGCACCGGGATCTCGGCGGGCACCGTGTCCATGCCCTCCGGCAGCACCACCTGGAGCTTGACCATGTTGTCCTGAAGCTGGGCCAGGGACCGCTCCAGCAAAATCTTCCCCCGGTCCATGATGCCCACATGGTCGCACACGTCCTCCAGTTCCCGCAGGTTGTGGGAGCTGACCAGCACGGTGGTGCCCCGCTGGGCCACGTCGTCCATGACCAGGGACCACACCTGCCGGCGCATCACCGGGTCCAGACCGTCCACCGGCTCATCCAAAATGAGATAGTCCGGCATGCAGCTCAGGCCCAGCCAGAAGGCAGCCTGCTTCTGCATGCCCTTGCTCAGGTGGCGGATGGGCTTCTTCCGGTCCAGCTGGAACACCTCCCCCAGCCGCTCAAACCGCTCCTGGGAGAAGGCGGGGTAAAAGCCCCGGTAAAAGCGCATCATGTCGTTGATGCCCGCCTGAAGAAAATAGTACCAGTCGTCGGGAATGGAGGCCACCCGGGCCTTGAGCGCCGCGTTCTCCCACACGGGGCTGCCGTCCAGGCACACGGTGCCCGCGTCCTGGCGGAAGATGCCCGTCAGGCAGCGGATCAGCGTGGACTTGCCCGCGCCGTTGGGGCCCACCAGGCCGTACACCGAGCCGGTCTCCACGGTCAGCGACGCCCCGTTGAGGGCCGCAAAGCCGTCAAAGGTCTTGACCACATCCTTGATTTCGATCATGCCTGTGCCTCCTTCCACAGCTGCAGCAGCTCCGTCTGGGTCATCCCCAGGCACTGGAGCTCCGCCAGCAGCCCTTTCAGCTCCTCCAGCAGCGTCTCCCGCCGGGCCTGGTCGGCGCTCTTGGGCCGGCAGGCAAAGCTCCCCTTGCCGGGAACCGAGTAGAGATAGCCCTCCGTCTCCAACTCGTTGTAGGCCCGCTGGATGGTGTTGGGGTTGATGGCCAGCTGGGTGGCAAGCGCCCGGACCGAGGGCAGCTTGTCGTCGACGCCGATGGCGCCGGTGACGATCAGCTTCCGCAGCTCATCCCGAATCTGCTCATAGATGGGTCGGGAATCGCGATAGTTCAGACTGATCATCCAATCACCTCCCATGGTGTGCCGCGGTGGTCCGCGTGTGTACTATGCGTATTAGTACAGTTAATATAGCAAATCTTCTGTTCCTTGTCAAGGCGCCCTCCCCCCTGGGAGGACTGGAAAAAGGAGGCGGGGCCTGCCCTTGGGGCAGGTCCCGTCCGTGCAGCCCCGCAGGGCTTTCGTGGGTTTTCTCAGCGGCAGAGGTAGGAGAACCAGCCCTCGGACTGGTGGGTCTCCAGGATCTCCCAGCCGTTTTCCCGCAGGCCCTGGGCCACCTCTTCGGCCCGGTCGTCGATGATGCCGGAGCAGAGGAAGGCGCCGCCGGGCTTGAGAAAGCGGCGCACCGCCGGGGCCAGGGCCAATATCACGTCGGCCACGATGTTGGCCACCACCAAGTCATAGCCCGCCCCCAGCTTGGCCTGGAGGGCCGCATCGGACAGGATGTCCCCGGCCAGGACGGTGTAGCGGTCCCGGCCCACGCCGTTGAGGGCAGCGTTTTCATAGGCCACGTCCAGGCACTTGTCGTCGATGTCGCAGGCGGCGGCCTCCTTGGCCCCCAGCAGCAGCGAGGCGATGGACAGGATGCCGCTGCCGCAGCCCAGGTCCAGCACCCGCTCGCCGCCCTGAATCAGGCGCTCCAGGGCCTGGAGGCACAGCCGGGTGGTGGCGTGGCTGCCGGTGCCGAAGGTCAGGCCCGGGTCCAGCACCAGGGCCACCCGCCCCTCCGCCAGGGCCGAGAGCACCTTGGGGTCCTCCCGCAGCCACTGGGGCACCACCAGCAGCCGCTCCCCGATCTCCATGGGGTGGTAGTACTGCTTCCAGTTGTTCTCCCAGTCCGCGTCGGCCACGTCCTCCATGGTCAGCAGCAGCGTGCCGCAATCCTGGCGCCGGGCCTTCAGGTCCTCCAGGGCCAGTCGCACCTGCCCCAGCAGGGCAAAGCCCTCCTCACCCCGCTCCAGATAAAAGGTGATGCGGGACTTGCCGGCCATCTGCCGGCGCAGGTCCTCGTCCACATAGTCCCAGTACTGCCGGTTTTCCTCCAGGAAGGTCTCAAACTCCCCCTGGTCGTCGATGATGACCCCGTCGATGCCCAGAGTGGACAGCAGCGTCTCCACCGGCTCCAGTCCGGCGGGTGAGGTGTCGATATGCAGCTCCAGCCAATCCATCCGCTTTGCTCCTTTTTTTACCAAGTTGATCTCCGCCCGGCAGCGGGCGGAGGATTTTGTCCGTGTCCACAGGATAGCACCCCCTCCCCTGCCCCGTCAAGGGTCGAAGAAGGACAAAAAATCCCCGATTCCCACCTTTCAGGCGGGAAAAAATCCCCTCTCCTTGACCGGAGAGGGGATTTTCGCTTTTGAAAAGGTCCTCCCGAAGGCCCACGGCTCTCGGGGCGGAGGCGGCTTTGGGGCCTTATCTCTGGCTGCCCAGGAAGAACAGCGCCAGGGTGCCGGGGCCGGAGTGGTTGCCGATGACCGGGCCCACGTAGTTGATATAGATCTGCTGCGTGCCGAAGCGGCGGCGGATCTCGTCGGCCACGAACCGGGCGTCCCCCTCGCAGTCGCCGTGGCTGATGAACACGGTCTGGCTGGCGGGGTCGATGGCGGTCTTTTCCATGTGGTCCACCAGCTCCAGCAGCGAGGACTTGCGGCCCCGGGCCTTGCTGACGGGCACCAGGCGTCCCGCGTCATCCACGTGCATCACCGGCTTGATGGACAGCATGGTGCCGAAGAAGGCGGTGGCGCCGGAGATGCGGCCGCCCCGCTTGAGGTGGTTCAGATCGTCCACGGTGAACCAGTGGCAGACGTTGCCCTTGGTGGTCTCGGCGAAGGTGTGGACCTCCTCCAGCGTGCGGCCCCGCTCCTTCTCCTTGGCGCACAGGTACAGCAGCAGTCCCTGGCCCAGAGAGGCACACAGGCTGTCCACCACCAGGATCTTGGCCTGGGGGAACTCCTCCCGCAGGTCCTCGGCGGCGATGGAGGCGGACTGGTAGGTGGTGGACAGAGCGGAGGAGAAGTTGATGCACAAGATGTCCTTGTCCTGGTTCAAAATCTCCCGCATCTTCTCCTCAAAGGCGCCCACGGACACGGCGGAGGTGGTGGCCAGCTCCCCGGCGCGGATGCGGCTGTAAAAGGTGTCGAACCCGATCTCGCTGCCGTCCAGCAGGTTGCGGTACTCCTTGTCTCCCATGTGGAGGCTCAGCGGCAGCACCACCAGCCCCAGCTCATCGGCCATCCGGGCGGTCATGTCACAGCAGCTGTCGGTCATGATGACGAAATCTCTCATCCCTGCGTCTCTCCTTCCCCGGCCTCCATGTGCC
>ERZ791871.2650-NODE-2650-length-11341-cov-5.471115_pt1 | contig 11341 bp, 8 predicted proteins | sample MGYA00510280_ERZ791871 | MGnify/ENA primary metagenome ERZ791871 (study PRJEB30046, sample SAMN00792111) | human gut metagenome | study: EMG produced TPA metagenomics assembly of the A metagenome-wide association study of gut microbiota in type 2...
TTACACTCGGATATTTCTGATTAGTTTTGGTTGTTCTATGGTTATAAATACATTTAGAAAATTTATGTAATATGAATAAAAAGTTATTCTTTGGAAGTTTTATATTTTTGATGTTGGTGTGCCAGATCTTAACATCTTGTGCAGATGGGTATAAAATTATAGGGAATGTACCGGAGCTTGCGGACGGAACTCAGGTGTATTTGCGATTGGTGGGACCTCCGTCAAAAGATATCGATAGCGTGTGTGTTAAAGATGGATATTTTGAGTTTACGGGATCTTCCGTGGAGAAACCTTTGTGGGCTTTGATTGTTGTTAAGGGACGTTTTGTTTCTTTATGTGATTTTTATTTGGAAAATGGAACAATTGAGGTGAAGGGTGAATCTTCCTATAAAGCTATAGCTTCCGGAACGCCGATAAACGATCAATATCATATTTATAATCGGGGGATATCGGTTTATAATGATTCTCTTTATAATATAAGTTTGAAAATCAGTCTTTCGGAGAAGGAGGTTAATAAAGCGTGTTTGATTAGGTATCGAGACCAGTTACAAAAGGAAATGGAAGAGAAAGAGATTGATTTTATTAAAACTTATCCGGATTCACCGATATCATTGCGGATCGTTTCTTATCGATCATCTAAGGTGTCTTCTCAACAAATAGAAAAAATAATATCTTATTTGGATCCTAAAATGCTACAAGAGCAAGAAATTGTTCGTATAAAGGATTATGCGGAAAGATTGGCTAAAACGGAAGCGGGGGGTATAGCACCGGATTTTACATTAACTACAATTGAGGGAGAGGAGTTTATTTTGTCACGGGAACGAGGAAAGTATCTTTTGTTAGATTTTTGGGCGTCTTGGTGTATGCCTTGCCGGGCGAGTTTCCCGACGATAGCGGCAATACATGAACAATACGAAGGAGAACGTTTTTCCGTGATAGGGATTTCTTTAGATAAAAATCAGGAGGCTTGGAAAAAAGCATTGGAAGAAGAGGGATGTGGATGGAAGCAGCTTTGTGATTCAGAGGGGGATGTGGCTAATAAATATGCAATAAGTACAATTCCGGCTTTATTATTAATTGGGCCTGATGGGAGAATTGTGGGGCGATTTGATAAAAATGGGATTGTTGAGAAATTGAAACAGGTGTTGGCGGAATAGTTTGATTGTGTGTTTGTATATTAAGGATAAGAAAATAGCTTCACTTTTGTGAGCTATTTTCTTGTTGTTTGGTAAGTTTATGTATTTGATTCTTCTTTTTCTTTGAAAAGTTGTATTAAATTTTGAGAGGATATTTATGAAGTATTGTTGGAGGCCCTGCAAAAAGGAGAAGAAAAGGCTTTTGTGTATCTTTTTGACAGATATTATGACGGTTTATTGAATTATGCGGGACGTATCGTGAGGGGGACGGAGTTGGCGCATGATCTTGTACGGAGACGTTTTTTAAGTTGTATGAGGATCATGCTATAGGGGAATTGCTGCCTACAAGCTGCAATTCCTCTTTTTTCGTAAATCATTATCTTGGTATGTTATTTTTTTAGTTTAATAAATTAATTAATTTTGTCAAAATGAAGTTCCGGACGTATTAACTACGAATACTATATGGCGAATGAACTTTTAGACAATAAGACTTTTGAGGATTTATTTGAATTACATTTCACGAAACTGATGGGTTTCGTGTTTAATTACGTGCGGGATGAGGAGGTTGCAAAAGATATTGTTCATGATGCTTTTTTGACTTTGTGGAGTAACCGGAAGCGTTTAAATCCGACTTATCCGGTGAAATCTTATTTGTTCACGTTGGCCCAGAATTGTGCGTTGAATTATTTACGGCATTTACGCGTGGTAACCGGTAACGAACAAGCCGTGATCGAATTGCTGGAGGCAGCGAATGAAGATTTGAATGATTACGAGAAACGGTTGGTACGTTTGGAGGAAAAATTGGCGCAATTACCGGAAAAACAGCGGGAGGTGTTGGTAAAATGTGTGGTGGAAGGAAAAAAGTACAAGGAGGTGGCGGAAGAGTTGGAAATTACCGTGAACACGGTGAAAACACATATTACCCGGGCCTTGAAATTCTTGCGAGATGAATTGCAGGAGGATTTGATCATGCTTCTTTTGTGTCTAAAAAGAATATAATAATTCATATATTCAGTTATTTATTCGTTGTAGACTGGTGGCTGTAACCGGTATGCTGAATTTTTTTCAAAAAACTTTATTTTTCTTGTCGCCCATTTTTGGGGGGTACGTGTATTAGCTGTGAAAAATAGAAAGAGATGAAGTATAACGAGAAAGATATAGAGTTTGCTAATCAGATTCTTACACGTCGAAATGAATTAGATAACGAGTTAGTTGAGGCTTGGATGAGTAATCCGTTGCACGTGGAGATGTTGAAGGAATTCGTTGCCATTCGGGAGGAATACACGAACTGGGATTTTGAGATAATAAAAGGTGAAGAGCGGGAGCGTTTACAGCGAGCCATTACTCGAAAGAAAAAACGTCAATTGGTTATGCGTTGGTCAGTGGCGGCATCCGTCATATTGTGTGTTGCGTTAAGTGCATTGTACTTGTGGAATGATTCCGATTGGTTTTTTGAACAAAAATTTCCTCAACAGGCCAATTGGGAGCAAGGTAAATTAGCTGAAGTTGAATTGATTTTGGCAGATGGAAAACGTGTTCCGTTAGGTGGTTCCGGGCGGCAAATTCAAGATCATGGAGTATTCGGTATTAAAGATGATTCTTTACAGGGGTTGACTTACGTGCAGGCAAAAGCGTTGGATGAAAAGGTGACGGTGGTTTTATACAACACGCTGAAAGTTCCGACGGGCGGTTTTTATCAATTAGAATTAAGTGATGGAACCCGGGTTTGGTTGAATGCCGAATCGGAACTCCGGTTTCCTGTACAATTCGGTACCGGGGAACGAGAGGTGTATTTAAAAGGAGAGGCATATTTTGATGTGCGGAAAGATGTAGCCCGTCGTTTTATCGTTCATCTGAAAGAGTCGAATGTGACCGTGCTGGGAACTTCGTTTAATATCAAGGCGTATGGGGATGAGGATTATATATATACTACCTTGGTGGAGGGGAAAGTGCGGTTTACTTCGGAGAAAGAGCATGAAGAGGTAACTTTGCGACCGGGGATGCAAAGTGTTTTGAACTTGAAATCGGGTAAAACAGAATTGAAGGAGGTGGAAGTCGAGCAATTCACGGCTTGGCGACAGGGACGTTTTGTTTTCCCTTCTACTACTTTAGGGGATTTGATGTGTCAGTTGAAACGTTGGTATGATATTGATGTAGTTTATTTGTCCCCGGAGGCGAAAGGGTATGAATTCCGGGGAGCGATTAACCGGGATATGGATTTGAAAAACGTGTTGGCTATCGTGGAGAAGACAAGTAATGTTGTTTTTGATATAAATGGACGAACAATAAAAGTGACAATAAAAAATGAATAGGAGAAGAAACGAGGATTGCCGTCAACAATCCCCGTCTGATTCTCCCAAAGAGAACCTCAATAATTAATTTGAAATTCAAAGTTATGAAAAAAAAGTTTAGTTTGTGCCATTTCGGTACATACAGGGGATTTTTTAACCTATTTCATGGAGTGAGGGTTATGATATTCCTGATGCTGGTAGGGTTAACCCACGTGTCGGCAACGGCTTCCAGTCAGAATGCGGTCATTAGTCTGAAATTAAAGGATGTCAGCTTGGAAGAGGCCGTCCGAAGTGCGGAAAAACAATTAAAACAGGATTTCTTTTTTAATAAACAGGAGATTGATGTGAATAAGAAAGTGTCCGTTGATCTGGAGAATGCCTCGGTAGCCGATTTCGTTCGTTTGGTATTCGGACAGAATTTCGGATACGAATTGGTCGATAACGTGATTGTTGTTTCTCGGAAAACGGCAACACAGGTAAACGTGAAATCCGTGGAGATCTCGGGTAAAGTGGTGGACAAGGACAACGCTCCGCTACCGGGGGTAACCGTGCTGGTGAAAGGTACCAGTTTGGGTACGGCCACGGATATAAACGGAACCTATAAATTGTCTATCCCGGATCAACAGTCGATCGTGTTGGAATTCTCGTTTGTCGGGATGAAAACAAAAACGGTGACTTACACGGGGCAGAAGGAGATCAACGTGGTGTTGGAAGAGGATGTGAGTGAAATGGAAGAGGTGGTTGTGACCGGTTACCAGAAGATTGAACGTCGTAAGTTGACGTCTTCAATTACTACGGTGGATATGGACCGTTTGCGTATGGTGAATCAGCCGAGTATTGATAAATTATTACAAGGACAGGTACCGGGAATGACGATCGTGAGTACTTCAGGGGCTCCGGGAGCCGTTCCACAAATACGAATTCGGGGAACCTCCACGATTAGTGGTAACGTTCAGCCGTTATGGGTGGTTGACGGAATTATTCTTGAAGATCCGGTGGATGCCAATGTCGATGATCTTCTGAACAATAGAAATTTGATCGCATCCGGTATCGGAGGCGTGAACGTGGATGATATTGAATCGATCAACGTTTTGAAAGATGCCGCAGCAACTGCTATTTATGGTACACGAGCAGCCAACGGTGTTATCGTGATTACTTCTAAAAAGGGTACGGCCGGTAAAACTCGGGTAACTTACAATGGAAGTATCACGATGGGTATGCGTCCGAAATTGAAAGATGCTTACATGATGAATTCCAAAGACCGTATTGATGTGAATATGGAGATGTTAGCGCAAGGTTTGTTAAAGGCTTCTTCCAACGGGGCCGGGCAATATGGAACGGTTTCCGATTTCGAGCGTTATTTTATAGACGTTCATGATCATAAAATGACTTGGGAGCAGTTTCAAGATAGAGTGAATCAGTTGGAAACGGTGAATACCGATTGGTTTAAGTATCTTTTCCGGAATTCGATAACTCATCGCCACAGTATTAGTATTTCCGGGGGATCGGAAAACACGACGTTCTATCTTTCCGGTAGTTATATGGATGAGCAGGCAACTGCCAAAAGTGTGGGAATGGATACTTACACGATGGCGGCAAAGGTGTTCACCAAGTTAAGACATAATTTACGTATCGGGGGAATGTTGGACGTGAATATGCGTAACAACAAGAGTTTCTTCGCTTCCGATTCACGTGAGAATCCCTACGAATGGGCGATCTACACGACCCGGGCTCATAATGCCTATGACGAGAATGGTGATTTCAATTATATGTATTATAATGATCTGAAATTTAATTTTCTGGAAAACAGGGAACAAAGTTGGAGAAAATCCAAGAATTTTGGGTTGAAGGGAACCGTAGACATCGAGTGGAAGATATTGCCGGATCTGACTTTCACCAGTTTGTTCTCGTTCTCGAAATCAAATACGACCGACGTGGACGTAGCAACCGAGGATAGTTATTTTGTGCGTGCCCGTCAAAAGGATATGCAGGATAACACCACTTTTGAGCCGGTATGGCACGATGGTGGATACCGCCAGAGCAAAGGAACGAATAATAGTTCCATCACATTCCGTAACCAGATATCTTATATGCCGGTTATCAATGAAGATCACCGTTTTGACGTGATGGTAGGTCAGGAAATACGAACTTCTAAATATGAAGAGGAGAAAACCCAAATTTATGGTTACGCTCACGATCGGGGGCATCAACAAATTCTACAATTGGATTTGATGGCTAAATTAGGCGTTCCTTACTGGACGGAAAGTATGAATGAAACGGCTGCCGTTTCTTGGTTTGGAGTGGCCGGTTACACGTATAAGAATCGTTATACGGTGAGTTTCAATGCCCGTACGGATGGTTCTAATCGTTTCGGGTTGAAAACGAATGACCTTTTCCAGCCGCTTTGGTCGGTCGGGTTTAATTACCAGGTGAAAGAGGAAAATTTCTTGAAAGATGTGCAGTGGTTGACCTATCTAACGCTGAAAGGTTCTTACGGAAGCCAGGGAAACGTGGCAGATGCTTATTCAGATTTGGTAGCTAAAGTCGGTACTATCGATGCAATTAAGAAAGAGAATTATTTGGTTATTGATGCGCCGAAAAATCCCAATTTGAAATGGGAGAAGAATTATTCTACCAATCTGGCTTTGGAGTTCGGACTCTTTAATCGTAGAATTGCCGGAACGTTGGAATACTACTATAAGAAAGGTGTCGATTTGCTTGGAAAAAAACAAGTGTCTTTAGTTTCCGGGTTCCCGTCAGTTTCTGTAAACTGGGCATCCATGAAGAATACCGGTTGGGAGTTCTCGTTAAACACGATTAATATAGACACTCATGGTTTCCGCTGGACTTCTAATTTCAACTTCGGTTATAATTACAACGAGATTCTGGATGTTTATTCAACGCCTACGTATGGCTCCATGACAAATGCCCAACGGACGGATTACGCTTCGGCTGCAATCGTGGGTAAACCGATTAACGGGTTATGGTCTTATAAATATGCGGGATTGAACGAGGAGGGACGTGCCCAGTTCTATAACGAAAAAGGGGAAAAGGTTCTGAAAGGGATGAATAATATTGAAGGGTTGGTGTATTCCGGTACAACAATGCCTTTAGTGCAAGGTGGTTTTACCAACACGTTCATGTATAAAAATGTGACATTGTCAGTATTGTTGGTTGGAAACTTCGGAAACGTGATTCGTTTGAGAAATATGACGGATGGGCAAGCATTTGCTTACCCGGCAGCAACACAGAATATGTCTAAAGAATGGGCCTCTAGGTGGAGAAAACCGGGTGACGAGGCTTTCACGGATATTCCGAGACTGGAGGCGAACGAGTTTGATGATGCCGTTTTCTATCCTTACCCGTCAAACGGAACGATGTATAATAATAGTGACCTGAGAACCGTGAAGGGGGATTTCGTGCGGTTGCAGAATATATCCTTGAGTTATGACTTGAATCTGAAAAAATTGCGGGATTTGGGAATTCAAAACATTCGTTTTATGTTGCAAGGGAATAACCTGCACGTGTGGAAAAATTCGAAGTTGAAAGGACAAGATCCTGAGGCAACGGGAGCTATCATGAAATATGGGTCAACGAGTAGTGCCAATGTTTCTTTCGGGAACACGTATCTGCCTTTATCTCGTACTTACTCGTTTTCGCTATCTGTACAATTTTAATGTTATTGATTATGAAAAAGATATTTTATACTCACGTGTTGATACTACTTACGTTGTTCTGTAGTTGTGATTTGCTGGATATAAAACCGGTGAATAGTATGTTGCCGGTTAGCGTGGAGGATTTCGAATCCGTTTTGTTGGGTGGTTATCCCCGTTCGGATTTCTTTATTAATACCGATTTGGCTACGGATAACGTGTATGCGAATCTAAATGCCACTTCTGCGGTAACAAAATCTTATGAACCATGGTTTGTTTGGGCGGCTACGCATCAGTATAACGGGGCCGAGGACGGTTATTGGAAACAGTTGTACCAATCTATATTTTACGCAAACACGGTTCTGGATGAATTTGCCGGGAAAACACCTTCTGCCGAAGAGAAGAATTTGTTTGAAACGGTACGAGGTGAGGCTTATGCTTTGCGGGCCTATTGTTATTTTTATTTGGTGAATTATTATGCTGAGAATTATGCAACCGAGAACATGGAAAAGCCGGGAGTCCCGATGCCATTGAGCGCCAAGGATGTGCATCAGAATACCCAGAATAACGTTCGGATTCCGGTCGGTAAAGTGTGGGAACAGATTGAGAAAGACTTAGAGGAAGCGTCTAAAGATCTACAAGGTAAGGAAAGTAAAAGTAAGTATCGTTTTGATTATATCTCTTTGCAGGCTTTTAAAGCACGGGTTTATTTGTTCATGAACAAGTATGAAGAGGCTATTGAGGCGGCTTCATACGTTATTGATGCCAAGGCTTTGTTTGATATGAACGAGATTCAAGCTTACTTGGACGGGTTAGATAAAATTTCGAATGCATTCAGTTACACGTATGGGTTCATAGATACGGATTACCGGAATGAAGTGTTGTTTTTCGTGGGGGGTAAAGCGAATGGAAATCCTTATTACTATTACAAAACTCGCTTTAAACCGGCAGAAGAATTGCTGAATCTCTGCAAGCGTGATCCGAATGTGGTGGATTACAGGCGATATATTTTCGAATCGAATGCAGATCCGGAGAGTGCGGATTACGTGGAACAGGGACCGACCGTGTACCGGATGTTTGCCACTCTGCAAAGTGATTGTTATTATATCGGTTTGAAATTAAGTGAGGCTTATGTAACTCGTGCGGAAGCGTATGTCCGGACAGGAGAAAAGGATTTGGCCATTGCCGATTTGAATCGTCTTTTGGTGACTCGTACCAAGAGTGATGACTATGTTGAGTTGGATAAAGCCGATTTCACGGATGAAACCGCTTTGCAACGCGTATTGGAAGAACGCCGTGTGGAGTTGGCGTTTGATGCGGGAATGCGTTGGCTTGATTTAAGAAGATTGGGAAAACCGATGCTTCAACATGCATACGAGAACGGACAGGTATACACGTTGGAGCAGGGGGATTTGCGTTACGTGCTTCAAATTCCGGAATCGGAACAATTGAATAGTCCTGATATGCCGTTGAATCCTAGATAAACGATTGGTTTTAAATTTATAAATGTAGAATATCATGATAAAATCAAGAATTATATATTTGCTGCTGACCGCTCTCGTGTTATTATTGAGTAGCTGTGACAAGGAGAGTAAATTGTCGCCGACAGAAGATTTGGGGATTGTCGATATGTTTTCCCCGGATGAGAACGCTGATCCTCGGGTAAAAACGATGTATAATGATTATGGGGTTTGGGTTCGTACTTATTTTAGCAGTATTGATGAATTGACAAATGCAATTTTAGCTCAAGATGCCCTTGTTGCCATGCGGGGAGCGGAGAATTTGGAAGAGGAAAAAGTTCCGGAAGTATTGAATTATTCAGAAGCGTTGTTGAGTAATGTATCGGAACAGTATTCCAAATCGTTTTTCCCGTTGGAATTTTTCTACGTGAAACAATACGGATCGCTTTATTGGATTTATCCGGTGAAAGCGTTGGGGCGCAGTCGTTTAATTTTGATGTGGCCTAATACCACGGATGGTGCCATTCCGGTGACAGATCCGGTAAATCATTATTACCAGGATTCCGTGTTGGCTTCGGAAGTGTGGCGGAAGTTGGGGTCTATGATTGTTGCCCGTATGGAGGAACCCCTGAAAGAATTCGTGGCTGGGGGAAAGGCTTATGATGATGGAGAAGCGTACGAAAAACTAGGGAATGAATATGACAAGGACGAAAAAGCGTGGAAAGAAGAAAATCCGGATGCGGATGATGAAGATGAGGAGGAGGTGAACCGTCGTCCCTACGTGATCAAATACAAGAATGCCGTGGCTGAACTATGTCGAAACGGGGGATATATTACCGGGGGAAGTTCTCGTTCTTTCGAGGGGGATTTTTCGGAATGGTTGCGTTTACTTGTGATGGAGTCGTACGAGAATATTAAGAAGGATTACTTGGATAACAGTAAACCCCGGGCATTGAAATACGAGATTTTGATTAAATATTTCAAAGAATATGGTTGGGATATTCAAGCAGCCGGGAATAAGTACCGGACGGAGTTCAACAAGTACAAAGCTTCGTTGCCTTCCGAAGATTAATGCGTTAATTTTCAGTGAATGAAAAGAATAATTTTAATGTTGTTGTGTTGTTTGTCCCTCACCTTACTGCGGGCGCAAGAGGGGGTAAGATTCGAATCGCTTACTTTCAAGGAGGCCTTGGAGAAAGCGAAAAAAGAAAATCGGTGGATTTTCTTGGATGCTTACACTTCTTGGTGTGGTCCCTGTAAGTTGATGGCAGAACAAGTTTTTACGCGAGCGAAAGCGGGGGAGTTTTTTAACTCCCGCTTCGTGAACGTGAAATATGACATGGAGAAGGGGGAAGGGCCGGAACTGGCTAAAAAGCTTGGTATCGGGGCGTACCCGACATTCGTGTTGATTCGGCCGGATGGCGTGGTCCATGATAAGTTGGTTGGAGGAGCGGATGTTGATGGAATTATTCAACGGGTGGAACATTCCATGAAACAGACGGAGACCGTGGGAACATTAGCTGTCCGTTATGATCAAGGCGAGCGGGATAAGGAATTTTTGTTGAAATATTTACGGGCCTTGTCGGATGCGAGTGAGGTCCGCCGATTGAGAGAGGTTGCCGGAATTTTATCCGGGCAGTTGACGGATGTTGAGAAGATTGATTCTGCGTGTTGGATTTTGTTTGATAATAATGATTTGGCTCCGTTTAACTCTGCAAACTATCGTTTTTTACTGGAACACAGGAAGCAATTTAGTCAACGGGTGGGACTGGAAAAGGTGGACCGACGTTTAGGGATGCTCTATGCGGGTGTTTTGTCATCCATTGTTTGGGGACGTGACACGAAAACGACACTTGCTGATGTACAGGAGATCGGGAAAGTGATCCGGACGTTGAAAACGGATGATAAAAAACGATTGTTGGCGTACGTGAACTTAGCCAACGCTTACAAGGAAAAGAATACCGGAGAATTGTTGAAGCTCGTTAAGAAGGTATTTCCCATTTTCTCTGATGCTGACGTGATGCTGATGGTGATGCCCGTATCGGTTTATTTCCGTACCCAAGAGAATAAAGCGGCATTGAAAGAGTTTATTCAGGTGGGGAGGGGAATTATTCCCAATTTGAAAATACAGGAAAATATAAACTACGTGACCTATTATTTTGACGAACTGGAAAAGCAGATGTAGGGTTGAATGTTGCTTTTTGGATGCACCGTGTGGTGGGTGAGTGGTCCGGGATGCCCCGGATCACTTTTTTCATGTCCGGGGGTAAGGAGTAGTCTTTTACCATTTGAGAAATAACAAGTACTGGCATGGTATATTAAAAAAAGCTGTTTAAGTCTTGGTTACGTGGGGATATAGATAGAAACAGGGGAAACTCTTGGGATACATGGTGGTGATAAAGACGACATAAGTCATTCGTGTCTCGTCTTTATCTTGTCTTTAAGGGACTTACCGGGTATGATAACGGTTGTTTGTGGGTTGGAAATGTCCGTGTCCGGAGTGGAGGTGAATATTTAGGGAATCAACTTGTTTAAGTGCAAGTATTGTTATAATCAATAGTATAGCTTACATCTTGACGTTATGTCGTCCTTGTCCTGTCGTTAAAATGGGCTTCTATAAGAACGAAGGGATAACGAAGGTGGATGGGTGGGATGATGGTAGGATATAAGCTTTGGTAGGGAGAAAGGCGAAGGTTGGATAGAGGTGAGTGTTTTCAAGGCGGTATATGAAAAATGGTGATAAGTGGTTGGTTCGTTTGAATTATTTTATATTTTTGAAGATCAATAAATGAACGTTTAAT
>ERZ791871.2652-NODE-2652-length-11331-cov-3.332387_pt1 | contig 11331 bp, 10 predicted proteins | sample MGYA00510280_ERZ791871 | MGnify/ENA primary metagenome ERZ791871 (study PRJEB30046, sample SAMN00792111) | human gut metagenome | study: EMG produced TPA metagenomics assembly of the A metagenome-wide association study of gut microbiota in type 2...
TTCCAAGCTAGGACAGCTGGCGCCTGGCGCTGAGGTCAACTATATCGAAGATTACGACGACACCTGGGCCAAGATTTCCTTCGAAGGCCAGGAAGGCTACGTATCCAAAGAATATCTGGAGCTGATTGCAGATTAGAGGATAATATAGAAAAAGTGAAGCATTTTCCTGTTCCCATGGAAGCCACCGAAAATGTTTCACTTTTTTCTTTTTCTTCTGCAATATGTGAAAATGGCCGCCGGAAATCCGGCGGCCATTTTCGTGAAAGAGTGAATTTTACTATATGTATAATCTCCGCGCCGCAGACCAATCTGCGCCGCAAATATTAAACATGCAATTTTATAAGATCAGTGACAATTAAGCCTCTGTCTCCTCCTCAACTGCCTCTGTTGTCTCCTCTTCAGCTGCCTCTGTCTCTTCCTCGGCTGCCTCTGTTGTCTCTTCCTCAGCTACTGTTGTCTCTTCCTCAGCTGCCTCTGTTGTCTCCTCCTCAGCTGCTGCTGTTGTCTCCTCCTCAGCTGCTGCTGTTGTCTCAACGGCTGCTGCTGTTGTCTCTGTTGCTGTCTCCTTGCTTCCGCAAGCTGTTAATGCAAATGCTGTTAATGCTGCTGCTGCAAATAAAACTGTTTTCTTCATAATATTTTTTCCTCCTCTTTTTACAACTAAAGTTATAAAATTATAAATCCTCCTGCCGATCGGACGAAAGAAACGAACCGCTTCCCTCCTGCATGGCATAACCATAGTATAGTGTCTTTTTCTCAAAAATCAAGAGTCTGAAGAAATTTTTATTAATTTTTAATAATTTATTCGCCTTTTCGTCATATTTCTCGTCTGCTTTTTCCAAAGACTTTCGCCTTCATTTAAGCTTCCGGTTCCATCAGGCTGCGAACCAGGGCAGGAATCTCCCGTAAATCCCCAAGCTCCCTGTCCGCCAGGCTTCTGTCAAAGCCGAAGCGGTCGTCAATCAGCGCCGCCGCCTTCATTCCCGCGGCCTTTCCCGCCGTGATGCCTACTGTAGAATCCTCGATGGCCAGGCACTGAGAGGGATCCACTCTCAGCTGCGCCGCCGTGTGCAGATAAATTTCCGGATCCGGCTTGCTCCGCTTAAACATCTCTCCGCTGACCGCAGTTTCCAGCCGCTCCCATACGTGGTTCATGGTGAGAATCCGCTTCACCTGCTCCAGTCCTGTGGAGGAAGCCACCGCCAGCCTGATTCCCATCGCCTTCAGCTCGTCCATCACCTCCAGAACCTCCGGGCGGAAAATGGCCTGATAGTCCACCTCCTCAAACGCCCGTTTCCAGATTCCTCTCTCATGGTATTCCCGGCGCAGCTCCTCCCAGCTCTGCCCGTTTGCAACGGCCTTCTCCACAATCTCCCAGCAGTCCCTTTTCGTGGCTCCGACTGTTCCGTACAGCTCCTCGATCTGAATGTCCCGCCTTTTCTCCCTGGCAAATTCATAAATATACTCCAGATACTTTCCTTCGCTGTCAATGATGACTCCGTCCATATCAAAAATTACCGCTTTTATCACCCTGTCTTTTCCTCCCTTTGACAAATATTGACAGAATTTACGCCCTGATTCAGCCTTCATTCGCTCATTACAGGCAGTATACACGAACCTGCCGCCCTTTTCAACCGTCGGATTTTTACGGTTTTATAAAATTTCTTTCCTCTGCTTGCGTCAGGCGTCATTAATGGTATACTTATGTATGACGCAAGACTTTATAATAGAAGTCTCGAACAGTTACGCCGCCTTTTAGCGAACCTGTTAAAAGGCAGAATGGAGATTTTATGAAGCAGAAAAACCTTCTGGCCTGGGCGGCCGGAATCCTGTGTACCTTCTGTCTGATGATCATTTTTCTCATCACATCAGCAGAATCTGTCGTATACTGGACGCCCGGCTATTTTGAACGGGAATATACGATGTACAATGTGCCTGAAACGGTATCCATGGAAATGGACGATTTGCTCTATGTCACAGACGAGATGATGATGTATCTGAGGGGCGAAGGGCGGGACGACCTGAACATTTCCGTTCCTGTAGACGGACATACGCGCCCCTTCTTCAATGAGCGGGAAATGGCCCATATGGAGGACGTGAGAAATCTGTTTATCGGCGCGCTGCATCTGAGAACCGCCTGCATCGCCGCGGCGTTTCTCTGCCTGGCGCTTATGTTTCTCGTAAAAGCCGACGTAAAACGGATTCTTCCCAGAGCCATCTGCACCGGAACAGGCATTTTTATGGTTTTAACCGCCGGGCTGGCTCTCCTGATATCCACAGACTTTACGAAATATTTTATTATTTTCCACAAAATCTTTTTCGACAATGACCTGTGGATTCTGGATCCTGCCACGGATCTTCTGATTAATATTGTGCCGGAACCATTTTTTGCAGATACGGCGGCGCGGATTGCCTTTACCTTCAGCTTTTTAGTGCTGGCGCTGTTTTTTATCTGTCTGGCCTGTATCAGGCGCTCTGGAAAACGAAGCAGAAAGGCCGGGAAAGCTGCCTTAAGTCTCGCTCTCCTTCTGGCTCTCGCGGTTCCCTCTCAGACAGCCCATGCGTCAGAAGAGTGGCCTGAGGACGTCTCCATCGAGGCAGACGCCGGCATTGTGATGGACGCTGCGTCCGGCACGGTTCTCTACGGAAAAAACATCCACGAGACTTACGCCCCCGCCAGCATCACCAAGGTTCTGACCTCCATCATTGTGCTGGAACAGTGCGATCTGGACGAGGTAGTGACGTTCTCCAAAAATGCCGTTTACAACGTGGAGGCGGACAGCTCTTCAGCCGGCTACGACACGGGAGACACCGCCACGGTGAAAGACTGCCTCTACGCGCTTCTGTTAAAGTCTGCAAACGAGTCTGCAAACGCTCTGGCAGAACACACGGCGGGCTCCACAGAGGCCTTTGCCGAGCTGATGAACGAAAAGGCAAAGGAGCTGGGCTGCGTGGACTCCCACTTTGCCAATCCCAGCGGTCTGAATGATGAAAACCACTATGTCAGCGCCTACGACATGGCTCTCATCACCAGATACGCCTTCCAGAACGAGACGTTCCGCGAAATCGCCTCCACGACCTACTACGAGCTTCCGCCCAATGCCAGGAATCCGGAAGGCCTGGGCGTTTCGCCGGGCAATAAAATGGTCAAAAAGAATTTCCCGGAGTACCGCCCCGACGTCCTTGGCGGCAAAACCGGCTATACCTCCATTGCGCTGAATACTCTTGTAATCGGCGCCAGACAGGACGATACAGAGCTGATTACCGTGGTGCTCCACAGCAACGGAACTACCTACTCGGACACCAGCCGCCTGTTAGACTTTGGATTCCAAAATTTCCGCTCCGTGCCTCTGGCCGGAAACGATACCTCCTGGGAGCAGTTAAGCAGTTCCCTGACTATTGCAGGGCTTCCCACTTCCCAGGCCCCGGCTCTGACTGTGGATCCGGACAGCCGCATTGTACTTCCAAACCATGCGGAATTCGACGAGACCACCTCCCAGCTCTCCTTTGATCTGTCGGAAAATGCCCCGGAAAACGCCATCGCAGCCATTCACTATTTCCTGGGCAGTCACGAGGCCGGAACTGCCTGGCTGACCCTTGGGACAAATGCTTCCGACAGCACGTCCCCCATTCCGGCAAAGCTTTTAGAGATCGCGCCGGATACGATCGCCCAGGTAGATTTTAAGGATGAGGAAGAAAAACAGGAAGGGAACGAAGCCAGCGCTTCCCAGGAAGCAGCGGCGTCTCAGGATGGCGAAAGCCAGAAGGAAGACGGTATGGAGCCGGGAACAAACCGTTCCAAAGCTCCTGCACAGGCTGATGCTTCTAAAGCAGACAAAGCTTCAAACGAAACGCTCAAACAGATGCTTCCCGTTCTCATTCTGGTTCTCCTGGTTCTCGCAGCTGCAGCAGGCCTGGGAGCCGCCCTCTTCCATCTCAGGAAGAAACGGCAGAAGGAGGAAAACGACCGTCAGGAACGCCGCAGGAAACGGCTGGAGCGCTTAAAAGAATCCGGCGTGTCGGAGGACGAATTCAATGAGATGATGAAAAACCGCCGTCTGTCCATCCCTCTTGAGCCAGACCGGCGTTCCTCCAGACGCCCTAAATCCTCCCGCAGCCATTCCGGTTCCCTCCTGTCTGGCGCAGGAGAGGCCAGGCGTTCTTCCCGAGGCCGGGATAAGGGATTCTCCCTGAAACGGCGCCGCTGGTGGAAACGATAGAGAATAAAAAAAAGAGAGAGAACGGAATCTTTATCCTCTTCTCTCTCTTTTTTTCATCTCTTTTTTCGCTTTCGCCCTCTCTGCGCGTTTCTTCTTCGCTTCCTCACAGCGGTGAACCAGAAGCTCCACTCCCGCCTCATCTGTCAGCTTTACCGTCTGTACGGCAAACACGCTCCCGTCCTCAGACCTTTTAATTCTCAGCTTTCCCTTTACATATCCATGCTCCGGGCAGACTGCCAGGCAGAAATACTGCTTCTGATTGACAGAAAACCAGCGTATTTTCTTTTTCAAAAGCCGGCGGCATTTGCAGCACATCACGTCTGTCACCTGTTTTTCCCTCAAAAGCTCCTCCTTGGTATCCCAGGTTCTGGAAACAAACTTTGCGTATGTGGGAAACTTCAGTCTCAGCTCCTCCTCCTCTATCTCCGGAGTCTGATAGTAATCTACAGAAAAATATTCCATCATACTGTAGAAATCCATTTTTCCCATCACAAGCCCTGTATACCAGGCGTCGTCTAACGCCCTGTGAAACGGGCGTCCCTGCTCAATCCCCAGCTCTTCCACTGCCGTGTCGAGAGACTCTCTTCTGCCATCTCCCCGGATTAAACCGTAAATTTTCTGGAGATCATAGTAAAACAGAGGTTTCCCAAAGGGGAGTTCCATTCCATGATATACCACGTTTCTCTGAAGCTCCGTCAGATCCATAGAGCCCCAGGTGCAGAGCCTGAAATCCGTTCCGCACCAGGACAGGAAATCCTCCATGGCCTTCTCAAACCGCTCTCCCTGCTGTTCCAGCTTTTCCTGGGAAAGATGCGTAACCTCTGATATTTTATAATGAAGCGTTTTATACACCTGAGGGCGCACTAAACGGCTGAATTCCGATATAATTCTGAGATTTTCGTCCAGCTTCACTGCCCCAATCTCAATAATTTCAAAAGGGAGCCGATCCATAGACGTCTCTCTGCCTCCGGAGCTTTGATTCCACTCCAGGTCAAGCACAATAAAATGTCCCATAGCTCTCATTCCTATTCTTTCTCACTCCGCATCATTCAGGAACCATACGGTTTCCCTCTTTCTGCCGGACAACGTATTAACTTTACCACATTCCGCCCAATAAGTCGATGATATTTTACAGAAGAGCCTCTTTAGGGCAAACAGATGTCACCCGCAGGCTCTGAGTCTCTCCCGGAAGCGCTCATTTTCCATCCTCTGTCTGTCCGTCTGACACAGACATACGTTTTCCTCCCGCTTTTTACCTGCACGTCCTATTTTCAGACCGCTCGCCTGCCCATAATCTATCCGCTTTCCAATGACTAAATATACATTTTATATGCACCGAATATGTATCAATTTTTCTTCTTGTATCTGATGCATATTTATTCATCCCTTCTTTTCTTCTTGTATTCATTTGTATGAAAATATATTCACCATCAATCCCCAATCCCCAGTCTTTGTTTTTCTTTCTCAGTCTCAAAAGCTTTTTCATCTGCCGTATTTTCCCATTTATGCTTCCTGTAAAGCGCCGGAAATCGGAGGACTGCCGTTCTGCTATTCTGCTATTCTGTCATTCTGTTTTGCTCTGCTGTTTTGCCCTGCTGTTCTGTCATTCTGTTTTTCCTTGCCTTCCTTTCAGCAGTCCATTATAATAGGATCGGCTGTTTATATTCCGCCGCTTCGCCCCGCATGGCTGACCTGATTTTTAGTTAGATAGGAAATAGCTTACTATCTTGTTATAACTAAAAGTTATTATACGCCTTGTGAGCCCTATTTATACACTTTTTAAGGGAGTATGCAAACATATGAACACACTAAAACGATTCATCCATTATTACAAGCCCTATCAGGTTCTATTTTACCTGGATCTCATCTGCGCGGCTGTCATCAGCACGATCGATCTGCTCTATCCGCAGATTCTGCGCAGTCTCACCAACACTCTGTTTACCGGAGATCCTCATCTGCTTTTAAAAGCTCTTGTTCCCATTGGCATCGGCCTCTTTATTATGTATACCATTCAAAGCCTATGCAAATTTTATGTCTGCTATCAGGGACATATGATGGGCGCTAACATGGAACGAGATATGCGGCAGCAGCTCTTTGATCACTATGAAAAACTGTCCTTCTCCTACTATGACAGAAATAATTCCGGGCAGATGATGAGCAAATTAGTATCAGATCTCTTTGATATTGCGGAATTTGCCCATCACGGACCGGAAAATCTGTTTATTTCTCTGATTAAAATCGTGGGATCCTTTATCTTTTTATTCCTGATCAGCTGGCAGCTGGCTCTCCCTCTGGCCTTTTTAGTTGTCTGTATGCTTGTATTCTCGCTGGCTCTCCCTCTGGCCTTTTTAGTTGTCTGTATGCTTGTATTCTCGCTGGCTCAGAACGGCCGGATGCAGACAACTTTTATGGATAACAGGAAACGAATCGGCGACGTCAATGCCAGTCTGCAGGACACTCTGGCCGGAATCCGGGTTGTTCAGTCCTTTGCCAACGAAAAAGTGGAGCAGGAAAAATTCAGAAACAGCAATCACCGTTTTCTGATGTCCAAGGACGCCAACTACCACTGCATGGCCAGTTTTATGAGTTTCAACCTGTTTTTCCAGGGAATGATGTACCTGGTAACTCTGGTATGGGGCGGATACCTAATCGCCAAAGGCGTGCTTCAGGTAACTGATTTAGCCATGTACGCGCTTTATATCGGCATTTTCATCAGCCCTATCCAGATTTTAGTCGAGCTGACTGAGATGATGCAGAAAGGTTTTTCCGGCTTCCGCCGCTTCCTGGATGTAATTGACACAGAGCCAGAAATCAAAAACTCACCAGACGCAGTTCCTCTTACCCAGGTCAGTGGAGATGTGCGCTATGACGATGTCAGCTTTTCCTACCAGAAGGATGAGCCTGTATTGTCCCATGTCTCCTTCCATATTCCGGCTGGAAAATCTGTGGCCCTGGTCGGACCATCTGGAGGCGGCAAAACCACAATCTGTTCCCTTCTCCCTCGTTTTTACGATGTGACAGAGGGAAGCATTTTCATCGACGGAACAGATATTAAAACCCTTACTCTCGAAAGCCTGAGAAGTCAAATTGGAATTGTCCAGCAGGACGTCTACCTGTTCTGCGGTTCTGTAAAGGAAAATATCGCTTACGGAAAGCCTGGCGCTTCTATGAAAGAGATTATCGACGCGGCAAAAAAAGCAAATATCCACGACTTCATTCAGTCTCTTCCAGACGGCTACGATACCTTTGTAGGAGAACGCGGTACACGGCTGTCTGGCGGTCAAAAACAGCGGATTTCTATCGCTCGGGTATTCCTTAAGAATCCTCCTATTTTAATCTTGGACGAGGCCACCAGCGCCCTGGACAACGAGAGCGAACGCCATATCCAAAAAAGCCTAGAAGAGCTGGCTAAAAACAGAACTACGATTACCATCGCCCACCGTCTTTCTACCATTCAGAACGCAGACGAGATTATCGTAATCAACTGCAGCGGAATCTCCGAAAGAGGCACGCATCAGCAGCTGTTGGAAAAAAATGGTTTGTACGCCCACTACTATCAAATGCAGTTTGAAGGATTGTTAGAAATAGAAAATTAGATTCATTATAGCAGGAAAGATTCCGGCCATCCATATGTTTCACGTGAAACATATGGATGGCCGCTTCATTTTTCCGACTAATTTTTTTCTATTATTTTATCTTTTCTTATTCCTCCACCTGACTCTCTTCTCCGATTCATCCCTCTTTCCCGCCTATCCCCCTTTTCCTTTTTTCTTCTTTTCCCTGCTTCTCCTTATTCGATTCTCTCTGTTCCCCCTTCTTCGCTTCTCTTTATTTTTCCGTCCATACACTTTCCTTTTCAGGTTTTAAATCCGTGTTTTTTTATATGTTTCACGTGAAACATTACAGAAGCACGTGTCAGCCGATTCCTTTTTCAAACCTTTCCTTTAAACAATCAATCCAGTTCTGAACATGAGCGCAGGTAGGTTCTCTCAAAGCCGCCGCATAGATCTCAAACACTTCCGGCTCATGTTCCTCTAAATAGCGCAGTGATTTTTTCGGGCCAAAGTAATATTTCATTTCTATATCAAAAAAGATTTCCAGGCTGTCTTTCAGCAGCCAGTACATTCTGTAAAGTCCTTCTGCATCCTTTCTCTCCATTCTGTTTAACATTTTCTGGCACCAGGCAAGATTGTGCTCATTTTCAGCCTTCGTCTTTACAAGAAAGCTTTTAATATAGGCATTCACTCTTTGTTTCAGTTTTTTAATCACATCCCCTTGGTCAAAGAGAATCTGGCCATCCTAGATCTGAACAAAATCCTCAACAGGATACTCCTGCTGAAACAATGACTTAGGATAAATAAATACATCCAGTTCTATGCCGCAGATCAAGAAATGGTCGTGGGTTATCTCCCCCTCCTCTCTCACAAGAAGGGCGTCAAAATCACTGTTCAAATGATTGGTCCCATTGGCAAACGAGCCATATACAGCCATGCCAATCGGATGATAGGCTGACTTTAAATATTCCATTATCTTTTCCATTTTTATTTCTCTGATTCAGGTTTTATAACAGTATCAGCCATACATTTCCTTCCCAAACCTTCTCATAGCTGATGCTGTTACGATTCTCATAAAATCACTCACAAAAATTGCAACTTAAGTCTTGACTTACTTTAGTCAGATCAGTTATAATAAATAAGTTAGCTGGTATATTGTTGATAAAATTTATGTTTCTGTAGCTCAGCAGGATAGAGCGTCCGCCTCCTAAGCGGAAGGCCAGCGGTTCGAATCCGCTCAGGAACATACACGAAAACGCACGGATATTTCGAAAAGAAGTCTTCCGTGTGTTTTTTTATTTCACAGGAAATTTTTCCTATCAAATAAAAATCCCCCCTAAAAGATCCCTTATTCTTTGAGAGCTTATCGCTTTCCTTTGTAACCTTTTTTATCAGCAGGAATGCAGGAAACGGTGTGCCTTCCCACATTCCACGCAAAAAACAACGCTGCCTCTCATCTGATATATTCAGAAAAAGCCGGAACAGGTTTGATCCTCTGTCCCGACTTTTCCAGATTTCTATTCATTTTTTATCCTAACGCTTCGTCAAAGAATACTCTTCCCTGCATCCAGACTTTTCCCTTAAAACGGCGGCCTACTTTCGGTTCTCCGAACAAATCTGCCTTATTAATGCACACTCGAAAATGAATGTCATTGCATTCCAGCTTCATGTCGTAAAGCTCTTCGCCTGTAATTCGGTTTTTCTTGAGAAGAATCTCTTCTATTTCTCCAATAATCGAATACTGATCGCATTCTATCCCGCTTGGCATAAAACAGGTATCAATAATGGTATACAGATCCTCCTTCGCCGCCCTTCTGGAAGCCTGAGAATATAAGTCAATATCTTCGATTGTCAAGGATTCCATTGCCTCTGGATCTCCGTTTTTCGCAGCTTCCAGCAGATTATTTCGATTTCTGGACGCCACCTTGGCCATTGCAATCTGATTTGCCGTTTTTTTCACAGGAAGCAAGATTTTTCCGTGAACCGAAAATCCTGCTAAGTTGGACGACACCACCTCTGTGCTTTTTCTTCGCTTTAAAATCCTTTCGCGATATTCCATCCCGTTTGTCACATAGAAAATCAGAGAAATCCCTACTCGATATTCGTCTAAAAGTCCCGCGTAGGTCTCCTTCTCTGTGTGCCTCTGAATGGAGCATTCAGCTGTGGAGGTCTCAATACTGCTTTCCAGGTAAGGATAGTAATACTCAATTTCCAGTTCGTTCTGCTCGTTCATTTCTCCGCACATGGAAATTCCAATTCCATCCGCAATTTCCGCACGAAGCTCATAAAAGTCCGTGTCCCGATCAATCTGAATGCAGCGGGAATCCTTCGGCTCCTTGGACAGGCATTTTAAAAGAGCCTTAATATCTCGATTTTTCTGATACATACTGAAGCCAGCAGCACGCAAATATTTATGCATCGTTTCTATCTCCTCTTAACTTATGCTCCGCAATCTCTGGATAGATTGGAACCGCAGCTTTTCCCTGGCTGCTTCCGCATTTAATAGCCCAGGGCTCTCTCCAGAGCCTCTTTTTCCTCTGCTCCCAGAAGCACGTCCGTGCTCCCCTTCTCCACATCCTTCATGTAGAGATAACAGCCTTCCCGGCTATGAACAGAGTTCAAAATAAAGCCAGAATTATTGTCGTCCAGCAGCGCGATAACGAAGCTCAGATTGCCTCCCATCCCTTTAAAGGCATTATACTTTACAATTCCTATTTTCTGGTAGCTGGCTCTCACCTGTCTGGACAAAGATTTCAGCTGATCTCTGCCCTCTTTGTCTGTGGCCTGTCTGACAGCCGCCTCATCCATCAGATCCAGAATAATGTCCTCCAGGGTCTCTGCGTCCTTGCCTCTCATGAACATATCATAGCGCCGGTACAACTTTCTGTACTGTGAAAAACATACCAGCGTCAGAATCATCAGAACCAGGGTAAGCGCCGCAAGACCGATAATCAGGTAGGCTGGATCAAAAAGAAGGTTATTTAACATACTGTTTTCCATTGTCTGCTATCACTCCTGACTTTCTAAGCTTCGTGAATCGACTGAAGCAGTTCAATCAGCCGTTCCAGTTCTGCCGAAGAATAATATTCAATCTCTATCCTGCCTTTGTTCTTATCCTTCTTATTAATAGTAACTTTTGTTCCCATAATCGATTTCAGCTTTTCCTCCAAATCCCGGTAAATAAAGCTCAAATCCCGTTCCTGTTCTTTCTTTTCTTTTTTAGGCGCTGCCGCAAGCTTTACCAGGCGCTCGGTCTCCCGGACGCTGAGCTGGTTATCTCTAACCTTGACGGCCAAAGCATACTGCTGTTCCCTGTCCTCAAGCGCCAGCAAAGCTCTGGCATGGCCGCCGGAAAGCTGATTTTCAATCAGCATATTTTGTACCCGCTCATCCAGCTTTAAGAGACGCATACTGTTGGTAATGGTAGCTCTGTTTTTTGAAACCCGTTCGGCCACTTCCTCCTGCTTCAGCCCAAATTCCTGAACCAGCATCTGGTAAGCTTTCGCCTCCTCGATAGGGTTCAAATCTGCCCGCTGGACATTTTCAATCAGAGCAAT
>ERZ791871.2654-NODE-2654-length-11325-cov-8.462822_pt1 | contig 11325 bp, 3 predicted proteins | sample MGYA00510280_ERZ791871 | MGnify/ENA primary metagenome ERZ791871 (study PRJEB30046, sample SAMN00792111) | human gut metagenome | study: EMG produced TPA metagenomics assembly of the A metagenome-wide association study of gut microbiota in type 2...
GCCGCACCTCGCTCGCCGTATCGGCACTTAGAATTATGCGGTATTGCCTTTACAACTTCACAAGTATCTCCCCCGCACCGGAATCCGATTGCCCTTCTCCCCTATCCCCCAACCGCGCGTACCATTCATCTTCATCCGCTCCCCCACCCCAAAACAAAAGGCATGTGCCCCCCTTATCTCTATCATAAGGTGGGCACATGCCGTTACATTATCATGATTTTATCACGCCAAAGTCATCAGGCAATGCAGCCATCGGCAAAGCTGTTGCGCTTGGCTTTCTCTTTCTGCTGGTTGCGCTTGGCGACGATTTCTTTGCACAGGCCAATACGGTTGGTCTTGAAGTGGAAGAACGGGCGTTCCGGTACGGTGAAAATCTCCACCGGACGCATGTAACGTTCCGGCAGGCAGGCATTGATCTTATCGCGCACATCGTCCAAGGTGTAGCCATCTTTGAGCTGGACGTACAGGTACGGCAGGAAGCAGCCCTCGTGCTCATCATCCGGCACGATAACAAAGAACTCGTCCTTGATGCCCTTGATGTCGGCATCGGCCACGATGTTCTCCAGCGGCTGCACCATCAGGTCGCCGCCGCCAAAGCGCGGGGATGCGCCGCGGGTCATCGTGTAGAGCACACCGTCCTCGGACATATAGCCAATATCGCCGGTGTGCAGCCAGGTCTTGCCGTCTGCGTGGACCTGCAGTGCCTTGGCGGTTGCTTCGGGGCGGTCATAGCCCAGCATCACGCCGGGGCCCGTGATGCAGATCTCACCGGGGGTATTGTAGGTCAGCTCTTCCTGGGTGCCGGGCTTGAAGATGCTGATGACGCTGTGGATCATCGGCACACCAACGTTGCCGTCACGCACCGGGAACGGAGCCATGGGCAGAGTGGCGTTGGAGCCGGCCTCGCTGCTGCCGTAGCCGGCAGTAAAGCGCAGGTTGCAGTTATGCTGCTTGAGGAACTCCTCAACATTGCGCAGCTGCTTGTTGTTGAATGCCTCGCAGCCGGCGCCGATGGCCAGCATGTGGGACATATCATAGTCAGCCGGAAGACGCTTGCTGCGGCGGATAACCTCCACAAACATGGGGATCAGGGGCCAGTTGTTGGGGCGGTAGCGCATCATTTCCAGGTCAACATCGTACACATCCACAAACGGATCCAGAATGAGCAGCATACCGCCGGCCAGGGGCAGCAGCATCATGGAAACCACAACAGCGATCAGAGCCGGGGGCAGGATGGTCAGCAGCCAGGTGGGGCGGAATTTATCCGAAGAGCCATAAAAGTTCATCTGGGTCAGCACGCCGATGATGCTGTGTGCAGAATGGATGACCTGCTTGGAAGGGCCGGTGGAACCGCTGGTGTAGGCGCGCAGCAGCGGGCGGTCAATGTTGACAGGAGCGGGCACAAAGCCGCGAAAACGCTGGCCCATGTTACAGAAATCAGCCCACATCATGGTATCAGAGCCACGGGCGGGAACATCCGGATACAGGGCATCCAGGGAATGCTGCAGGTAAACCGGCATAGCGGCGCGGTCGCCGCTTTCCAGAGCGGGAACGATAACATAGGTATTCACGTTGGTCTGCTCACGGTAGGCTTCGATTTCGGCCTTGGAGAAGAAGTCGTGAACAAAAATCACCTTGGCATTGGCTTTCTGAACAGCTTCAATGTTTTCTTCCAGGGTGTTGTCACGGCACAGCAGCGAAGCGCCGATGCGCTCGGCTGCCAGCAGCAGATAAATGAATTCCGGCACAGAACGCAGGAACACGGGGATCTGGTCCCCCTGCTTGATGCCAAGCACCTGCAGAGCGCGGGCGGTGGCGTCTACCTTACGGAACACGGTAGCCCAGGTGATATCCACGCCATAGTAGTGCATGGCAATCACGTTAGGGTCTGCAGCGCGCACGGAGAGGTACTGCTCCACGGTGCAGGCCGGAACCTGGATACCGCGCAGAACATCTGGATAGAACTTCATCCAGGGGCGGTCAATGCTGGGCTTGCCAGTCAACATCGCGTTTTTATTCATTGCAATTTCCTCCAAATGTCTTTCCCTTATAGTTGCAGGGAATTAAATTATCCAAATCAAATCACGCCAAACCTTTATGGCGCTTTCCCCTGCTGTGCACATCGTTGCACAGCGTTGCCAAACCATAATGCTACGATTATTTTCGGTGCTGAATATAGTATACCATTCCTGTTTACGGAAAGCACGAGAATCCCATGGCACAAATTTCCAGAAATTGATTCCGCGTGATTCACTTTTTTCACATGAATTTTCACGCTTTTGGCATGGAGTTTTCTTGCAATTTCATTTTCCTCGGTGCAACAAAAGCCCCAGCTACCGCAGCAGCCAGGGCTTTATGTTTATGCGTATGTATGTTGTATTTTTAGATTTTGTTCATCCAGCTCTCTTGCAGTTCTTCCATTTCATCACCTTTGGCGCGGGTAATCAGATGGATTCCCTGCAGGACATGATGGATGTGCTCCGCAATGGCGTTGCGCTCTTTTGTCACGTTCTGGTCATCCAAATTCCAGACCTGATCAAAATATTCACTCAAGCGGTCTTCCATCACACTGTTGTTGACCATTGCAATCCGGTTGATGGGGCAGTTGTTATCCAGCCGAAGATACGATGCAGCGCCAGAAAGAAACATATTGGGGTCCGCCACATACTGGAAATCGTTCACAATGCGGCCGCTGATCAAGCGGAATTCAAGTTTTTCACGCTGCTTGCAAAGCTGCAGCACATGGCTGATGCACCGGCTGCGCTGATCCGGGGTAAGGCTGACCTTGTAACTGAAAAAGTCCAGCTCGCCGGAAACCGCCATGGAGGAAAATGCAGCTTCATAAATCAGGATGCGGATGTTTGTTTCCTCCACCACACCTTTGGCAAGGTTGTGTACGCCACGCAGCTCCGCAGGGGTAGCACCCAAAAAATCTTTCAGCTCGGCCTCGTGGGCGGTCAGGATTTCTTCAAACAAGTCATCCGGCAGCAGAAGCTCATTCAGGTGGCCGAACATCCACCGCAGATTGGAGGCCAGCAGCGTGTGCATATAGTCGTACTGGCTGATCAGCTGGCGCATGCTGGTATCGCGGAAAAGCTGGTCATCCCGCACGCAGAGCTTGGAGAAGTTATCATACAGGCTTTCGCAGTTCTGCGGGTCCTCGGTGGCGGTAACGGCAGCGCAGCGGCTGTGGCTGACCAACAGGCCGGTAATGGCAAAATCGCCCTTGACCACAAACACCGCGCGCCCGGCAGCCGCGGTGCTGCCAAACAGCTTGAAATGAATATGGCTGAAGTTGGTCAGCACGTTAATAATGAGCGCGGCATCATAGATGGGGTCCCATTTTTCGCGGCTGATATCGATCATCAGCTTGAAATAGACGTTATCATAGCAGCGCTGGTCCACCAGCTGGCCGTTTTGCAGGTTGGCAACTTTCAGGCGGTATTCGCGCGCCATTTCCATCAGGTCCATCACAGCCACAATGTCCAGCTGGCTGACGCGGCGCAGCACAGGGTGGACCATTTTGGTCAGATATTGCAGCATGTTCAGCTCGGCCCAAAAGTCCGTATAGGGGCCAATGCGCGCCTCGCCGCTGTCCAGTTCCTCTTGCAAATAATCATATTCAGCAATCAGGTTATCATAAATGGCGGCTTTCAGGTCACTGGGGATGCTAACGCTGTATTCCCGCAGCAGCAGGTTACGGCCATCATCGGTGGCTTCATCCACCACGCAGGCACTGATGCCCTCCATCACGCGCTTTTCAGTCTTTTTGGCAGGCAGCATGCGGCCGCTGACCCATTTGCTGATATAGGAAACATCGTATTGCAGGCGCTTGGCCAGGGTATAGTTCTTGACCTCCGCAACTTCCAGCAAATGCTCCAGCAGAATACTGAATCTATTTTTATCTTCCATTGCACCAAATCCTCTTCACCCATTTAGTTTGCACTTTTCTTTCATTCTATTATACAAGTTCCATATTTCGATTGCAAATTCAAATGATAACAGGTAAGGAAAAAATGAAGAAAATATATTAAAATCTTTCACAATTCGCGGCCACATTCTTTGGCATTCATGCCAGTTTGTTGTTTTTTTGTTGTTTGAACTGACAAAGTTTGTTTGTTCTGCTTGTGATATCCTCCAAAAATTATACTTCGCGCGCCATATTTGCCAAATTTAGCCGCAGCTTTTTAGTAGGTTTTGCCCTTGCACCGGCCTGATGTGTTCGCCATGTTTTTGTGTATTGCCTTTATTATGCGGGTAAGGTAAATTGCGATTTTTTAATCGTGTACTATTTCTAGCTTTCGGCGGGGTGGGGTCCCCCGCCCTACTGGCCTGGCAAATATTTCACCGAACCTATGCCCACAAATACAAAAATGCCGCAGCAGACTATTACATCTGCTGCGGCATTTTTATTTAGAGGTTAATGGGCTGATTACAGCTCATTGTTCGGCTGTGGGATTACTGCAGAACGCCGGTGTTCTTATCAAAGTGATAAGTGCGGCCATCGATGACTGCATCGCCCTTAGCCATGGTGCCATAGATCGGGTCGAAATAGTAACGCTTGTCAGCGCTCCAGCCCTTGATCATGTGGCCCTGTGCATCGTAACGGACCCACTTGCCGGTGCCATCGGCGCGGTCAGCCCACTGGCCAGCTTTGGATTCCTGATAGACATCCTTGCTGGTGGCTTTCTTGCCCTGGTCAACGGCATCCAGCCAGTACCAAGCGTCGGAAGCCGGGTCATAGATTTCCTTGCCGCGGCCATCCAGGCCCTGGCGAACGCCCTTTTCGTACCAGAAGTCAGCGCCTTTGATGGTCAGCCACTGGCCGTCCAGAGCGATACCGGTGTACTCGTCAAATGCGCAAGGTACACCGTCAATATCGCCTGCGCCCTTAGCCATAGCGCCGGTGATCAGGTCAAAGTAGTAGGTGCCCTTATCGGTCGTCTGCCAGCCCTTGACCATGTGGCCGTTCTCATCGTAACGGACCCACTTGCCGGTGCCATCGGGCTTATCAGCCCACTGGCCGGCGGCGGATTCCTGATAAACATCCTTGCTGACGGTCATTGCGCCGCCCTGGACAGCATCCAGCCAGTACCAAGCGTCGGAATCGGGATCATAGATCTCTTTGCCGCGGCCAGTGGTACCCTGCTTCACGCCCTTTTCGTACCAGTACTTCTTGCCGTTTTCTTCAACCCAGCCGTTCTTCTCGCCGAACTTGGCGGTGTAGTCCTTGCCGTTGAAGGTGACAGCAGCGGTGGTAACGCCGCTGGTCTGCTTTACAGTTGCATCCACGAACTGTGCGCTTGCGCAGTTCTTATCGGTGCAGGTAAAGACAGCCATTGCGGTAACGGTGGTCTTTTCAGCAGCGCCGTGAGCGGTGCGCTCCTCGGCCTCAATAGCCTGGGTTTCTTCGCCGCCGTTGTTGGTATTATCACTAGTGTTGTCCCCCTCACTGGGAGTGGTGGGTTCCACAAACTCTGCCGTGATAATGACATCATTCTTGTCCATATTGAATGTTCCAACGCCATCGCTTACATTCAAAGTGGTGTGTAGGTTGCCAGAATCCAGCTTCGGATTCTCTTTCAGCACATAATTTGCCTTGTCCTCATCCGGCTTAAAAGTAACAGTAACATTCGTACCTTCTTTAATTTCACCGGTCGGGTCAACAGTAGCAGTACCATTGGTTACATTGCAAGTTACGGTATGAGTAGTCTTTGCAAATACGGCCTTAACAACAACATCATAGTCCGGCATGGTGAAGCTATACTTATCATCGGTCAGTGTCAGTGCCTTTGCGGTAGAAGTATCATCCTTCTTTTCGTAACGCACAGAGCTTTCTTCCAGCTTATAGTTTTCGCCATTTGCCGTAAAGGTAACCTCAACCGTATCACCCACAGCTGCAGTTTCTACGCTGAGCTTTGCGGTACCGTTGGTCACGTCAGAAGTAATGCCATAAGTCTTAGCCGGAATAGCTTCAAACTTAGCATCCACGGTAACATCAGCGGCAGGCATCTTGAAGGTAGCCTTGCCATCGGTCAGGGTCAGCTTTTCGGTCTTGGTATCTTCGCCGCTCTTATAGCTGTAGGTCAGGCTGTCAGCCTTGAGCTGGTAGTTATCAGCTGCCTTAACGGTAACGGTAACTACGGTGCCCTCAACAGCTGCGGTCGGGTCTACGGTAACAGTGCCGTTATCAACAGTAGCTGCGGTAACCTTGTATTCCTTAACAAACTCTGCGCTGACGTTGACAGGGTAAGCAGGCATTGCAAAGGTGTAGGTGTTGGCTTCGGTACCAGCTTTCACTTCAACGGTCTTATCGGTGTTGTCAGCGTCTTTGTAGGTAACCTTCAGGCTGCCAGCCTTCAGGGCATAGCCGGTTGCGGGCTTAGCAGTCAGGGTTACGGTTTCCTTCTCAGCTGCTTCTTTAGCGGAAGCAGTGATCTCACCATTGGTCAGGGGAGCAACATTGACCGCATAGGTCTTGGCGTCTTTGGTAACGCTGATGGCCACATCGCCGTCCGGCATGGTGAAGGTGTAAACCGTCTTAGCCTTTTCGGTGGTAGCCTGGGCTGCGGCTTCGTCCTGCGCTGCTTCCTGAACTTCAGTCAGAGCAACATCGGTATCGCCGTTCTTTGCGGTAACGGAAACGATATCGGTGCCTTCCTTTTCTACGGTCAGGGTAACGGTATCGTCCTTGATGTAGGTGTTGTTGGTGGTGCCCAGGGTCAGCTTAACACCTTCAACTTCATTCCAGGTAACGGTGTGGGGGGTGCTTTCGGTTGCGGTATGGCAATCAGAGCACAGGTACACATTGTTGCCAACGGACTTGGTTTCCAGCTCGTCCAGAGCCCAGGTATGGCCCTTGGGCAGTGCGCCGTCAGCGTACTTCTTTTCGCCCTTGGTCAGGCCGTACTTGGTGGTGCGGGCCTGGGTATAAGCAGGGGTATTGCACCATGCTTCAACGGAAACATCGGTGGTTGCGCCGCTCTCCAGGTCGCTGACCATGTCGGACATCGGCATGGTTTCAACCAGGTTAGCGCACCACATGAACTCTTCGTTCTTGTTCTTCTCGTCAGAGCTGCTCATGTTCTGGTTGTAAGTCGGGTTGTAGTTCCAGGACTCGGTCTTGTAGCTCTTACGGTTTGCATAAGAAGTGCCGGCGGCATCGGTCTTAACAACCGGCTTGCCATCGGAATCCAGCTCCTTATAGGTGTTGGACAGGTTGGTGCCGACAGAAACGACCAGCTGATCCTTGGTGGTGTTGATGCCGGTGATCACAGTCTGGCCCTGCTGGGTGGTGGTAGCAAAGCTGTAGCTGTCACGCAGGGTCAGGCCAGCCAGAGGATGGTTCTTGAAGGTGCCCAGATACTTCACACTGCTGGTATCCTGGTCGCTATCCATGATAACCATGCTCATGCCGGGAAAGTGGGTATCGGGAACCATGTTGCCGTCCTTATCCTTGGTCAGCTTAATGCCGCCATAGACGGTGTTGTATTCCTTCACTTCTTCCACTGTGCCGGTGGTCGGGTCCATACGGTAGATGGCGTTGTTGACGTTGAAGTACAGCTGGCGATCATACAGTGCGGTAGAGTGTACCAGTGCGGGGTAGATCCGCTTTGCAGCAGCGTCTGCCAGGCACTCGGTGTTCAGGTTGTTTTCAACCTTGGTATGCTTATCTTTTGCACTGGTATCGATCTTATAGATGGTGCCAGCTTTGGCCAGAACCTTGGCATTGCTGTCGTCATCATTGAAGTTGCTGCTGGTTTCCTTCAGATCGTTGTAGTACATCAGGATGATATCAAACGGGTCATCCGTCTTGGTAAAGCTGCTCATGCTGAAGCCGCCGGGCCTGCTGCTGCTGGAATCCGCTTTGCGGATATAGTAGTTCGCATTACGCGGACGTGCTTCCAGAGTATCGGGGCCCTGGCTCTGCATCTTCTTCATGAACTGCTGCATCTGGGAGTTGTTACCAGAGCTGCCGGAACCAGAGCTGCCGCTGTCGCCGTTCTCGGCCTGCTTGCGGCGCATGTCGTTATACAGGTTCTGGTTGGTCGTGGTATCAACGTAATAGAAGTAATTATCGTCGAAGTAGATGGGGCTGCAGATAGAGGTGAACCAGGTATCCTCGTAGCAGGTATCGGTGTAACGGGTCTCGTTCTTGTTATCCGCCTTGGTGTAAGTGTAATGCGGCTTGCCGTTGTTCAGAATGACATTGCCTTTATCGTCCTTATCGGGTTCCTTGTTTTTGGTGTAGGTGTAGCCATCGTACAGCGAGTCAATGTAATCATAGTACTTGCTGTAACGGCCTTCCAGACCGGAGGGAGAAACCAGGAAGTTGACATGGCGCATGTCACCTGCGTTCTCAACGCGGGTCTGGGCCATGCACTCGGTGTTCACGTCGTCATAGCAGACGTCAACATAGTACCAGTTCTTGTTGGGTTCGCCGGTGGTCATCGTAGCAGACTTGCTGTCGCCCTGCAGCTTGTTGACCTTGACTGCGTTGAAGTAGTGGACGTTGTTGAACATGCCGCCGCCGAACGCATTACCAGCAACACTGGTATCAGAAGTATCGCAGTAATACAGGATCTGGGCAAAGTCAACAACAGCATTATCGCCTACTTCATCGGGGGTCTTCCAAACTTCTTTGCCGTCAACGGTCTTTTTATAGATTTCCTTGTTGTCAGGCAAATTCTGGACCATGTAGTTAAATGCAGATGCATAGCCCAGGCAGATGCAGCCATACTCAACGCCCTTAGCGCCGATCCCGCCGCCCAGCAGGGCGCCGAAAGCAGTCATCTGGATGGGGTCGTTGTTGCCGCCGCCGGTGATATCGCCCATGGAGCCCATATCGAATTCTGCAACCTGGGAGATCCAGTCGTGCAGGATCAGCAGCTTGGTGACATAGTCAGCGTCACCCAGCTTGGCAACCTGTGCCAAGCCTGCATCACGGATGGCTTTCAGAGCTTCGCCATAGTTCATGACATAAGACATGAACGCCTGCGGCAGCATGTTCAGCATGAATGCCATGGTGGTCGGCGGGACATCATCGTTCGGATCAATGCTGCACAATACCTTGATTGCGCCCATGGTGCCGGTGATGCTGCCATCCTCGCCCTGCTTCTGAACACCCTTGGAGGTCCAGAACGGGGCAACCACGCCGAAGTACTCTGCTTCGTCCTGGTTGAACTGCGACAGCTGGAAGTAGTAGTAGTTCATCTGCGCAGTCGAGACATCGTAAGTATTGGTGACCTGGTTGCCCTGGTCGTCCACATACACGGCAGTCTTCTGACTGTCGTACAGCAGCAGGCTGTTCTTGCCCTTGTTGTCGCCACTCTGATAGGTGAAGTTCACCTTGCTTGCGTCAACCGGGTTGTTCTGCATATCGTACCAGCTGCCGTCCTTCATTGCGGACACCAGGGTAACGCCGGTGCCGCCGGAGGTGGTATCCAGGGTCGGGGTGCCACCCACATTGATGTAGACGGAATTGTTATTCTGGTCTACCACAACGCTGACCGGCATGGTCTGCATCGGCTTGGTTTTGATTTCTTCGCCGCAGACAGCGCACTTGAAGGTGATGCTGGTGCATTCCCAGTCAATGGTAACGGGAGCGCCGGCAGAAATTTTGCCGGTTTCGCTGTCATAGAACAGCTGGGCGTTGCTGTAGTCAGCTTCCAGCTTGCCCTCGACCTTCTTCATTTCCCAGTTGAAGGTAGCAACAAAGTTGCCATCTGCATCCTTGGACACGACATGGCTCTGGCAGGGCAGGGCGGCAATGTCATCGGTGCGGGTGGTGGGTTCCTTGTATTCCTTCTTAACCGGGCTCTTGTCAGCGGGCACGCTGGCAGAGTAAACGGTCTTGCCGGCAACGCCGGGCTTTGCCTCGGTGGTATCCTTGGTTACGGTGCCTTCTACCTTCTGGTAGGCATCGTCCTTTTCACAGGTATACACAGCGGTGTAAGCCCAGCCGTCATCGGTCTTGGTCCAGTAACCATCGGGGGTTTCCTTCCAGGTATGGGTGTGGCCATCTTCCGGGTTGGTGTCATTCCAGTACCATTTCGGCTCGCCATAGGTATGGCCGTCTGCAGCAGCGCTGGCCGCAAAGGTATCGGAGTTTTCAGCAACGTAAGCCTGTGCGTAGCTGTCAGCCTGCTGCGCAATCACTTCATCATCGCTGTTGGTCATGGACTCCATCGCAGAGGTCATGCCGGAGCTGCCGGTAAAGGTAACGGCGGTCACAACGCCTGCGGCGTTCGTCTCATAGCCCAGGTCGGTAACGGCGCTGGACAGATGATACGTTTTGATGGTGGCAGCCATCACCGATGCCATCTCGTCCTTGTTCAGGCCATAGGCTTCGGTGTTGATCTTGCCGGCTGCGGCGTTGGCGTACATGGCATCGGCCAGTGCATTTTCCAACGCTGCAAGGCTCATGCCTGCCTTGCTCTGTGCAGTCGCTTCCAGCTTGGCATCGTCCTGCTCCAGTTCATGCACTTCGCCCTGGGCAGCCAGCGTTTGGGCTGTCTGCTTGATCAGGTCTGCGGTGCTGGTGAACTTGGGCAGGGACTGCACAGCGCTGGCCGCGCTTGCTGCGCTAGCTGCAACAGACTGCGCTACCGAAGAATCAATCTTGGTAGTTTCGGCAGCTGCGGGAAGCGCCACGCTTTGGGCAACCATGGCTGCTGCCAGCACGGATGCACCAAAACGCTGAAGGTTTTTCTTCATAGTTTTATCCTCCCTTAAGTGGTTACTACTTTCCCCTTTTGTGTGAAAAGTGGTACGGCAGATGTGCGGCACTTTGCAGGTGTTGATTGCAAAACGCCTGGTTGTGCTCCCTCGGTCTGGCGATCCCTTGCCGGGCTGCGGCCTGCTTTTGGGGCTTTTGGCCCCGGCACAGCGGCTGACAAAACGTTGTACCGGCTGCATGTCTTGATCCTGCAAATGATAACCTTTCCGACACATCTAGGTATATACATTATATCACAGTTGCCAGAATTTGCATAGTTAATTAGCGCGGTTTCTATGTGAATTTTTGTCCTTGAATCAACTGAAATCTGTTTTTCGCACATTATTTGCGTTGCGGTGCGGTGACTCTTTGGCGGTATTTATTAACATTTTTGAATGGTTTATTCCTGCTTTTATCAAATGATTGAACATTTACCCCGATAATGTTCTTTGCAATCTCTTAATCCAATCACCCGGTATTGTGATCGCGCATTTTTTGCCATTTCGGTTTGGCTTGTTGTTGAGAGATTTGGCAGAGATTGGAGGAAACTTGAAGGGAAAATTGGAGGTTGAGAATTGCCCATTATAAATTGTACTGTAGAGAGCGTT
>ERZ791871.2669-NODE-2669-length-11259-cov-2.135041_pt1 | contig 11259 bp, 8 predicted proteins | sample MGYA00510280_ERZ791871 | MGnify/ENA primary metagenome ERZ791871 (study PRJEB30046, sample SAMN00792111) | human gut metagenome | study: EMG produced TPA metagenomics assembly of the A metagenome-wide association study of gut microbiota in type 2...
CCCCAGGCTTATAACCCCCAGGACACGCTCCAGGGTAACGGAGAACCCAAACAGCTCAACATTGATAATCCGGCACAGGTAGTTGATGGGAATCCTGGTGAGTACATCCGGGACAAAGAATCTGCCAGGGTCATACACATCAGGAAGATAGCTGTTAACCAGACGGATGTAATCAGAATACACCACGTCACAGGTGGCATTTTTAACATACCAAAGGCAGAAGCCAATGCCAAGAAGGGGCAGAAGCCAATATATGATTTTTCTGTACCTGGATGTGTCCATGGTTCCTCCTTTTCTAAACAGTACGCACTCTTCCGGCAAAATAACCCTTGCCCTGCCGTCCTATGCACAATCCCCCCAAGACAATCCTTACCTTGCCGTCATATGCACAATTGCAGCCAGACGGTCCTTGCCGCGCTGTTCCTGGGCATTGTGCATATAGAAATTGTAGTCAAAGGTCAGGTGGACCATCTGCCACGGTTCGGCCTCAATGGTCTGGTTCACCACGGTGGAACGCACCGGGATTGTGAACGGCTCATCCTGGTCCTTTGTTATCTTAATCCCTTCGCCTCCGCTCATTACGCCCGGATATATGATTTCCAGGTCAATGACTCCTGTCTCACCTGCCATGACCGTGAGGCTGGCATGTTCATCCATCCATCCGTCATCGTAATAGCCATACTCCACATTCAGCTTGATTTCCTTCACGAACTGGGTGATATCCTGGAAACCATCGTGCTCCGGGTCCTCCCTCAGCACAAGCATACGGCTGTCCACCAGTCCGATGTCGCGGATGCTGTCAATGAATTCCACACTGGTCCCCTCTGCTGTCCTTTCCTTGTCAAAGACCTTAAAAAAGGTACGGGCCGTAAAGTCGCTCATCTCATAACTGCTGCCTATGATATAAATATTTTTTCCGAACAGGCTGTCGCCATACCGTCCGTATGTCTCTTCTGCCAGTGAATTGTAGCGCAGCTGGTCCGGCCACAGGTACAGGTTCGGGTACTGGGCCCGGTAGAACAGTTCTGCCGGAAGCATAAGGATGACATAGCAGGCAAATGCCGCGCCCCAGGGCCATAGACGTTTCAGGTAAAGCTCCGGCTTCACCCCTTCGGTCAGGTATCCGTACATATATGCCAGAAGCAGAAGGGCTGCTGTCAGGGAAACATAGACCCAGCGCATCTCCACCCGGATGGTCACGCTGGAGGACGCGATACAGGCCCCGATGAATAAAAGGAACAGGGCCAGGCTGCATAGTACCTTACCCTTCACATCCTTCCTCTTATCCCTTATGACTTTTATAAGGAAGCCCAGTACAATGACGGCAATGGCCGCATCGGCCAGCAGGACCAGGATCCTGATTGCCAGGGGGCTCTGCGCCCATGGGCGGCCGTTGAGGTGTTCCGGGCCAGCGTTTATGCCGAACACGTACGCAATCTGGCTCAGTCCATGGCGGATTGTATCTGCCAGACTGAAGGTATCCGCCACCTGGGTCCCGCCGGTACCCGCGGGAAGGACACTTCCAATGGCAAATACACGGATTGCCTGGACAAGCAGGAAGGAAGCCAGGCCGGCGCCCCATTCCGTCAGATCCTTAGACCCTTTGACAAGCAGTACAAAGAGCAGCAGCGGTAACAGCACCATATACCGTTCATGTACAAAACACACGCCAAAATACAGGGCGCAGGACATGTAATAATACTTCCTGCCGTCCTCCCCGTCCAGATAACGGTAAAGATACCAGAGAATGCCAATGGCCATCCAGAGCGCCATGGTCTCCATCAGCCCCAGGACCTGTCCGATCTGGTAATAAGCCATCCGGCTGATTAGATACATGAAGCCGCACAAAAAGCCGATTCCCTTGGAACGCGAAAGCCGTCTGCCGATCAGGTAGACAGAACAGGAAACCGCTGTGTTCAACAGGATGTTAAATGGCACAAACCAGTTCACATGATTACCCACCACCGCCATCTCAAGCCAGGCAGCCAGATAGTAAAGGAAACGGAACCTGGTGCTTCCCAAAGGGAATACATACTGGAGGAACCCCTGCTCACCATAACAGGACCAGAAATACAGGTCATCCATATAAAGCCCTTTGATTTCAATGTTCCTGTTGACCCACACTGCCGTGGCCAACAGGATTCCCATGAAAATCACATGGTCTTTCCACTCATATTTCTTCTCCATCCTGGAGAAACCGATCCTGGTTCTTGACCGTTCTTTTGTCTCCACTGCTTATGCCTCCTTTGCAGTACCTTGTGTGTAAATCCATCCGTGTCCGTGTGGGTGCCGCCCGGAAAAGACCGGCACCGGACCATGGTCATGACTTCCGTCCGATTGACATCCGTCCAATCAGCTTCCGTCCGATGAAAAACTGTAATTATTGTGGAAATCCTCTGCTGCTGCCACAGGATCCTCAGGCGGTACGGGGGGCAGCGTGACCCTGGCCGACAGGTTACCCCACTCGTACGTAAGGTCCGTAAGGCTGCCCTCCTCTATCATGTCCTCTATCATCTCAAGGGCACGCGGCTGTGCTGCCAGATATCCTTTTTCCACGAAAAAGTATTCTATGCCCGCATATTCCAGGAACTCCTCAAAATATGCCAGCTTTTTCACCAGAAATACATTGCCCCCGCTGCCAGTGACATCGTAATAACTCTGTACACTGCAGGGCATGTCCAGCACATCCGGGTGGTTCCCGAATGCCAGCACCCTTGTGTCCGGGGAAAAGCCGGATATAAGGTTCAGGCACCCTGTTTCCAAATCGCGCTGCCGTGCCTCACCCCGGTGGTCGTAGTATCCCAAATGCTTTAAGCGTATCGGGGTAAAACCGGGCTGTCCGGCCCAGCTGGTCAGGCATGTAAGAGGAATGTTAGCAATCATGAAGCAGATGACCCCCAGGCCAAGCCCGCGTCCCAGCGCATGTGCGCGGGCGGGAACCGCGCCAAGGCAGTCACCGCTTAACACGCTCCCTCCCATCCTCATGGAAATGATGACCAAAAGGGAATAAAACAGGATGAAATAATTGCCGTCCACCTGGGACAATGTATAAATGCTGGCAATGCATCCCATTATCATGACCACCATCAGAACCCTGTCAAATACTTCCAGGGGCGTCCGGTCCTTCCTGCCCCTTATGGCAGAAATGAGCCAGATGAACAGGAACAGCGTCACAAGTCCGGTTCCCCAGGCAATGACAACATGGTCCATGTCCATGGAAACAGGGGCCGTAAGCATTTCACCAAGGCGCCGTCCCAGGCGGGCCAGTTTTTCCCCGGCAGTCAGCATGGAAGGGTCCCCAATCACATGGTTAAAGGAGTAAGGATACCTGACTTTCCATCCCAGCCGTTCGCACAGGCCAGCAAAGATGGAGGTCACCGGCACTCCGGTCAGAAGCCATGTGCGGTACCAAAGCCCTGCTGCCGCGCCAGCCGGCAGAAAAAGCAGCAGCCATCCCTTTCTGTCCCCCAGGCAGAACCTGCCCGTGGCCATGAGACAGATAAGGGCGGTTCCCCCCAGGGCGGTTGAAAATACCAGGGCCGTGGGCTTATATACCAGGGTCAGCAGATAGGTTGCCACCGCCATAAGAAGCCATGGCGTCTTTTCTTTTTTCTCAAACGCGCGGCACAGGAAGTTATAGATGATTAGCTGGTGCAGCAATGTGATGATATCACTCTTGGCCGTGGCAGCCATGTTCATGATTCCAGGGATGGAAGACAGCACGGCGGCTGCAAAAAGCCCCATTCCCAGTCCCCTGCCGCGTCCCACCATGGAAGCTGCCAGGACCAGGACCGCAGCTGCCATCCATAGGGAAAATGCCAGCACAAATCCATAAGTGGGCGTGCCGCACAGCGGAAGGGCCAGTACCTCCAGTCCTTTGCTGTAGGTGTAAACCAGGTTAATCATACCCAGGTTTTCATAAATCCCCTTCCCATTGTCCAGCACGAATGCCGACCGCAGTCCATAGTGCAGGGAGTCATAATCCAGCTCTATATTCAGCCGTCCTGCCTGGATCAGGACCATGGTGATGATAAATGCCAGGAGCCACGGGCTGGCTTTCCCAGGCAGCTGCCGCTGACAGCACAGCGTCCCCGGCGTCTTCTGCCCGGCCCGGCCTTGGCGGATTGCCAGATACGCCTCCGCCCCCATTGCCGCGCCGCCAAAAACCAGAGCCAGGACACGCCAGAGCCTGATTCCGCCATGGCCTGTGAGGGATATGAGGCACACAAGGACCATCCAGAATGCGCTTCCGGTCACCAGTGACATGGACAGTTCCTCAACAGACGTCTGCCGGACCTTCCATGCAAATAACCGATGGATCCATCTTCCCCAGAGGATCAGGACCGCCACATAGATACCGGATACGGCAATCGGCACCAGGATCTGATGGCACCAGGTAAAGACAGCTGCGCCCCCAGCCACACAAAGCCAGCAAATCCGGAGGTTCCCGGCGCCCTTGTCCCGCTTCCCGCCGTAAGCCCTCCTTAGCCAGAACAGGTTCCATGCAAATACAAGCACAACCTCCACCAACATGGTCCACGTGGCTTCCGACTCCAGGACGCTCCTTAAAGGCCCTGCCATCACTTTGTAATACGATATGATAAGAAACGCTCCTGTCAGCCCCAACAGCACTGCCAGAAGCAGATTCTCCCTTTTGCTACCCTTCATATTCAGAACCCTTAATTTTTTTGTCACTCATATTCACCATAGGCAGTTTTATAAAAATGCATCAACAGCCTGGCAACCGGCCCTGGCCAGAACCGTCTGAACATGGCTTCCTCTTCTTCTGCCCTCCTGTTATCCATGATGCACGCCTTGGTGGTGGCTCCGTCATGGACCCTGTAGTACAGAAGCGGACGCTCTTCACAGATAAAACGTCCCTTTTCACAGGCCAGCTGATATAGGTTGTCCCAGTCCAGGGCAAACCTGTATTCCGAACGCACCAGGGGCGTGCCCAGCAGCTTCTTCTGATAGGTTGTGGCCGGACAGCAGATGGGATTGCCGAAAACCAGGGCCATCTTCTTAACCCATGCCCGGTGGTTCAGGGCCGGTACCCGCAGCGGAAGACGGAGGATGCGTTTCACCCACAGCATGGCGTCGCCTGTAATCAGGCGTCCATTTTTCACAATCACATAATCCGTGGTAAACACGGTCATGTCAGGATACGCCCTGCAGGCTGCCAGAAGCCGCTCCGCATATTCTTTATGGTACATGTCGTCCTGATGTGCAATGGTGACCAGCTCGCCGTCCGCCATCTCATATGCAAAATTCCAGTCATCCCTTATATTGCTCCCGCCATGCCTTACAAATACCTGGATGCCGTACTTCCACGCCAGCCCGTCTATGTATGGGCTGGGGGTGGAGGTGCACAGGATGATATGGCTGGGCACGCTCTGGGAAACAAGGGAGCGTATTAACGGTTCCAGATAAGGCGAATCCTTGTAAGCGCATATGGAAAACACATGCTTATACTTCATAAAAATGTTCCTCCAGCATCAGACAAAGAGCATGATAAACCGGCAGATGCAGTTCCTGGATCTTAAATGTCTCCTGCTCCGGCACCACGATGGACACATCACAGGTCCTGCCAAGCTCTCCCCCGTCCTTGCCCGTAAGGCCGATGGTCCTGATACCCGCGGCCTTTGCCACAGCCACCGCATACATGATATTCTTAGCATTACCTGAGGTGGAGATTCCTATGAACACATCCCCGGGCCTGCCGTAACCGTAAAGCTGCTGGGCATAAGTCAGTTCCCCTTTCACATCATTGGAAAACGCAGTGGAGAGGGATATATGCCCGGTAAGCGCAATGGCAGGAAGGCTTCCCTGAAGCTGTGCCGCCAGTTCCCCGCCCCGCACCGGGTCCGCTGACCTCAGTGCGTCCGCGAATTCCCCGGATACCGGGCGGCGCTTGACAAATCCCTTCATCAGCTCCCCCACGATGTGCTCACTGTCAGCGCAGCTTCCGCCGTTTCCCGCAATGAGGACCTTCCCCCCATGTTCATAACATTCCCTCATCATCTCATAAGCAGCAAGGACATCCGCCTTCACTGCATGAAGCGCCGGATACCTTCCGGTCAGCTCCTCCAGATATTCCATTTCCCTCATGGTCTTCACACCTGTCCTTTCCCTAAAATCCACCGGGCGGCATCCGGCAGGGTCTCTGCGTAAAAGTCATATGCAGGGCTTAATCCTGTTTTCATGTCCTCTTCATGCTGTTCCCTGCCGTATCCGGTTCCCACCAGAATAGAGGCAAGCCCGTAATTCTTCCCCGCTTCCACATCCAGCAGCTTATCGCCCACCATGAAAGAATGGGCCTTGTCCACGTCAAACCGCCCTCCGGCCATCTCAAACATCCCGGTTCCAGGTTTCCGGCATTGGCACTGTATCTTATATGGTCCAATCCCATGGACCGGGTGATGGGGGCAGTAATAAAATGCATCAATGCCCGCCCCGTCGCGCTCCAGCAGTCGGTTCATATGCAGGTGCAGACGCCGTACGTCCTCCTCTGTATAATATCCCCTGGCCACGCCGGCCTGATTGGTGACCACCACCAGACGGTATCCTGCCTCCTTTAACATCCTGAGCGCTTCCCCGACCCCCGGAAGGATATGCAGGTCCTCCGGCCTGTAGAGATAGCAGACCTCTTCATTGAGCGTCCCGTCCCTGTCTAAAAAAACAACCCGTTCCATGGCTTTTAACCTTCCTTTATATGTCAAACTTATATTCCCCGTCCGGCATATGGACGCTGACCTGGCCGTACTGCCACCTGTCATCGTCCATAACCCAGCTCTGTGCGCCGCGCAGTTCAAAGTTCCAGTCGGCCAGCTGGCCGCCCGCCTGTTCCATCCTGGCCGCCACCTTATGGCGCACATTATACGGGCAGTACATAAGCAGGTAACCGCCGCCCCCAGCGCCCAGGAGTTTCCCGCCCAGCGCCCCTGCCTTCAGGGCCTCATCATAAAGCTCATCAATCTGGGGCGTGGTGATTTTGTCGCTCATACGCTTCTTGCTCTGCCATCCATAGTCCAGAAGTTTCCCAAAACTGTGCAGGTTGCCCTTTAGAAGCTCGTCCTTCAGGGCATAGGCCAGGGCCTTTACCTCGCACATGGCCTGAAAGCTGTCTTTTTTCTCATAGTTCTGCACCTGGTCCTTGATGATGTTGGCTGACACGTGGATCTTACCCGTATAACACAGCAGCAGGTTGTATTGAAGTTCATGGATGATATCCTTCTTGATCCGCAGCGGATTCACCACCACATTATTGCGCCCATGGAACTCAATGAAGTTAAATCCGCCAAATGCAGCCGCATACTGATCCTGGTATCCGCCGTCTATCCCCAGGTCAATCCTCTCCACCTGATAAGCCAGGTCAGCCATGGCATACGCGTCCATCATGATTCCTTTCCACCGCGCCATGGCCATCAGCATGGCCACCATGACAGTGGATGAGGTTCCAAGTCCGGAACCAGGAGGCGCATCACACTGGAGGTATACCTCGCAGCCCTGCTTGATATCCATGGCCTTAAGGGCCGCTGTCACAAGGTCCAGTTTTCCGTCGTAGACATAATTCTCATTGGTGTTATATTTAACCGTCATGTCAAAGTCAATGGAATTGACAATAATCTGGTCATCTTCCCTGGGAACAATGGAGCAATACGCATATTTGTTGATTGTGCTGCCGATAATGGCGCCGCCCTGCTCCACGCAGAATGGCGCTACATCCGTTCCTCCTCCGCCAAAGCTTACCCTGAGCGGCGCCCTTCCTCTGATTACCATTTGTTTCTCCTTCCGTATTCAACCTATCCGTGTTTCCCGGCGCAGATGCACCCTAGGGTCTGTTTGAAAATTCATTCCCGCCATCTGCACGCCCCACTTCGCGGCATATTTGGTCCCAATTCGGTCAACGTAGCCCGCTACGCCTCCCTCATCGGGACCAAATCTCCCACAAAGTGGGACGCACAGCTGACGGAAAGCAATTTTCAAACACACCCTAGATTACCACCAGGTTCCTCACATCCTCCTGGAACTGGCGGTACGCCTCAGGAATCCCGATATCAATAAAATATCCGTCATTGACAAAGCCTCCCAGCGCCTTCCCTTCTTTTAACCACATTGGGATCATATCATTTTCCAGTGACACCTTACCCTCCGGAATGGTATCCATAAGGCTTCGCCTCATCAGGTAAATCCCGCCGTTAATGGTGCCTTTCCTGGCTTCTTCTGTTTTCTCGTTAAATGCAGTCAGGAACCCGTCCTGATTCAGGATGGCCTGGCCGTATCTGGACACATCCGGCACTTCCCGCAGTACCAGGGCCATGTCCAGATCCAGGGAGTCCAAAAGCCGTTTCAGGCGCGTATAGTCAATCTGGTAAAATGTATCTGCATTCAGCACAAAGAACCTTTCCTCCGTGATAAAGCGTCCGGCGTTCCTGATTGCGCCTGCCGTCCCCAGCAATGTCTCCTCATAGGCATAGGATGCGCAAAACCCAAACCGCTTCCCATCCCCAAAATACTCCTCCACCATGGTCCCTTTGTATCCCACGGCAAAAATGATTTCATCGATACCGCTGCGCACCAGTTCCCTGGTGACGTATTCCATGAAAGGCCGTCCCTCAATCAGGGCCATGGGCTTGGGCCGGTCGCTTACCACGCTGCGAAGCCGCGTCCCAAGGCCCCCGGCCAAAAGTATTGCCTGCATTGCGCTCCTCCTTTTCGGTTTATCCTCACCGTCACACCCGGAAGTCCTCATCAATCACCTTCCAGGCGCCGTCCATGCTGAAATTCTTCCTGATATAATCCTGGGTCCTGCGGCACAATTCCTGACAGCGGCCATTATCATCGTAAAGCTCCGCCACCCGGTCCGCAAATGCTTCCGGCTCGTCCGCAATCTCCAGCACGGATTCCACAAAGGGAATGCCCTCCGCACCGGTGGATGTGGTCACGATGGGGGCGCCGTGATAGATGGCCTCCACCACCTTGCCCTTGACCCCTGCGCCGTAACGCAGCGGCACCACCACCAGCTTGCAGGCGGAATAAAGCTCCTTAAGCTCTTCCTCGCTGACAAAGCCCTTTATCACAATTCCCTCTTCCTGCCCAAGGGCCTGAATCTCCCCGGTCACCTTAGACCCGACCACATAGAACCGTATGCCCGGAATCCGTTTCCGGATGGCAGGGAATATCTCCCTTGCAAACCACAGGACCGCATCCGCGTTGGGCGGATGGGCAAAGCCTCCCACAAACAAAAGCCCTTCCCTCTTGGCAAAGTCATCCTGTATGTTGGACAGGAACGTGTCATAGACATATGCGGTAATGGCCTTTGCATGGATGCTTCCGTCAATGGCATGGATTGCATTTATCTCCACATAGGACGGATAATAGGAAACAGCCGCCTTATGCATCATGGTCAGTTCCACTGATTTCCAGTAATCAGCTTCCCGCTTGATATGAATGTCGCCGGTCAGTTCATACTCCCTGCCCAGCCTGAGGAAATGAAGGTCGTGTCCGTAATAGATAACCTTCATCTTCGTATAATCCTTAATATAATCCACATATTTGGCAGCAATATGCGGACGGTTCAGGTATGCGTAGTTTATCTCGTCCCCATTTGTCTTAAGCCAGTCCCAGATACCGGCCGCATAATCATCCCCGTACAGCACTTCAATGCCCATCTGCTGGAGCGTGGTGGAGTACGGCTCTTCATGGAGGAAGTTGTCTCCCAGGAATTTAACCACATAACCTTTTTTCAGGAACATTTTCAGGTACTGGTATGTGGTCTTGGAACCGGCGTCCCTGTCAAAGGTGGGCACATAGTGGTCCACCACCAGGATGATTTTCTTTCCCTGGCTGCGCTCCCTTGCCCTAAATGGGTTGGGGCTGCCTGTGTTGACACACTGGCCTTTCAATTCCTCCGCCCATTTTTCCTTAAGCTTCCTGCTGTTTTCCACCTGGTAGCGCTTCAGGCCGGTACCGTTTACATCCGTGCCGTTGGACACTCCCTCAAAATGGATAGCGGCTGATACACTACCCGGTATCCCGCCCTCCTCACCTCAAAGGCAAGGTCCGAATCCTCGCAGTACGCGGGGGCATACCGCTGGTCAAAACCTCCGATCTGCTTCCACAGTGCAGAGGACAGCAGGATGGCTGCGCCTGATATATAATCCACATCTTTTACATAATTGTATTCTGCCTTGTCCGGATCATCCAGACGTCCATAATTCCAGCCCGAACCGTCACTCCAGATGATACCTCCTGCCTCCTGAAGCCGTCCGTCCGGGTATACCAGCTTGGATCCCACCATGCCGATGGTGCGGTCTGATTCAATCAGGTCCACAAGGGAGGAAAGCCACCCCTCGGTCACCTTGGTGTCATTGTTCAGGAACATGATATACTTGCCCCTGGCCGCCCTGGCCGCCTGGTTGCAGTTTTTCAGGAAGCCCTGGTTGGTCTCGTTGCGGCAGATGACCAGGCCTTCCACATACTGCCCAAGACAGGCCGTGGCGTCCGTGGATACGTCATCCGCAATAATCACCTCGTAGGTCACATCCTTTGTGAATTCCAGGATGGACCGGAGGCATACATAGGTGTAATGCACCTGGTTATAACACGGGATTACAATGGATACCTGGGGACCGTCCCAGCCGTCCGGGCCTTCCCCGCCCTGTCCCGGCACCTGCGGGAATACCAGCCTTCCATATTTGAGGTAATCCTCCCCTATCTTAAAATCCCCGTCAATCTGGTTGCGTCCTGCGCGGGTGGCGTAAAGCCTGCCATAGCGGATTGGATGCTTAACCGTATTAAAACAATAATTCAGGACCTTGCGCTTTTTTGTCCCCTTTGGAAACGCCTTATTGACCTGGGCGCCCAGTTTGCGGCGCACCTTGAATATAAGGGCCTCATGCCCGTTTAAGTAGGTGGCCAGCCTGCCCAGTTCGTCAATCTCGTGGCGTAAGTCCTTAATCATCACTTCCAGGTTGGCAACATGGTTGTTGGTAAGGCGCTGCACTTCCTGCTCCTTGCGTATCTGGAAGTTCTTTTCCTCCACCTCTGCCTGAAGCGCATGTATCCTGTCCCTGGCCTTTGTAAGTTCTTCATCCGTTTTCATTAATTCACCAAGGCCTGTAACCTTCTGGCTGTACCTGGCCAGATATCCCTGGCTGCCATCCCCGTGCACATAGGACTGGAAGGCTTCCTCCATGGAAGCATACAGGGCCGCGGTCTGCCTGGATATGGAAAATTCCTCCAGGAAATCCTCCACTA